>Ga0326726_10001347_pt1 | contig 22799 bp, 19 predicted proteins | sample MHFenrmetagenome_2_FD_207603 | JGI IMG/M metagenome (GOLD analysis project Ga0326726, IMG submission 207603) | Lab enriched peat soil microbial communities from Michigan Hollow, Ithaca, NY, United States - MHF15MN | ecosystem: Environmental > Terrestrial > Soil > Wetlands > Peat | place: USA... | reverse complement strand
GAGGACCTTACTGCCGAGTTTGACGGTGTACTTGTAGGCGCCAGGCTGCACGTCGGCCCGCAGTTTGCGCGAAAGCTCTGAGTCCCTGTTGTTGATGGGGCCATACGTCGGTCCCCCCTCAAATGGGCTAACGGCAAACTCGATGATGAGGCCGTCCTCTCCAGTCTTGTTCTTCCACTTCACTTTGTCCTGGCCGTTTTTGCTTACGCCCGGACCTACCCGCAAGTTGCCATTGGAATCCAGAGTGACAACCACTTTATGGTCCTCCATGGTCCACCTCCCTTTCGCAATAATCGGAATGCGAAGCGCGCATTGTTTCGCCCGCTTCTGACCACCGGCTTACGTCTGCCCCTGTTGAGATCGTAAAGTCGGAATGCGAGGTCTGTATTCTTTCGCCCGCTGAAGTGCGGTTTCTCCTTTCAACCGTCCTGCCGGACTAACTCGTTCTTGTGATCCTCGTACCCAGCGATAAATCGCTGGGCTGCCGTCAATCGTCCTTGCGGGACTCCACCGTTCCAAACCGAGGATGTGAACAGAACCAAACACTTCCAGAGCCGCGCAGTTCTCGAACCAAAGCAGTACCTCGGACCAAACAGTACTAGAAACAAAGCCGTTCTAATGGACCTGAAGGGATTCGGCCGATTTCATGAGTTGCTGATACCGGGGATCGGAATTGAGCCCATCGAAATTGGGCCAGCTTCGCACGTAAGCGGGAGAACCGCCGCCGGCGAAGAATCTTTCCAGAGCCGCAAGCGTTTTCTCGCCGTCGCCAAACTGGGCGTGAATGATGGCGGCGTTACGCGGCAGATCGCGAGCCTTGGGGTCGGCGGCCTGGGCGCGCGCCAGAAAGTCGAGCGCGGGCTGCTTTTCGCCGAGCATGGCGTGATACTCGGCAAGCGAAAGCAGCAGGTTCGTGTCCTTGGGATTCACCCGGAGCAAGGGCTGAGCCAGTTGTATCGCTTTGCGATATGAATCCATGGCGGCGGCGCGCTGGCCGGGCGCCCAGTACTGCGCGTCGGCAAGGTTTCCGCGCAGCTCGAAATCGTTATCGTTCAGGCGGACAGCTTCGGCGAAGGCGGTCACTGCCTGATGGAAGCCGCGCTGGAAGAAGTATGCGCTGCCGAGGTTGGCAAAGCCCGAGGGATTGGGCCGGATCGCGACGCAGCGCTGCAGTAGAGGAACCGCGTCGGCATACTTGCCCTGCATGAGATAGACGCCGGCGAGATTGTTGTAGCCGCGGTAATTGTCGGGCGCGATGGTGATGACCTGCTGAAAGACGCGGGAGGCTTCATCGTAGCGGCCGCGGCGCCAGTAGAAAGTGCCGAGCTGGTTGTAGTTGGCCCAGTAGTAGGGACGCAGCTTGATGGCCTCGCGGAACGTGTTCTCCGCCTCGGGAAAGGCGCCGCGCTTTTCGAAAGCGAGGGCGAGGCCGCGAACGGCGTCGTCTTCGGTGGGCTCGCGGGCGAGGGCCTGCTTGAACTGCTGGATGGCGTCGTCATACTTGCCGGTGTTGGTGAAAGCGGTGCCCAGACAAATATGGGCCTGGGAGAGGTTGGGATCGATGGCCAGGGCGCGTTCGCAGGCGAGGGTGGCGTTGCCGACCTGGCTGGGATCGCGCAACTCCTGGAATTTGTGCCAGAAGGCCTGGCCCATGCCGGCGTAGGCGCGGGCGTAGTTGGGATCGCGATCCAAGGCGCTCTTGAAGGCGGCGATGGCAGCGTCGAGATTTTCCGCCTTGGTGTAATCCTGCAAATAGCCTCGACCGCGCAGGTAGTAAGTGTAGGCGGCGCCGTCGGTGGTGCCGTGGGTGGCGGCGCCGGCCCGGGCTTCGACTCCCAGGGAGCGCAACACGCTGGCCATAACCTGGTCTTCCAGGGCGAGAGGATCGCCGGCGGGAACGGTGACGGTGTCGCCCTGCGACTGGCGTCGAGTGACGGTGTCCACTAAAGAGTAGGCGACGCGCACGAGATTGCCGTCGTGGCGCAAGCTGCCGGTGAGGACGAGGTCGACGCCGAGCAGTTGGCGCGCTTTGTCCACGGAATCGATGTTCTGATTGCGCAATTCGGCGGCGGGCACAACCTGAATGGGATCGTCGGGGCCTCCGACGCGGGTGCTGATGGCTTCAGCCAGACCGGCGGCAAAGGCTTGCTCGCCCTGGTCGCCGGCGGTGGAGGTGGTGAAAGGCAGCACGGCAAGCTGACGCGGCTTGATGCCCATGACGCGTCGCGCCCATCGCGAGACCATTCGGGGACCGCCACTGGTGGCGAGCAGGACGAGCACGATGGCGGCGGCAACTGCGGCAGCCATGCGGCGGCGGCTATACCAGCGTTTCGCGGGAATGAGCGGCGCATGCCGGGTGGAAATGTGCGGTGCGGTCAGCGCACTCGGGCGGCCGGGACGAATCGCATTGCCGGTGGGAAGCATGATGTCGCCGGGGACGATGGCTTTGAGATCGGCAATGACTTCGGTGGCGCGGAGGTAGCGCTGCGCGGGATCCTTGGAAATCATGCGAGCGACCACGGCGGCCAGGGCGGGCGGGGTGCCGCCGACCTGGTCGAGTGGAACAGGATCGGTGTGCAGGATGCGATCGCAGGTCTCGAAAAATCCGGCGTGCAGGAAAGGATGAAAGCCGGCAAGGGCTTCGTAAAAAACAACGCCGAGGGAAAAGATGTCGGCAGTGGCGCCGGGCGGTTGTTCGAGGATAACTTCCGGGGCGGTATATCCCAGAGTGCCCGTGAAACCGGCGGTGGTGGTTACGGTACCGGTCAATCCGGCGTGAGAGAGCTGGCGGGCAATGCCGAAGTCGAGCACCTTCACCGAGCCGGAGGGAGTGATCATGATGTTGTCGGGCTTGATGTCGCAGTGAACGATATTGTGGGCATGAGCGGCGGCGAGGGCCTGGGCGCACTCGAGCGCGAGTTGCAGGAAATCGCGGAGGGACATGGGCTGGCGCAGGCGAAGATCGAGGTTGCGGCCTTCGACCAGCTCCATGACCAGGAAAAGTTCGTTGCCGTGCTCCAGGATGTCGTGGAGCGCGGCGATGTGCGGGTCGGTGAAGCTAGATGCGCGCTTGGCTTCCTTCAGAAATTTCTGGCGGAATTGCGGGTCGGAACGGATCTGCGGCGCCATGCGCTTGAGGGCGACGGAGCGCCCAAGCTTGGTGTCCTCGGCGCGATAAACCTCTCCCATGCCGCCTTCGCCAAGACGCTCGCGGACGAGGAAGCGGCCAATAACAGCGCCTTCGAGGGACTGGGGGGACTCCAGGTCCTCGGGTTTGCTGACCTGGGGCATGGGGGCTCCATTTTCGGGCACATTCTAGCAGTTCTGCGGAGGAAGGAAGGGAAGCATTGACGATGGCAGATTGACGAGTGACGATTTTGGGAAAAGAAGAATTTCTGCGGAGATCCTATTCGGACCAGCGGCGGAAGATGAGGCAGCCGTTGGTGCCGCCGAAGCCGAAGGAATTGGAGACGGCAAACTCGAGGCCGGCGTTGCGGGCGTGGTTGGGGACGTAGTCGAGGTCGCAGCCTTCGTCGGGATCCTCGAGGTTGATGGTGGGCGGCAGCATCTGGTCGCGGAGGGCGAGGACAGTGATGCCGGCTTCCAGGCCGCCGGCGCCCCCCAGCAGGTGTCCGGTGGAGGACTTGGTGGAACTGACGGCGAGCTTGTAGGCGTGGTCGCCGAAGGCACGCTTGATGGCCAGGGTTTCCAGTTTGTCGCCGATGTCGGTGGAAGTACCGTGGGCGTTGATGTAGGCGATCTGCTCGGGCCGGAGCCTGGCGTCGTTGAGGGCGTTGAGCATGACGCGGTAGCCGCCTTCGCCTTCGGGAGCGGGCTGGGTGATGTGGTTGGCGTCGGCACTCATGCCGTAGCCGACAATCTCGGCGAGAATGCGGGCGCCGCGGTTGCGAGCGTGGTCAAGGTCTTCGAGAATCAGGATGCCGGCGCCTTCGCCGATGACGAAGCCGTCGCGGCCCTTATCCCAGGGACGACTGGCTTTCTCGGGATCGTCATTGCGGGTGGAGAGGGCGCGCATGGCGGCGAAACCGCCGACGCCCATGGGAGTGATGGCGGCCTCGGTTCCGCCGGCGATCATGACGTCGGCATCGCAGCGGGCGATGATCTTGAAGGCGTCGCCGACAGAGTGGGCACTGGAAGTGCAGGCGGTGGAGGTGCACTCGTTGGGACCGCGGGCGTTGAAGCGGATGCTGACGTGACCGGCGGCAAGGTTGGCAATGGCGCCGGGAATGAAAAAGGGCGAGATCTTGCGCGGGCCGCCCTCGAGCAGATTGCGGTGCTCGCGCTCGATGACGTCGAACCCGCCGATGCCGCTGCCGATGTGGACGCCGACACGGTTGGCGTTTTCGGCGGAAATCCGCAGGCCGGAGGACTTGATAGCCTCATCCGCCGCGGCGAGCGCGAAGTGGATGAAGCGTCCCATCTTCTTGACTTCCTTTTTCTCGATGAATTGCAGCGGGTCGAAGTTGCGGACTTCGCCGGCGATCTGCGAGGCAAAGGCGGAGGCGTCGAACTGGCGGATTTTCTCGATACCGCTCTTGCCGGCCAGCAGGTTGCGCCAGACTTCCTCGGTGGAGTTGCCGGTGCCGCAGAGAAGACCGATGCCGGTGACTACGACCCGCCGCGCCAAGCTAGTTGCTCTCCTCTTGCCGGTGAGAATTCATGGAATTCCTAGGTCTCTCGGTCTATCGGTCGGTCGGTCTAAGAGCGACGACCAGAGACCGACAAGCCCATAGGCCTTGCGCAAGCAGTCTTCATACCTTGCGCGGAAGCTACTGCTTGCTGACCTTGGCGTTCTTGCTGATGTAGTCGACGGCGTCCTGGACGGTGCGGATTTTCTCCGCGTCCTCGTCGGGAATTTCGATATCGAACGCCTCTTCGAACGCCATGACGAGCTCGACGGTGTCGAGGGAATCGGCGCCGAGGTCGTCCACGAAAGAAGCGTTGGAGGTGACTTCAGCCTCGTCCACGCCGAGCTGTTCGACAATGATCTGCTTAACTTTCTCCTCTACCTGCGCCATCTGGGCGGCCCTCCGTCTGGTCGATAAGGAACCAGTCTACTGGCGGTGATTGAGCGTGTAAAGCAACTGGGGATGGTACATGGTGGGGAGAGCAGCGTCAAACGAGGGTTCGGGCGAACCGCGCAAGGAAACGCCCACATCTGCCAACCCCGTGCCGATGTGGGACACCGTCCGGGAACGGGAAAAGTAAGAAGCCGGAATCAAAAGTCCGGCAAGAACGTGATCAGTTGTTGCTGGAGGAACCGCCGGCGGCGGCGCTGGAGGAGCGCGCTTCCGACTGGACTTCGGAGAGAGACTTGGCCTGATAGGCGTCATGGGAAATGTCCACGACGGCGCGGCCGACGAGGCGGGTCTTGGCGACGGAATGAACATGCACGGGCAGACTGAACTGACCGAAGGCGGCGTAGTCCTGAACGAATTCCAGCTTCTTTACGAAGAAGGAGGGCGACTTGATCATGGCGCCTTCGGCGCGACGCAATTGGCCGGTGGCGGCGTCAACCAAGATGAAACCTTTGAACAGGCCGGGACGCTTCTGCCGGGGCTTGACCTGGTAACGGTAGAAGGTGCGGCCGTCGAGCGTGTCCACACCCTTCCAGGAAAATTTGTAATTGCCGGAAGTGATGGCGGTAAGCTGGCCTTCGCCCTTCTGAACGTGGTCAACTTCGGACTGCAGCAGGCGAATGATGACGTTGGTCTTGACGAAGCCGTCGCCAGCGAAGTGCACGGCGGCGTAGGCCAGGGTCTTGGGCGCCTGGAAGCTGCGACGGAGTTCGTAGCGGCCGTGCTGGGAGGTGTCGGGCAGGTCGGCCTCAATGGTGGTTTTGTCGGAGTAGGCGCCCAGGTCGGTGAGCTGGCTGGAGGCAAGCCTTAAATACGTGGTTAAGGCCAGGTCAGGCGACATGCGGGAAGCCGGCGCGGGAACGGCGAGATCGGGCGAAGAAGAGGAGGACGAAACAGTTTCATTGCCGGCGGCACCGTCGGCGCGCGCGGCGAAGAAACTGGAGAGGCCGACCAGGTGATTTTCGGGGCCGAATACGTCCTGCGCCAGCCCGGTGGAGGCGGCGAGCAGCAACAAAAATCCCACTACGATGGTAGCGCAACGGGTCATGTGTTAGCTACACCCCAAATCAAGACCGCAACAGGGTACCGCAGTTTGGCCAAACCGGGTAGTTTCTAAGGTAACCAAGAATGACCCGGCTCGGCACACTAAAAATTAGATACACACCATTTGTTTTGGTTTCAGGCTGATTGTTCTAGTTTCAGGCTGAGCTCGATTTGTAATTTTTTTTACCGGCATCCTGTGCGGTGATGAAGCCTTGTGCCTCGCGAGTCGGGCGGGATAGGATGCGCCGCATGTCCGACGCCAACCGTTCCGATCCGCAAAAGGTCAGGTACGACGCCCAACCAGAGATTGAGGTTTACGCCGTGTACGGCGCCGAGCCCGAGGTGCAAGCCTACGCCATGGCGAAGTATTCCCGCTCCGCGCTCTCGATGAAGGAGTCCCTGCGGGAGATCAATAGCCAGAAGGCGGAAAAGTTCCTCAACACTTTTTATTTTCAGTACGGGCATCGTTCCATCGCCGACCTGGCGCATATCGCCATGGCGGTGGAGAAGCTGTCCATCCTGGCGGCGATCGCACTGGTGGACGAGCAGCGCTGGGATGGGCAGGAGCGCTCCACGCGCTACCAGGACTTCAAGCGCGGCGGGTATTTCGTGCCCGATTTCAGCGGGCTGGAAATGTGCGAACTGCGCTATCGAGACACCATCGCGATGCTGATGGCGGAGTACGAGGCGCTGTCGGAACAGATGTGGCGTCACCTGGCGAAGAGAACGCCGAGGCCGGCGGAGATGAAGCAAGAGATGTACGAGCGCACGCTGCGGGCACGGGCGTTCGACATCTCGCGCTACTTGTTGCCCATGGCTACGAACACGTCGCTGGGGCAGATCGTGAATGCCAGGACGCTGGAATCGCAGATCGCGCGGCTGCTGTCGCATACCCATCCCGAGGTGCGGCGCCTGGGCGAACTGCTGAAGCGGGCGGCGAACGAGCCGGCATACGACGTCAACGAAGTGCGCTATCGCGAGCTGATCGAGGACGCGAAGGCCTACGACGACATGTGGGCGAAACAGCTTCGGGAGGACATCCTGAAGCAGGTGCGGGTGGCGCCGACGCTGGTGAAATACGCGGAGGCGAATCCGTACCGGATGGAAACGCGTCGCGAACTGAGGCAGGCAGCGGCGGAGATCATGGGGAATGCGGCGGTGGCGGAAGTGCGCCCAGTGGAACTGCTGGAGGATGATCCGCTGGAGCTCGAGTTGGCGACCACGCTGCTTTATGAATACTGCCATTATCCCTACCGGCAGATACGGGAACGGGCGGAGGCTTTGAGCGCACCGCGGCGGCAGGAGATCGTGGAACTCGGGGTGAAGCATCGCGGCCAGCACGATGAGTTGCTGCGGGCGTTCAACGCGGGGCAGGGATTCCGTTTTGACATCCTGATGGACATCGGCGGGTACCGCGACATGCACCGGCATCGCCGGTGCACGCAGATTGGACAGGAGTTTACGACCCAGCACGGCTTCGATACGCCCGAGGAAGTGCGCGCGGCGGGCGCCGAGGAAGGTTATGCAGAGGCCATGCAACGGGCCGCGGTGGCGGTGGAGGGAGTGGCGGCGGAGATGCGGCGCGACGGCCGCGACGATTCCGAGGCGAGTACGCAGTACCTGATCCCGCTGGGATTCCGCAAACGCACGCTGTTCAAGATGGACCTGGCGGAGGCCGTGTACATCGCGGAGTTGCGGACAGGCCCGGGCGGGCACATGTCGTATCGGCGGGTGGCGTACCAGATGTACGAGGCGGTGGCGAAGCGGCATCCGTCGCTGGCGAAGCTGTTTCGCGTGCACGACGTCAATGAGCCGGTGGACTTGTTGCAACGGTAGCCGTCAAAAGGCCGATCGTCCTGTGGCAACTCCGCTTTCACGTATTGACCAATTTTGCAAAACGCGCCGACGATACGAACATGAAGGACAAAGACCGAGATCTTGATGATGTCCTGCGGGAGGAGCGCAGCCGTGGAAAGAAGCATCGCGTTGACATCGAGGCCGAACGGATACGCCGCCGGCGCGAAGACGCCATTCGTGAGATCGCCACAACGCCAGGCATGGAAAGCGAGCTGCGGGAATTGCTTAGGTCGTGGGGAAAAACAGACCGCGAGATAGAAGCGGCAGTTACTGTTTACCGCGCTTTGCACGGACCCTAGCCGCGATCTCCAATGTCTTCCGGTCGGCTTCTGCCCGCGCTCCAGGAGACATTTTTTCCGCGCGCCGGTTGATGTCGGCGATCAACTCGGCCGTGAACTCATCAACCTTCGTCTTCTGGACAGATGATTTAGGATGTGTGGCCATAAGCTTGTCCATATCTTCCTACGTCGGGGCACTAATCGCAAGCGGTCTTAAAGCGTTGGATGCGTTTTGCCGAGATAACGCAGCTACTGGTGGCGCTCAACAGCTTCCCACCACAACAGCTTCTGCCATTCCATGAACACATCTTTGGCGACGGGGCGATTGGTCCACCATTTGGGATGAGACAGCAGTCCGCTATCGGCGGCGGCGGCGGTCCAGGTGTAGCGCGGCAGTTGCTTGCGGGCGATGCTGAGGGCGCGGCGGGTGTGGTAGTCGGAGGTGACGATGAGGACGTTGCGCGGCGCGAGGCGCCCAAGGCAGGGAGCGGCGGACTCGAGTTCGAGCAGGGTGGAATCACCCTTGGTGGGACACACGCCGATGCGGCCAGGGAGGTCACCGGCCGTGCGACGGATGAAGTCTTCCGTCAATTCAGGGGCGGTGCGGCCATAGGCAACGGCGTCGGCACGGGCGTTGATCAGCATATGGCCGGCGTAGCCAGTGCGCAGCATGGCGATCGCCTTCCAGTAACGCTCATCATTAAAATCGCCGGCGAGCACCAGGATGACGTCGGAACGCTGCGGGGAATTGACAATCAGGGCGCGACCGGCGTGGCGAAAAGCCAGCACGAGCAAGACCAGGACGGCCAGCGCCAGCGCGGCTTTGAACAGGAAGCGCATCGAGCGGAATCAACAATATACCGGATGGGCGGGTCGTGTTCGCTTTTTGTTCGCTTGCGCAAGCGCAAAAGCGGTACAATCCGCCAGCGTTTAGAATGGGAATCAATTCGGGAACAAATTACGAATTTGGGAAGTGAGTCCAGAGCGTTCTGCGATAAGCTGCGAGCTTCCCCCAAAAACCAGAGCGTTGCACAGGGAGCGGAATCATGGCTGACGAAAAGGCACGGGCACTAGATCTGGCGATGGCGCAAATTGAAAAGCAGTTCGGGAAGGGCTCGATCATGCGACTGGGGACGAAAGAAGCGATTGTTCCCATCGCGGTGATCCCGACGGGATCGATTTCCTTTGATGTGGCGCTGGGCGTCGGCGGTGTCCCGCGTGGGCGCGTGGTGGAGATTTTCGGGCCGGAGTCGTCGGGCAAGACGACGATCGCGCTGCAGGTGATCGCCGAGGCGCAGAAGACGGGTGGGATGGCGGCGTTCGTGGATGCCGAGCACGCGCTGGATCCGCAGTACGCGAAAAAACTGGGCGTGGACGTGGACAACCTGCTAGTGTCGCAGCCGGACTACGGCGAGCAGGCGCTGGAGATTACCGAGGCGCTGGTGCGCTCGGGCGCAATTGACGTGCTGGTGGTGGACTCGGTGGCGGCGCTGGTGCCCAAGGCGGAACTCGACGGCGAGATGGGCGACAGCCACATGGGATTGCAGGCACGGCTGATGTCGCAGGCGCTGAGGAAGCTGACGGGGACGGTGTCGAAGTCGCGGACGTGCCTGATCTTCATCAACCAGATCCGCGAAAAGATTGGGGTGATGTTCGGCAACCCGGAAACGACGACCGGAGGAAGAGCGCTGAAGTTTTATTCGTCAGTGAGAATTGATATCCGCAGGATCGCGGCGATCAAGGAAGGCGACCAAGTCATGGGCTCGCGGACCAGAGTGAAAGTGGTGAAGAATAAAGTGGCGGCGCCGTTCCGCGAGGCCGAGTTCGACATCATGTATGGCGAGGGAATTTCGAAAGAAGGCGACCTGCTCGATTTGGCGGCGAACAACAACATTGTCGAGAAGTCGGGCTCGTGGTTCAGCTACAAGGGCGAGCGCATCGGGCAGGGGCGCGAGAATGCGAAGCAGTTTTTGAAGGACAACAAGGACATCGCGGCGAAGCTCGAGGCGGAGGTGCGTAACGCGCTGGGCGTAGGAGTGGACAAAGTGCAAGCGGCGCCGGTTCCGACCGACGGCCGCAACGCGCCGGTGCCGCCCGTGGTGGCCGCCCGGGCGATGGCGCCGGGAAAGAAGTAGCGAGCGGCGGTTTTGCCACCCGAACTTGTCATCCCGAGTCCGGTGATGAACGCGGGCGGATTCACACGGTTCCGGCGCGCCGCCGAGACGCCGTTCAACCGCGTGTTCGAAGTGCGACCGTAATCGGGTCCATGCGCAGGGGCGCGGGCGGCCGCTCGCGCCCTTCACCTCCTTCCGGCGTCAATATCCCTTTGGTGGCTGAAAACCGCCGATCAGGTCGGCCAAGCGGCCGGCGAGATCTATCGGCGTGGCGTCTTCCAAGTATGGCCCGAGAATTTGCAGTCCGACGGGCAGACCCTCGGGGGTAAGGCCGGCAGGCGCAGCCGTGGCGGGCAATCCGTTGAGCGTGGCGGGAGTCATCCAGAACAAAAGATCCATGTAGGAGCGCGCCCCCTCAGGCGTGGCGATGGTGCGGATTTCCATGGGCAGACGATGGTCGTGCGCGAAAGCGGGAGTAAACGCGGTGGGCAGCAGGAAGGCATCGTGAGTGCGGAAGTATTCCTGCCAGAGAGCAAGCGAGGCGCAGCGACGAGTGTTAGCCTCGGCGAACACGGAATGCGGCGCGGTGACGGCCAAGTCCAAGGCCTTGCCAACAGGATCACCGGTGGCGGCCGACGCGCGGGCCTGCAGCACGTCTTCCGGGCGCATGAACAAGGCCATGGCGGCAAAAATCATGTAGCGGTAGGTTTCGATCTGCTGCCCGGGATCGAGACCGGCGGGCCAGCCCTCTTCCAATTTCACGCCGGATTTCCGCAGCGCCTCGACAGCGTTGCTGAGCACGTTTTTCACCGGCGCGGAGACGGGGCACAGAGGGTCGTCGAGCAGGTAGCCGATGCGGTAGTCGGCCAGCCGCGAACGGCGCGGCTGGGGCAGCGTCCAGCGGTAAGCGATTGCATCGTTGGAATCGGGACCGCCGAGAATTTCCAGGGCGATTTTCAGATCGGAAGCGCTGCGGGCAAGCGGTCCGGCAACGGGGAGGTCGCCGACGCTCATGGCGAGTGGGTGCTGCGGCATTCCCGGCGGGGGCGGAATGTGGCCGCGAAACGGAATGATGCCGAGCGTGGCCTTGTGTCCGTAGAGTCCGCAGAAATGCGCAGGAATGCGGATGGAGCCGCCGATATCGCTGCCGATTCCGAGGAAGCTGAGGCCGGCCGCGAGGGCGGCCGCTTCGCCTCCGCTGGAGCCGGCGGGCGTGCGCGCGAGATCCCAGGGATTGTTGGTGACGCCGAAGATTTCGTTGTAGCTCTGCCAGTCGGCGGCCATGGGAGGCACATTGGTTTTTCCGAGGATGACCGCCCCCGCGGATTTGAGGCGAGCTACGACGGGCGCATCCTGCTCGGGAACGTGGTCCGGAAACGCGCCGGCGGTGGTGCGAACGCCGGCGGTTTCGTACGTGTCCTTTACGCTGCAGGGGACACCGTGCAACGGTCCCCACCATTGGCCGCGGGCGAGCGCGTCGTCGGCGTGGCGGGCGCGTTCCATGGCGTCGCCGGACATGAGGGTCACGAAGGCGTTAAGCTTGGGGTTGTTGGCCTCAATGCGCTGCAGGATTTGGCCCGTCAGTTCGACGGAGGAGACTTGACGGCTGCGGATGGCGTGCGCGGCATCGAGCGCAGCAGCGAAATGGAGTTGCGTGCCGGCACGGGCGGCGCGATCAACGCTGGCCATAATCGATCTCCCCGGGCGTGACCGCCCGCGCGGTAGAGTACCGTAATGGAATACGCGGTGCCAATGCGAGGAGCTTTCGTTTGCTACCGAGTTGGGCGGCGGCTTAGAATCGGCGGTCGAACCAAAGCAGATTTCTCGCGGGCTTCGGCGCCCGCTCGGAATGACAACCAGGAAACCGAGGGCAATTGAAGCACGTAATCGCCATCTACCCGGGCACGTTTGATCCTCTGACCAACGGCCACCTGGACCTGATCCAGCGTGGCAGCAAGATTTTCGACGAGTTGATCGTTGCCATCCTCCTGAACCCGGAAAAAGACCCGGCGGTGTTTTCGCTGGCGGAGCGGCGGGCGATGCTGGAGTCGCTGACCAAGCCTTTCGGAAACGTGCGGGTGGACACCTTCGGCGGGTTGCTGGTGGACTACGCGATGCGGGTGGGGGCGCGAGCGGTGCTGCGCGGCATCCGCGCGATCAGCGACTACGAGTACGAGCTGCAAATGGCGCTGATGAACCGCAAGTTGGACCCGCGACTGGAAACCGTGTTCATGATGCCGGCGGAGACGTATTCCTACGTCAGCTCGCGGTTGGTGAAGGAAATCGTTACGCTGGGCGGTTCGGTGCACGGGCTGATCCCGGACTTAGTGGAAAAGAAGCTGCTCGAAAGAGTCAACGGCGGAAAGGCCGCTCTGCAGGCTGCTGTGGTCGATCCTCTGGGAAGCACGACTCGAAAGCGGACACGCGAACAGCGAGGAAGAAGGTCGTGATGGCAGTGGGGACGCAGGCGAAATCGTCGCTCACGGAGCGCATCCATCGCATCGAGATTTCCGCCACCCTGGCGGTGGTGAACGAGGCCGAGCGGATGCGGCAAGGGGGCGCCGACCTAGTGGACTTCGGCGCGGGCGAACCGCACTTCCATACGCCCCAGCACATCAAGGATGCGGCGATTGCGGCGATCCGGGCGAACTTTACCAAGTACACGCCGGTGGGCGGCACGGCCGAGCTGCGCGACGCGATCGTGAGGCGGCACGCGCAGGATTTCGGATCGGGCTACAAGCGCGAGGAGTGCATCGCGTCCACGGGCGGAAAGCACGCGCTGTTCAACGCGGTGCAGGTGCTGGTGGAACATCGGGACGAGGTCATCGTTCCGGTGCCGGCATGGGTATCGTTCAAAGACATCATCAAGTACGCGGGCGGCGAGCCGGTATTCGTGCAGACCGACGAAAGCAAGGGATTCGCGGTCACGCCGGCGATGATTGAGAGCGCCATCACGCCACGAACCAAGGCGATCATTATCAATTCGCCGTCGAACCCGTCGGGCGCGGTGCTGGCCCCGGAGGATTTCACGGCAATCGTACGCATGGCGAACGGGCGCGGCATCTGGGTGATCGCCGACGAGTGCTACGTGTATCTGGATTACAGCGGACAGCGGTTTTCCGCCGGCGCCGTAAGCGAGGCGAAAGAGCGCATGGTGATTATCGGGTCGCTCTCGAAGACGTATGCCATGACCGGATGGCGGCTGGGGTACGCGCTGGCACCGAAGGAGGTGGTGTCGGCGATGCAGAAGCTGCAGAGCCAGTCGACGTCGAATGCGACTTCGATCGTGCAGAAGGCGGCGGTGGCGGCGCTGAACGGGCCGCAAGAGTGCATCAAGGATATGGTGGAGGAGTACATACGGCTGCGCGACCGCATGGTGGGCGGGTTGCGCGCCATTCCCGGCGTGCGCTGCAACGAGCCCCAGGGCGCATTTTATGCATATCCGAATGTGTCGGCATTCTTTGGGCGCAAGGACATCAAGTCGGCGGCCGATATCGCCAGCCGGCTGCTGCGCGAGGCGGAGGTGGTGACCGTACCGGGCGAGGCCTTCGGCACGGCGCAGCACATCAGGATTTCCTATCCCACGTCACCGCAAGAGATTGACCGCGGCCTGGAGAGGATGAAGAAGTTCTTTGCGGACGTATGAAGCCAGACCTTGAATTCTTACAATATACAGTTTGCCTTACTTGTATTAAAATATAAGAATGAAGGCCGAATATACCACCGTCACCTCTAAGGGACAGCTGGTCATTCCCGCCCGAATGCGCAAGAGGCTTCGTATTGAACGTGGAACCCGCGTTGCAGTGCGGGAAGAGGATGGCCACTTGATCCTGCAGCCCATGACAGACGCATACATCGATGCCATGCAGGGGCTGCTCGGCGACACCTCAGCTATGATCGAGTATTTGCACCAGGAACGCAGGAAAGAGAACAACGACAAAAATAAAGAGAACAACGACAAAAATGAGGAAGTACGTGCTGGACGCAAACGCACTGCTCGCCTATCTCGGCCAGCGTCCCGCCGCGCCACGCGTCAACGCTCTGCTTAAAGAGGCGCGTCGAACCAACCAGCCGCTGCTGATATCCGCCGTAAACTGGGGCGAGGTCGTGAATACACTCTGGGTGCAGGGGGGCGAAGCCCGCGCACGACACTTGCCGACCATCATGGATGGCCTACCCATCGTGCTGTCCTCTGTGTCTGCCGACGACGCGTTCGAAGCCGCTCGGCTCAAGGCTATCCACAAATTACCGTACGCCGACAGTTTCGCCGCTGCCCTGGCGGTGCGCGAGCGCGCGACGCTGGTCACGTCGGATCCCGATTTCGAAAGGCTCGGGAAACAAGTCCCGATCCTGTGGCTGCGGTGAATCTGCGTGTTCGGCAACATAGCATCGCACTGCCGCGTCCAAGCAGGAGCCGTTTGATTCGGCGTTCTCGCGTCTATTCGCGCGAAGTTTCGTTTATATTAGCCGTTCGCGCCGAAAGTGCTGGCGGCCACAGTGTCCGCAATGTCCGAGCTGTATCCATTGTTGCTGAAGCCGGAATTTCGCGAGCGCATCTGGGGCGCACGCGACTTGTCCCCCCTTTACGGCGAAGTGCCGGGTGAGGCGCCGATCGGCGAGGTGTGGCTCACGGGCGACGAGTGCCAAGTGGCAAACGGGGCGCTTGCGGGAACGTCGTTGGGCGAACTGTGCCGCCGGTACGGGCGCGAGTTGGTCGGTGAAACAGCGCGCGAGACGGAGCGGTTCCCGCTGCTGGTGAAATTCATCTTTCCGCGCGAGAAGCTGTCGGTGCAGGTACATCCGGATGATCACCAAGCGCAGCGGGCTGGACTGCCCTGCGGGAAGACGGAGTGCTGGTACGTGCTGAAGGCCGAGCCGGGATCGCAGGTTGCATTGGGGCTGAAGCCGGGCACAACCCGCGAAGAATTTGCGCGAGCAGTTCAGGAAGTACGGGCCGAGCAGTTGCTGAATTGGGTGGATATTCATGCCGGCGAGATGATTTATGTGGATGCAGGCACGGTACACGCGATCGCGCCGGGGGTCATCCTGCTGGAGACGCAGCAGAATTCGGACACGACGTACCGGCTTTACGATTACGGGCGTCCGCGGGAATTGCACGTTGTCCAGGGATTGCAAGCTCTGAAGGAGCGGACGCGGGCGGGGAAGGTGGAAGCGCAAGGGGAAGACGATTTCTCGATTCTGGTCGGCTCACCGTGCTTCATGGTCGAGAAGCGCCGGCTGAAGAATGAAAACAAAACCAGCGATGGCTGGGAATTCTCCCGATCAAGTGATGAGCGATTTTCGTGGCGAAGTGTCGAAATATTGGTGGCTCTTGATGGTTACGGTGTGATCGACGCACCGGGTTGTGGACCATTAGGATTTGGGCGGGGTGATGCGGTGGTGATTCCGGCAGGTCTTGATGACTTTCATGTGCGCGCGCAGTGGGAACTGGAGATGTTGACAATTGTGCTCCCCCCAAAGGACAGCCAGGTTGAACCTCGAATTCGCGACAGCGTTTCGGTGGGGCAAAAGAAGCAGTGAGCTTGATAACTGCAGGTCGACGTACCTCAGCGGCTAAAGCTGCATCGCTCAAAAGGTCAGTTCGCAGGGCTGAAGCCCTGCGCCGCCCGGTGGATGACGCCCGGGTCACCCGGCGCAGAAATAGCGAACAGCATGTTCCTCCCCTTCGCTCCGCTCAAGGTCGGCATGTCAAGGCGCAAAGGGCTACAACAAAGAAAACTTGAAGGCGATCGAGTGAAAGCCAATTTTTATCCAGTGATTCTTGCCGGCGGACGAGGGACTAGGTTCTGGCCGCTGAGCCGAAAGCGCCGCGCCAAACAGATGCTGGCGCTCAATGGCGCGCGCACCATGATCCAGGACACCGTGGAGCGACTGCTGCCGCTGGCGCCGGAACGATGTTTCTGGGTTATCACCAACGGAGACCTGCGCGAGGGCATTGCCCGCCAGGTGCCGAAGCTGGAGAAAAGCCAGATCATCGCGGAGCCCATCGGACGCAACACCGCGCCCGCCATCGGACTGGCGGCGTTTATCCTGCTGCGGGAGAACTCTGACGCAGTGATCGGGATGTTCCCGTCGGACCACGTGATTACCAATCCGGCGAAATTTCAGAAGAACTTGAGAGCGGCGATCCGGCTAGCAGTCGAGGACGGGTACATCGCCGTGCTGGGCATTCGGCCCACCCGCCCGGAAACCGGCTATGGGTATATCGAAGTCGGGGAAAAGCTTCCGGGAGACATCCTGCGCGTCCGGCGGTTCACGGAGAAGCCGAACCGGGATCGCGCGGAAGAATTTGTCGAGGCGGGAAACTATTTCTGGAATAGCGGGATGTTCGTGTGGAGCGCGCGCACACTGGCCAAGGCGCTGCTGGAGCACCTGTCGGAAACCACGCCCTATTTGCAGGACATCGCCGCGGCGTACGGGACCCGGAAGTTCGAGAGGCTCTTCCGCGAACTGTATCCGAAATGCGAGAACATCAGCGTGGACTACGCGGTGCTGGAACCGCGCTCGGCGAAGGGTGAACGGGCGTCGAATTTGTACTGCATCCCAGCGAATTTCGGGTGGAACGATTTGGGTTCATGGGCGGCCCTGTACGAACACCAAGCTGGGACGGCGGACAGCAGCGAGAACGTCATTCAAGCGGAAAAGAATTTCACACTGAACGCCGACGGCAACTACATCCACGCGCCCAACAAATTTGTCGCCGCCGTAGGGGTGAAGAACCTGGTGATCGTGGAGACCGAAGACGCGCTGCTGGTGACCACACGCGAGCACGCGCAGGACGTGGGCAAGGTGGTGCAGTACCTGGACGAGAAGAAACTCTCGAAACTCGTTTGATAGAGTTTTGAGTTTTGAGTTTTGAGTTTTGAGCAGGTGAAGCGAAAACTCACGACTCACAACTGTTCCTATGGCAGAGATCAAATTCGGCACCGACGGTTGGCGGGGAGTGATCGCCGATGACTTCACGTTCGAAAACGTGCGGCGCGCGGCGGGTGCGATTGCTTCCTACATCATCAAGAATGAGGATCCGCGGAATGGCGTTGTAGTTGGCTACGACACGCGCTTCGGGTCGCGCAGCTTCGCGCAGGCGGCGGCGGAGATTTTGGCAGCAGCCGGGATTCCGGTGCGCCTCTCCAACGACTACATTCCCACACCGGCGATTTCTTACATGGCCAAGGCGCTCAACACCGCCGGCGGCGTAGTGATCACGTCCAGCCACAATCCGTGGAGTTGGAATGGATTGAAGTTCAAAGAGAAGTTCGGCGGGTCGGCGCGGCCGGGGACCATCCAGCAGATCGAGGCGGAACTGGCGGCAGGCGCAATGCCGAGAGGAACACAGGCGAAGATTGAGGAAGTGGACTTCAAGAAACCGTACGTGGCGGCGATCACGCGCTTCGCCGACCTCGACCTGATCGGACGTGCCGGATTCAAGCTGGCGATTGACTACATGTACGGCGCCGGGCGGCACGTGCTGGGCAACATTTTGCGGCAACATGGCGCCGACGTGGTGGAGATCCGCAGCGAGGTAAACCCGCTGTTTCCGGGGATCAACCCCGAACCGATCGAGCCGCACGTGCGCATGCTCCAGGAGACCGTGGTGAAAGAGCGCTGCCACGCGGGGTTCGCCAACGACGGCGACGCCGACCGTATCGGAGCAGTCGCCGAGGACGGCAGCTTCGTGGACGCGCACAAGTGCTATGCCATCCTGCTGTGGTGGCTTCTGGAATACAAGAAGTGGCCAGGGGCGGTGACGCGCGCGTTCAACACCACGCGCATGCTCGACCGCATCGCGAAGAAGCACGGGCGGGAACTGATCGAGCACGGCATTGGGTTCAAATACGTTTGCGACGTGGTGCTCAGCGGCAAGGAAGTACTGATCGGGGGCGAGGAGTCGGGCGGGATCGGAATTCCGCGGCACCTGCCGGAGCGCGATGGCGTACTGAGCGCGCTGCTGCTGGCCAATGCGATGGCGGAGTCGCGCATGACGCTGGGTCAGATCGTCGCCCATCTGCAAAGAGAATTCGGACCGCACCATTACGGGCGGCGCGACCTGCACATTGACGAGGAGATCAAGCAGGCAGCGATCCGACGGGCGGATTCGGGCGACGTGCGCCAACTCGGCCGCTATCGAGTGCTGCGCAAGGAAAACCTCGACGGGGTGAAGTTCTTCCTGGATGCGCCAACCAACGGAGACGGCGCTGAGGCGTGGGTGCTGATGCGCGCCTCGGGAACGGAGCCGCTGATGCGGATTTACTGCGAGGCGGCGTCGCCGGAACTGGTGAACGAAATCCTGGAGGCCTCGGTCGGATTCGTGGAAGAGCAGGCGACAGCGGGAAGCAGGATCTAGGCTTCAGGCGTCAGGCTCATGCAAGAATCCATACGCTGGAATAAGGCGTGCGCATCCGCGCGTCCCCTGGTTGAGCGTTATGGCATTTGTCGCAACCAGCTCGGAGCAGCGTCCCGATACCCCGGAGGCGCGGCAGTACAACCGGACGCGCCGGATCCTGAGCATCGTGGATTTTCTGCTCGGGCTGGCTTTTCTGCTGGCATTGCTGTTCGCCACCACGCCACGCGGCGCGCGCTGGAGCGAAGTGCTGCGCGATTGGGCCTGGTATGGCGCGCGGCAGCACTATGCGCTGGCAGTGTTCGTTTATGTCGGCTTGCTGTTGCTCATCGGCAAGCTGATCGGCCTCGCGCTGGACTTCTATAGCTTTCGGCTCGAGCACCGTTACCACTTGTCGAACCAAAAACTTCGATCGTGGGCTTGGGACCAGATCAAGGGATTCCTCGTCGGGTTGGTGCTGGGTGGGATTGTGGTGGAGATGATCTACTGGACGATCCGTACGGCGCCGCAGCGATGGTGGCTGATCGCGTGGGCGATTTTCATCGGGCTCATGGTATTTCTTGCGCAGATCGCGCCGGTAGTGCTCTTCCCTCTTTTCTACAAGTTTCACCCGCTGGAGAATGAAGACTTGCGCGAGCGGCTGGTACGGCTGAGCGAGAAGGCCGGCACTCGGGTTCGCGGCGTGTATGAGTGGAAGCTGTCGGAGAAAAGCAGAAAGGCGAATGCGGCGCTCACCGGCCTGGGACGGACGCGGCGCATCATCCTGGCCGACACGCTGCTGGAGAACTATTCGCCGGAGGAGATCGAATCCATCCTGGCGCACGAACTCGGACACCACGTGCACCGGCACATCGTGAAGGGCATCGCAGTGCAGGTGGTGATCACGTTTTTTGGGTTCTGGGCGACGGCGGCGCTGCTGCGCTACGCGGTCGAGCAGCAGCACATGTTCGAGACGCTATCCGATTTTGCCAATCTGCCTCTGTTGGCGCTGGTCTCCACGGTGATGTCGCTGGCGCTGATGCCGGCGCTGAACGCGTACTCGCGCCATAACGAGCGGCAGGCCGACCTTTACGCCCTCCAGTCCATTCCCGACGTGGCGCCCTTTATTTCATCCATGGAAAAACTGGCGCAGCAGAACCTGGCAGAGCGACGGCCTTCGAAATTTGTGGAGTGGCTGTTCCACTCACATCCCGCGACCTGGCGACGGATACGCGCGGCCGAGCTGTTCAGCCGCCGGCCGGGCACGGCGCGCGCAAGATGATCAGGCGGAGATGGACGGTCTAACCGCGGGCTGGCATGCCTGGTAGCGGTCAAGTGCAGAGTAGATCAGCGGGCGGTAGTAGCGTTGATAGCAATCGCCGCATCGAACCGGCCGCAATAGCAACAGCGACAGGATGAAATCCAGCGTCCGGAAGCGCGATTTGAAGATGTCCCAGGAGCTACACGTCGGACAGATACGGCTAAGAGTCAACATAGAGAAATTCCCACGTCCAACATCGTAGCCAGTCTATATCATATATATCGTGACACGAAGTTACTGGCGTAATGCGGCTCGTTACTCGCGGTAACTAGCGTTCGCGAAGTCGCTGCTCGGCGCGAATCAAATCCTCTTCCGTATCCACACCGATGGTATCGAACGGCGTCTCGGCGACGTGAATGGAGATGCCATTCTCCAGGAAACGAAGCTGCTCCAGGCGCTCAGCGCGTTCGAGCGTAGACTCCGGCCACCTGCAGAATTGTGCGAGCGCAAGCGGACGATAGGCATAGAAGCCAAGATGTTTGAAGCAGCGCACCTGGCCTGTGGCATCGCGGTCGAAAGGAATGCGCGCCCGGGAGAAGTAGAGCGCGCGCCCCGCAGCGTCGGTGACCACCTTGACCGCGTTGGAATTGTCGACATCCTCGACAGCGGCCGGAGTCTTCAATGTGCCGACCTGCACCGTGGGTTCAGCCATCAAGCCGACCAGGGCGGCAATGTGCTCGGGGCGGGTGAGCGGCTCATCACCCTGAATGTTCAGGTAGATGTCCGCGGCAATGGCGGAGGCGACCTCCTGAACCCGCTCGGTGCCACTGTGGTGGCGGTCGGAGGTGAGGATCACGTTGTACTTGCGCTCACGGCAGAGGGTGACGATCTCGTCTGAGTCGGTGGCGACGAGCACGTCTTCCGCGCGGAGAAGCGGACAGGAGCGCACCGCATCGTAAACGTGGGCAAGCATGGGGAGGCCGGCGATTTCGCGTAACGGCTTGCGCGGGAGGCGTGTGGAAGCCAGCCGTGCAGGAATGACAACGAGAACGCGCATGCATATTCAGTTTCAAGTTTCGAGTTTCAAGTTTCAAGGTGAATCTCGCGGACACAAGAACGGGCGGCGGCCAACGAACGGGGCGGCCGGAAAGGAAATTGCGGGATGAGGACGCCAAGATGCGTCAATTGCCGGCCGATCTTTCGAATCAATTTGTGGAAGGAATTCGCCGCGTATCTAGCCCTTCGCCCGGTGTGGGGCGGGTCAGGTGCGGCGCGCCTGCCCCCGGCGTTTACCCTTAGAAACCTTTCCCTCTTCCTTGCCGAGCGCCACGTCGGCCAAGTCGAGATACCGTTGCACCCGAGGTTCTTCGGGCATGCGGCCCAGGGGAATGAGGCGCGGCCCTTCGTCGCGCGCCTCCTTACTGCTAGGGGGGATCAGCTTTACGGCCCGATCAGTACGCGAATTTTTCCGTTTTGACTTTGATTTCGCCACGCTTGCCAACTCGAATTGCTCCTCTACGGCGTCTGGCGACACCCATATTGTCGTCCATCCAGTATCTGACTCACTTAGATGCACATCGGCGGCCTGCAAGTCAGGAAAGGGGCCAGTCCGAAAGCGTAGGGTACGAGCCGTAAGGCAGCCAGGACTTGCAGCCGCCTGTGGTTTTCCCGCTCACAACCCCACTTGACGCAGGTCACAGTCTGAGTTCGCCGCTGGGCCTAAGCTGGTCATGCTCTACCGAGCGAAAAGGCAGGTTTAATACATGCGAAAAACAGGTCTTCGGGTCGCAATTGTTCTTCTTATTTTTTTGGCGGCCGTCGCGTTGGCGGCGAGCCAATCCGGGGTCGCGGACAAGAGGCAAGTCACGTTTTATGATCCAGTCCGGATCGGGGAGACACTGCTGCCGGCGGGCGAATACACCGTGTTACACCAGATGCAGGGCACGAACCACATCATGGTATTTACCCAGATGGGGAAGAAGAAGGCAGCAGAAGCCAAGGTAAAGTGCACGCTGGTGCCGCTGGACAAACCGGCAGCGACTTCGGAACTCGGGTTCAAGACAAATGCCGCGAATGAAAGGCTGCTTACGCGGATGGTTTTCAAGGGCGATCGCGCCGCGCACCACTTCTGAGGCGCCGGTTCCCTCGCCGGCGAATAGGGACAGATGCCGAGCGGGGCGGCAGCTTCAAGCGGCGCTTGAGTCGATCACGGGCGCGCTATCAAGCGGACTGCGGCGCCCAGAGTGCGCGAAAACGGAAGTCGAACAGCGGAGGCGCGGTTACTGAGGGTCCCGGACGAGGGAATCGTAGATGGCTGCAATCTCCGCGACCATTCGATCCACGGAGAAATGATTGCGGGCGCGCTCCCGTCCTGCGGCTCCCATCGCGCGTCTACGCTTCGGATCAAGGATGAGGAGTCGCAGGCGTTCGCTGAGCGTTGCCACATCTGAGGGTGGGACAAGGTAACCGGTTTGGCCATCCTCAACCACCTCAGGCAGGCCGCCGACCGATGTCGCCACCACCGGCAGTCCTTCTGCCATTGCCTCAAGAGCCGCCACGCCGAAACCCTCTTCAAGAGAGGGCATGGCGAAGATGTCCCAGCCCCGGAATATGGGTCCAAGATCCCGCTGCCAGCCTAGAAAGCGAACGCGGCCCGTCAGACCTAGGCGGCCTACCTCTCTTTCCAGATCCTCGCGCTGGGAACCGGTTCCAGCGATTTCCAGCCGCAGGGTGGGGAACTCCGGGGATAACCACGCCACCGCCCGGACCAGGTCTAGCAGTCCCTTGAGGGCTATGAGGCGACAG
>Ga0326726_10001346_pt1 | contig 22801 bp, 17 predicted proteins | sample MHFenrmetagenome_2_FD_207603 | JGI IMG/M metagenome (GOLD analysis project Ga0326726, IMG submission 207603) | Lab enriched peat soil microbial communities from Michigan Hollow, Ithaca, NY, United States - MHF15MN | ecosystem: Environmental > Terrestrial > Soil > Wetlands > Peat | place: USA... | reverse complement strand
GGAGTAACTGTGCCAGGTGAGAACCAGCGGCGTCGGGCGCAATCCCTGCTTTGGCGGCGAGTTCCTTCACTTGATCGCTGCCCAGGACATGTTGAATCTGATCGGCCGAAATGGGAAGGTTCTGGCCTGTGCCCACCCAGGAACTTACCAGGCTGCCCAGACCTTTGTCATGAAACTGCTGCACCAGTCCGGAAAGTCCACCGGGTTGGTTATTGATCATCTGCATGATTGAGGACGCAAGCGGATTCGAACTGTTGGCCAACATGCCGCTCACTTCCTTACCCGCCATATCTTCGAGAAAACTCATGATGCCTCCTTACTAAGACGCGTGAATACGAACTTCAAAAGGAAGGGGAAGGGCACGAGTTTACTCAGGCCATTACAGCGCCAGAAAGTCGCGCTTTAGCGCCCGAGGTTCGCTGTCCGCGTGTCAATTCATTTTTCCGCGCGGACTGTAAAGCCGTGCCCTCCCCTGGAAAATTTACGAAGACTACTTTTGCTTGGCGATAATCTTGTCCTTGATCTTGGCGTAGGTGGCGGCGGGAATGACCTTCTTGCGGGTCAAGTCCGTCTTCTTCGCATAGGGACGGCCGTCAATGATTTTTTGCGAATAGGCCTCGCCGATGCCGGGCAGCGCGTCCAACTGCTCCTTGGTGGCCGAGTTGATGTCCAGCAGATCGGCAGCCGGGGCCGCCATGGCTGACTCGGTTTTGGCCGGCTTGGCGCTTTTGGCGGACTTGGTCTGCGCCGCGGCCACAGTGGCCAGAAGCGCTACGGCGAAAAGTGAAAACAGAATTCGCGCAATCAGGTTCTTGTTCTTCATAGTTTCTCCTTAGTCCTTTTCCGATGCTTTGTAGCCGGCGGCCTTGGCATCCGCCTCGCTCATGAATTTCCCCGTCTTGGTTTTGCCGTACCAGCGGCCACCTTTGTGGTAAACGCCGCTATCGGTGTTGACCCAGACCATGCCGCCCGCCTTGGCTGACGAGATCTGCGAATCGGAAGCGTTGGCGGTGGTGGTTACAGTCTTGTGGCTCGCCTTGGTCGCTGGCGGCGCCATGGAATTAGAAGGAGCAGCCATGGAACTGGCCGGAGCCGCTGCTGGCGCTGGTGCTGAGGCCGTGTGACTGGCTGGAGCCGGACTGGCAGCAGGGGCTGCTGCCGTAGAGCCTGAGTCCATCTCGGACTTCTTGCTCTTGCGGGTGCGCTTGGTCTTGGAAGCAGGTGTTTCGGGGGGTGTCGTGCTGGCAGACTCAGCAGCCGGGGCTGCAGCGCTGCTCTCTGCGGCTGCTTTCTTGCTCTTGCGGGTCTTTTTGGTCACGGCAGGTTCGCTCGCGGTCGTGCTGGCCGATTCTGCGGTGGCAGCTTCAGCCTTCTTGCTCTTCTTGCTGGTTTTTTTCGACGCCGTTTTGCTGCTGTCTGCACTGTCAGAGGTGGCCGCAGCGGCTGCGCTGGATTCCGCTCTCTTGCTCTTCTTCGATTTCTTCTTGGCGGTGGCAGAGGTTGAAGTGTCCGCGGCCGCTGACTCGTCGGCGGATGCGCTTGCTTCTTTCTTCGTCTTTTTCTTCTTCTTGCTGGTTGTGGTGGAGGCTTGGTCGTCGGTGGAACTTGCCTGGGGCCTGCCCATCGCGGAAATGCCGCTCAACACGAAAAACATGCAGAGCGCGATGGTCCACATACTGAGCCTGGTGTGCAATCTGTTCATGATTTCCTCTCTCGTTCCGGACCTATCGCAAGGAACTGCGGAAGCTTACCGCAGGGGCGCTGGGTGCTTCCCGACTGGCCGGAGGGGCGACCATAATGACATTTGGACGAGTCGGGGTCAATCATGGATTCGTATGACGGGTGTGCGTCGGACACTCCTGTCCGACGCTTTTGACGTTGACTGCTGATCGCCGGAGTTTATTCGCGGCTACTATCAGCAGCCCCCCGAACCATCCTCTGATGTGGATCGCCCTTTAGATCGAGCCTCCATGCGAGGTAAACACAAAGAATGCGAGCGGCCAGTATGCGACGAAGGGAAAGCCAATCAGCAACCAAAGCCCTCGACTCTTGAACTTGAACAGGCCTACCGCGAAGAGTACCAGCCAGCAACTTGCCAAGAACAGACTCACATAGATGGCTGAATCCATTCCTGCGTTAAAGAAAGAAGAACCGAGAAAAGAAGGATAGAGAAGAGCGGCAATGGCGATAGCCAACGAGAGTGCAAGTAGCAATCTCATCTCACAATTCTTGATGGCTTATTTTGCCTGTTCTCCTGTCGCACCATTATCTCAAGCGCGCCGATTTTCAAGGCAAAATCAACTTCAAAGGCGTCGGACAAGAGTGTCCGACCCACACCCGCACAGTCTAGGCGTAGATTCCGCGCTGGCGGATGGTGTAGGCGACGCGATCGATGGCCAGCATGTACGCTGCGATGCGATTGTTGACGCCGTGAGTCTCGGAGAAGCGGACTACATCGTCGAAGGCGCCCTTCATGATGTGCTCGAGCTGCTCGTTGACCACGGACTCCTTCCAGAAGTATCCCTGACGGTCCTGCACCCACTCGAAGTAAGAGGTGGTGACGCCGCCCGCGTTGCAGAGAATGTCGGGAATCACGAAAACGCGTTTGTCGGCCAGAATATCGTCGGCGGTGGCCGTGGTCGGACCGTTGGCGCCCTCGGCGAGGATCTTGCATTTGATGCGGTCGGCGTTTCGGCTGGTGATCTGGTTCTCGGTGGCTGCCGGGATGAGGATTTCGCACTCCGAAACCAGCAACTCCGCGGGGTCCTCGGCTGAAGCGCCAGGGAAGCCGTGGATGGTGCCGTTGCGCTGGCGGAATTCCCAGAGCGCATCCACATCGATTCCATTGCGGTTGACCAGACCGCCGTCCACTTCCACGATTCCGATCACTTTGTAGCCGGCTTCGGTCATCAGGCGGGCGGCGTTCGATCCAACGTTGCCGAAGCCTTGCACGATGACTCGCGTGGACTCGGGATTGAGCCGGAGCTTCTTGACCGCTTCGTCGCAAACGATCATGATGCCGCGGCCGGTGGCCTCGCGGCGTCCGCGCGACCCGCCAATATTGATGGGCTTGCCGGTGACCACGGCGGTCACGGTCTGGCGCATGTGCATGGAATATGTGTCCATCATCCACGCCATGGTTTGTTCGTTGGTGTTCATGTCAGGCGCCGGGACATCTTTCTCCGGCCCAATGAACTCGACCAGCTCGGCGGTGTAGCGGCGGGTCATGCGCTCCAGTTCGCCCTGGGACATCTTGTGGGGATCGCAAATTACTCCGCCTTTGGCGCCGCCGAAAGGAATATTGACCACGGCGCACTTCCAGGTCATCCAGCTGGCCAGGGCGCGAACTTCGTCCAGAGTGACATCGGGAGAGTAGCGCAGGCCGCCCTTGGCGGGACCGCGGGCGATGGAGTGCTGCACCCGGAAGCCGGTAAAAACCTCCAGGTGGCCATTGTCCATCATGACCGGTATATGCAGGATGATTTCCCGGGTGGGGTAACGGAGGACCTTCATTAAACCCTCGTCCAGGTTCAACTTATGGGCGGCAAAGTCGAAACGGGCGGCTTGTGCCTCCCAGGGGTTGATTTCCTGTTCGAGGGAAATGGTCTTCAATGCCATGGCGGTCTCCGTTGGTGCGGTCAGACAGTAAGATGCTGGCCGGCGCCGGGCGATACGTCCCGGAGTAGGCGGGCAAACGTTCAAAGTATATGCAGGGCCGGGCGGCTAGGCAAGTTACGGGGACACCACGTGTGGTGGTCAGTTTGAGGTCTGGCTCTCAATCCACAGGGTCATGCTGAGCTTGCGAAGGATCCGGCGCGCAGCGCCGATCCGGCACCCGATGGAGTGGATGCACGCGAGATCCTTCGGGACTGAAGTCCCTCAGGCTGACGCCTTGGGATGGGAGTCAGTTCAGATCAAGCCACTACCCGACGAACTACGGGGATAGTGGGCCACTATCATTAATAGTGACCCACCGCCAACCTACGACACTGTTGCAATTTGCGCATCACCATTGGAAGTATCCGCGCCCATCAACTCACTTCTCAGCTTGGCAGCCGGCAGCTTCAGTCGAGCGGAGACGCTAGGTGTCTGACTCCGCGTCGCCAGGGAGCGCGACTCTATCGCCTTGGCGACACGCTCCGCGTCCCTGCCAATTCCGAGGAGCGTTGCGGAAGTCATCGAGTAGAGGAAGTGCAGGCCGACGAAGTACATTCCGGGTGCTCGGTTGACCACGCCGCGCTCGTGTAGAGGTTCGCCATTCTCACCGAAAATGGGAAGGTCGATCCACGAGAAGCCGGGATGATAACCCGTACACCAGATTATGTTCCGCACTTCGAGGCTGCGACCGCCCTCCAGTAGTGGCCGTCCGTTCTGCACTCCCACAACCCTGGAAACGCGCTCGATCCCTGCGTCGATCAGGTCCTGGGGTTTGACCCGGACGAGGGGAGCAGCCCGAGAGATGAGCTGGGGGCCCAATTTTCGGCCGAGCGGCGTGTTTACGGTCAGCACATGATGGCCGAAGAATCGCAACAGGCGCACCAGGAAAAACCGCCACAGTGCGCTTTCAATGCGGAACGGAACGTGCCCCGTCTCTTTGCCGGACATCCAGGTCGGGTGTGTACGAGCCACTTCGATACCGATGTCAGCCCCCGAGTTCCCCACGCCCACGATCAGAACGCCTCCGTCCCGCAGTTGAGAGGGGTTGCGATACTCATGGGAATGCATCTGAACGATGCCAGGATCGAGCTCTGGTGCGAATGTAGGCAGGCGAGGGACTTGGTAGTTGGCCATGGCGACGACGACGTTGTTCGACTCGAACTGCTGGCTGCCCGCGCTGACGACGTAGCCGTCTCCCTCTTTCGAAAGCCTGTCCACCTTGACGCCGGTCTGCACCGGCAGATGGAAATGCTGGGCATAGGATTCGAGGTAGTCCGCGACCTCGTCCTTGGTGGGAAATACGTCGCCCCGAGCCGGAAACGGCAAACCGGGCAGCCCGGCATAGCGGGCCGGATTAAACAGCCGAAGTGAGTCCCAACGGTTCCGCCACGCGTCTCCGATCCTCCGGCTGGCGTCAAGGATCTGGAACGAGATTCCGCGTTTTGCCAGGTGGTAGCCCACGGCGAGCCCAGCCTGGCCACCCCCGATAACAATGGTCTGAATCTTTCTTGAGCTGTACTGGTTAGTCATAATTCACCTCCACTGCCCAGAGAATAAGAGGATCGAGGATGCGTCAGCATCGGGCGAAGTACCCATGGCGGGATGCGAGATCAAATGGGTAATTTTACGTAGGAACAAGTCCTGAGGGTCGCACCTCGGACCCGTAGGGGCGAGTGCCCCCGCCCGCTTAGCCGGGCAAGGCCCGGCAGCTTCTCTCGTGCGCAAAACACCGAACCCCTGGCAGCTCTGCTCGCGTGCCCGGGCGGGGCGTCCGGGCCTACGTGGGTGGTAGTTACACTAGTTGTCTTTGGTAGGCGTAGGCGGTGGCCGCTGCGCGGGAAGAGAGGTCGAGCTTGTTGAAGATGTTGCTTAGGTGGCGTGCGACTGTCTTTTCGCTGATTCCGAGCTTGGCGGCGATGGCGCGGTTGGTTCTGCCGGACGCGACCAGCTTGAGCACCTGCACCTCGCGCTCGGTCAGCGAGCCGGCAGCAGACGATTTTTTCTGTGCGAGCGCCTCCACGCCAGCGAGCGCAGGCGCGGCACCCAACCGTTGGAAGACCTGGCACGCCGCGTCCAGTTCCAGGTCGGCGGCGTCGTGATCGCCGAGCTCGCGGTACGCCAGCGCCATCAGTACGCGGACCCGTGCGGCCTCGTAGGGCGCTTCGAGTTCGCACCACGTGGTCCAGGATTCGCGCAGAGCGGCCAGCGCTGCTTTTGCATCACCTTCTGTCAGTGACACGGCCCCCAGCGCGCGGTCGGACATGGCATGCAGCAGGGGAGCATTGAATCGGCGAGCGATCTCTGACAACTCGCTGGCGGCGACGCGCGCCGCTGAGACATCCCTGGCGGCGAGCACGATTTCAACGTAGGCGTCGAGGGCGCCGGCTCGCTCAGCAGGTTCCAACAGTTCTTCCAATACCCGGCGGATCGCCACATTGGCCGCATCCAGCTGCCCCTGAGCGAAGCGTAATTGCGCCAGGCCCGGCTGGGGCGTGCGCTGCAAACGGCTGGCTTGCCGGTATGCGTCCTCGGCCTCGGGGAACTGGCCGCGCAGACGATAGAGTTCGGCCAAGCGATAGAAGGCGGCTCCGGCCCCCGGCCTGGGGTTAGGCTGAGAGAACTGCTCGCACGCGTGCTGCGACTCGGCGACTGCATCATGCCAGGCGCCGTGCAATTGCATCAGCTCCGCTCGACGAATCAGGCAATGACCGCGATAAGGAACCACGTCAGGCTGCGATCTGCACCACTGATCCAGCGCCGACGTCCATTCCTGGGCCCGACGAAGATCAAAAATCTCACTGCAAGCGTCGATCAGGCTGCAGTAAACGCCTCCGGCGACGATGGGAGAGACTTCTCCCGCCCTGACGGCAACCATCGCCTCATCGAGCAATGCCACGCCGCGTGCGGTCTTACCCTGCCGGATCAGGGCCCGGCCTTGTCCCTGCCGGGCCAGGGTCAGGAGATCGGAGTCACCAAAGCGCTCACCAATGTCGACCGCCTCGCCGAATGCACGATATGCCACGGCGGCATCGCCCCCGTGGACTGCACGATAGCCCACCGGCAGGAGCAGATAGCCCTTCTCCACGCAGTCCGGCTGGTCGGCAAGCAGTCGCTCGGCCCGGGAAAGCCAGCCGCTGGCCTGGGCGGGCTCGCCGCTAATCAGCGATATAAAACCCAGCCAAAAAGCTGAGCGTGCAGCCCGCTGGGTTTCTCCGCGGCTCAGAAAGCCTTGATGCGCGCGCGCCAGGAGATCCGCGCTGGCGTCTTGCCTTCCAATCAAATGGGCTGCCTTCGAGAGTTCCTCGAGATCCACGGGCTCGAGCGGGGCCTCGCGGTCGGCCGCCGACAACTGATCAAAGGCTGCACGCCATGCCCGGTCTTGCAGCGATTTCCGTCCGCGATCAAGCGCTTGCACTCTGCTACTGGGTCTTCTTGCTGGGTTTGCTCTAACAGGGCGGCTCATGGAGAGGACGGAGAGTCCTTTATCCGAGTTTAACACTGCCGCCTGTACCGGTGCCGCTTCAAAGGTGAAGAGTCCGTGGCTATAGCTTTATTTCCAATCCTTCGGCGGCCGCTTGCACTTTCGGATAGTAGTTGCGAGCGTCCGCGACAACTCTATCGATGCAGGCATCGTCGTGGTCGGGGTCGTGATGAAACAGAATCAGTTCTTTGGCTCCGCTTTCCACTACGACGTTGATGGCTTCGCGCCAGTGGCTGTGTCCCCAGCCGCGCTTGCGGGCTTCGTATTCTTCCGGCAGATACTGGGCGTCGTAGATCAGGACATCGGCACCGGCGGCGAGCTTGCGCACATTCTTGTCGAAGACCGGATCACCCGGCTCGTTATCGGTGGCATAGACCACTACTCCTTCTTTAGTTTCGAGGCGGTAGCCCATGCACCCCTGGGGATGATTGAGCCACATGGCTTCCACCATCACGTCGTCGAGCGGCACCCGGCCCTGCTCCAGGTTGTAGAAGCCGCGCTGGGCTTTCATCTCGCTCATATCGACGGGAAAGTAGGGGGCAGCCATCTGCTCTTCCATCACGCGTTTCAGAGTACGAGTGCGGCTGGAGGAGTGGAAAGAGAAACAGTTTTCCGGGTTCTCGTAGAGCGGACCGAAGAAGGGAATTCCCTGGATGTGGTCCCAGTGAAAATGAGAGACAAAGATGTGGGCGCGAATCGCCTTGCCTTCGGAGTCGCGCTGGAGCTGCTGCCCGAGTGCGCGAAGCCCGGTGCCGCAGTCGAAGATGTAGCGGTTTTCGCCCAGACGAACCTCGACGCAGGAGGTGTTACCTCCATAACGCAGGTTGTCGGGCTGGGGAGTCGGCGTGGATCCACGTACGCCCCAGAACTTGATCCGCATACGCCCCCGTTGGCAGATTTAGCTGACTCGCCATCTTCCAACGGTTGCGCCCCTACGTCAATTCATTCGCTGGTTACTCTCGACTTAGTTTTTCGTAACGCTTTTAGAAAGTGACATTCGCATGCCGTGCCTGGGGCGAAGAGTAATGCTGGGCAGGGCATCTACAGGATGCCCCGGAAGCAGCCGCAACTGAAAGCGTTGCGCAATCGTTGCCAGAAGCAGGTGTGCTTCCATGATGGCGAAGGAAGCTCCAATGCACAGGCGCGGTCCGCCTCCGAAGGGGAAGTAGGCGAAGCGCGGGAGACGTTGGGCTGTCTCCGCGGTCCAGCGCTCCGGGTTGAATTGCTCGGGCTGCTCAAAGAATCGCGGATCGCGGTGCAGTATCCACGGGCTCATGACCACATTCGCTCCCACTGGGAGGCAATAGCCGGCAAGATCAATCTCTTTCGTTACGGTCCGTGCCAGGCTCCAGGCCGGCGGGTAGAGGCGCATCGATTCCTTCACCACTTTGTCGGCGTAAGGGAGGCGAGGCAGGTCTTCCAGTTGCGGCGTGCGACCGTCCAGGACCTGGCGCAGTTCCTGATGAAGCTTCTGTTCCACGTCCGGATGCTGGCTGAGCAAGTACCAGGTCCAGGACAGGGACACCGCGGTGGTCTCATGCCCGGCCAGCAGGAAGGTCAGGATTTCGTCACGCAATTGACGGTCAGTCATGCCGCTGCCATCTTCATCGCGGGCCGCCATGAGCATGGAAAGCAGGTCGCCGGTGTCTTCCCCACTGGCCCGCCGCTGGCGAATGATACGGTTCACAATTTCATCGAGCTCGTGAACGGCCCGCTTCACTCGCATCATCGCCGGCACCGGAACATGGCGCAGCACGGGAGGCAGAATCATGCGTCCGCCTGAGGTGTGGCGCATCAGAATGTTGAGCGCGCCCGCGACCCTTTCCGTGTCTGCTTTCACCTCAACACTAAACAGCACTTTGGCCACGATCCGCATGGTGAGCTGCATCATTTCCTGATGGATGTCGCGCAGGTCGGCGTCCTGCCAGGTGGCCAGCATTTCTTCGGTGTAGGCGGCCATGGTGCGCCCGTACGCCGTCATTCGTTCGCGATGGAAAGCCGGCTGGGACAATCGCCTCTGCCGCAGCCATCCCGAACCTTCGCTGGTCAGCAGGCCTTCGCCCAGAAACCAGCGGCTGTTCTGGATCACTTTGTCTTTGGCGAAATGCTGCGATTGCGATACCAGAACCGCCTCAATGAGACTGGGATGGTTCAGAAAGTACACGTCCATCCAGGCGGCGCGATAGTAAAAGATGTCGCCGAATTCACGGGCCCAGCGGGTATAGATGGCCAGCGGGTCGGAGTTGAACAAGGGAAGATTGCCGATCAGGAACCGAGGAGCGGGGCCGGGCGGACGACGGAGGACTGCGGGCATAGGAGTCCGGGTGAGATTGGGATCACACCCTCTATTTGATTTTACAGGCTCTGCGGCTGAATGGTCTGAGAGGCCTTGTCTATAATGACTGAACCCAGAATGACTCGAGCCATGCTTCGTCCCGATTACAAAGAATTTTCGCGCCTCGCCGGAGAGGCCACCCTGGTGCCGGTGGTGAAATCGGTCGCGGCCGATTTGCTGACGCCGGTCTCCGCCTTCCTCACGATCGCAGCCGATGAGCCGGATGCGTTCCTGCTCGAGTCAGTGGAGCGTGGCGAGCAGATCGGCCGCTACACGTTTTTGGGGGCGCGTCCCTATATGCAAGTGCGGGCGCGGGGCATCGACATCGTGGTACAGCGCGGCAAGCGCAAGGAAAAGCGCCAGGGGAGCGCGATCCAGGTCATCAAGGAATTGCTGCGGCAGCATCGCCCCGCCACTGTGCCAGGGTTGCCGCCATTTACCGCGGGCGCGGTGGGCTACTTCGCCTATGATGCGGTCCGGCAACTGGAAAATATCGGCGAGCATGCCAAGGACGATTTTTCCCTGCCCGATTGCATATTGATGTTTTTCGACCGGCTGCTGGCATTCGATCATCTGCGCCACCAGATCCACATCATTGCCACCGCCGATGTGTCGCGTGAGAGTTCACGACGCGCATACGAGCGGGCCGCAACGGACATTGCTGTCCTGGAAAGGAAGCTGGCGGCGGGATTGCGGCCGGCGCACTGGCACAAGAGCTCGCGGCCGGCAAAGGGCAAGCTGAAAGTTCACGCGGGAACCAGCCGGCAACGGTTCATTGATTCGGTCGAGCGCGCCAAGGAATACATCGCTGCCGGGGACATCTTTCAGGTCGTACTTTCGCAGCGCCTGGACTTTACTCCCTCGGTTGCGCCCTTTGACGTGTATCGCGCCCTGCGCACGGTGAACCCTTCTCCTTACTTGTATTTTCTGCGCATGGGGGACACGCATGTCCTCGGATCGTCGCCGGAGATGCTGGTGCGGGTCACTGGACGCAAGCTGGAATACCGGCCGATTGCAGGGACACGTCCGCGGGGACATGACGAGTCCGAAGATCAGCGGCTGGCGCAACAGATGCTGCACGACGAGAAAGAACGAGCCGAACACGTGATGCTGGTCGATCTTGGGCGCAATGATCTGGGGCGAGTGAGCGAATACGGTTCGGTCAAAGTGAAAGACCTGATGTACGTGGAGCGCTACTCGCACGTGATGCACATCGTTTCGGCACTCGAAGGCAAGCTGCGCCGCGACCTGGATGCGCTGGATGCCTTTGCGGCGTGTTTTCCCGCCGGCACGCTGAGCGGCGCGCCCAAGGTCCGCGCCATGCAGATCATTGAAGAACTGGAGCCGACGCGGCGCGGGGTGTACGGAGGCGCAGTGCTCTACGCCGACTTTGACGGCAATTTGGATTCCTGCATTGCGATCCGCACCATGCTGATGCAGGGGAAGAAGGCGTTTCTGCAGGCGGGGGCAGGAATCGTGGCGGATTCTGATCCGGCGCGAGAATTTGAGGAGAGCATGAACAAGGCGCAGGCAGTGTTGCGGGCAGTGGAGGCGGCGCGAGGCGGAGGCTAGCACGACCCACGTAGGCCCAGATGTCCTTGTCTGGGTGGGCGAGCGAAGCTCGACTAAGGGTCTTGAATGGTGCAGCGGGGCCTTGCCCGACCGGGCAGGTGGGACACCTGTTCCTGCGCGGTTCGTGCCAATCTTCTGATGCAAGGATTAAACTAGAGGTCAGGAAGGCAATCATCTTATGAACAGCTTTGGCAGTCGCCACGCCCTGCGTGTGGGCAGCAAGGAATACGAAATTTATCGTCTTAAGGCGCTCGACGAAAAGGGCATCTCGACCAAACATCTCCCTTACTCGTTACGCATTCTGCTGGAGAATCTGTTGCGCACCGAAGACGGTCGTAACGTGACCTCGGATGACATCAGGGCGCTCGCCGCCTGGAACAGCAAATCCAAGCCGGACAAGGAAATTGCGTTTGCGCCCAGCCGGGTTTTGCTGCAGGACTTTACGGGAGTGCCGGCCGTGGTTGATCTGGCCGCTATGCGCGATGCCATGAAGCGGCTATCGGGCGATCCCACATTGATCAATCCCTTGCAGCCGGCCGAATTGGTCATCGATCATTCGGTGCAGGTGGACGAATTCGGCACGCCGCAGTCTTTCCAACTTAATGCCGAGCTTGAATTCATCCGTAACAAGGAGCGCTACGCCTTCCTGCGCTGGGGACAAACTGCGTTTCGCAATCTGGCTATCGTGCCGCCCGACACCGGGATCGTGCACCAGGTGAACCTGGAATATCTGGCGCGCGTCGTGTTCGTGCAGGAGCAGAACGGCCGGCGTTCGGCTTATCCCGACACTCTGGTTGGCACTGATTCGCACACCACCATGATTAACGGCTTGGGCGTGCTGGGCTGGGGGGTGGGCGGAATCGAAGCCGAAGCCGCCATGCTGGGACAGCCTGTTTCCATGCTGATTCCGCAAGTTGTCGGGGTGAAGCTGACCGGCGAACTTCACGAGGGCGCGACCGCCACTGATCTTGTACTCACCATCACCGAAATGCTGCGCAAGCACGGCGTGGTAGGTAAGTTCGTCGAATATTTTGGGCCGGGCCTGCCCGAGCTTTCGCTGGCGGATCGTGCCACCATCGGCAATATGTCGCCAGAGTACGGCGCGACTTGCGGTATCTTTCCCGTGGATAAAGAGAGTCTCGCCTACCTGCGGCTTACTGGGCGTTCCGAAGAACAGATCGCGCTGGTCGAGGCCTACTGCCGCGAGCAGGGCATGTTCCACGACGAGAAAACGCCCGAGGCGGAGTATTCCGAGCTGTTGACGCTTGATCTGCGCACCGTCGAGTCCAGCCTGGCCGGGCCCAAGCGTCCGCAGGACCGGGTGACGCTCTCGCAAGCGGGAGAATCATTCCGGCTTGCTCTGCCCTCACTGCTGAAGCCGAAGTCGGCGGCGCAGGTGGCAGCGCCAGCAGCCGTCGCTTCCGGCAGCGTCCCCAAACAGGTGGACCGCTGGGAGCAGGAAGGCGGCAGTCCCACTGCGATCGGCATTGGCAACCACAAAGTCGAGGAACACGTTCCTCCCGACGTGAAGAAGTCGCTTCGCCATGGCAGCGTGGTGATCGCTGCGATCACCTCCTGCACCAACACGTCGAATCCGTCGGTGATGGTGGCTGCCGGCCTGGTGGCCAAGAAGGCGGTGGAGAAAGGGCTGACAGTTCCGCCCTGGGTGAAGACTTCGCTGGCCCCGGGCTCCAAAGTGGTCCGCGACTATCTCGAAAAAGCGGGACTGCTGCCTTATCTCGAGAAAATAAAATTCCACATTGTTGGTTACGGATGCACAACCTGCATCGGGAATTCCGGACCGTTACCCAAAGAAGTTTCGGAGGCGATCGACCAGAAAGACCTGGTCGTGGCCTCCGTGCTCTCCGGCAATCGGAATTTCGAGGGCCGCATCAACTCCGAAGTGCGGGCGAACTATCTGATGTCGCCGCCGCTGGTGGTGGCCTTCGCTCTGGCCGGGCGCATCGATCTCGACCTCCGCACGGACCCCATCGGCAAAGGACGAGACGGCCAGGAAGTTTACCTGGCGGACCTGTGGCCGCCGCAACGCGAAGTGGAAGAGACGATCCGGAAATCCATTTCTTCCGACATGTTCACCCGCAGCTACGGCGAGGTCTATCACGGCGATGACCGCTGGCGCGGGCTGCCGGTACCCAAGGGCGAAACCTACACTTGGGAAAAGGATTCCACTTACATTCGCCGCGCGCCTTACTTCGACGGTATGTCGCTGCAACCTGCGCCGGTCGAGGACATCAGAGGCGCGCGCGTGCTGGCGGTGCTCGGCGACAGCGTGACCACCGACCACATTTCGCCCGCCGGTTCGATCAAGAAAGACAGCCCGGCCGGCAAGTACCTGATCGAGCATGGCGTAAAACCGGCGGACTTCAACTCCTACGGATCGCGGCGCGGCAATCACGAGGTGATGGTGCGCGGCACCTTCGCCAACGTGCGGTTGCGCAACAAAATGGTCCCGAACCTTGAAGGCGGATTCACCCGTCATCTGCCCGATGGCGCGGAGATGTCGATCTTCGACGCTTCCGAAAAATACATTGCCGAGGGCGTACCGTTGGTGATCCTGGCCGGTAAAGAATATGGTTCTGGCTCGTCCCGTGACTGGGCCGCCAAGGGGCCGCGCCTGCTGGGCGTGCGGGCGGTGATTGCGGAGAGCTACGAGCGTATTCATCGCTCCAACCTGGTGGGTATGGGGATTCTGCCGCTTCAGTTCGTCGCCGGAGAAAACGCCCAGTCGCTGAACCTCATGGGAGAAGAGGTCTTTGAAATCTCCGGCGTCCATGATCTGGTCCGGAAGTTTGCTGCTGGCAGACAAGTGAAAGTCCGCGCAGGTCAAAAAGAGTTCAACGCCCTGGTGCGCATTGACACTCCGCAGGAGGTGCAATACTACGCCAATGGCGGCATTCTGCAGTTCGTGCTGCGCCAGCTGATTGCGAGCAAGCCAGCACCCGTACACGCGTGATCAATTGTCTCTCGTCGAAATTCGCAATCTGACGAAAGTATTCCCGCTGGGCGAGTCGATGTTTGGGGCTCGCGCCCAGGGGGAAGTTCGCGCCGTGGACGATGTGTCGCTCGACATTCACGCCGGCGAAACTCTGGGACTGGTTGGCGAATCAGGATCGGGCAAAAGCACGCTGGGACGGCTAGTGCTGCGCCTGATCGAACCGACTTCTGGCAGCGTGCGCTTTGAAGGCCGCGATCTGCTGGCGGCTGGTCATGGCGAGATGCGCCGCCTGCGGCGCGACATGCAGATCATCTTTCAGGACCCGTTCGGTTCGCTCGATCCCAGAATGAATGTGGAAGACATCATCAGCGAGCCGCTGGTAATTCATGAAGCGATGAGTCTGGCGGTGCGCCACGCCCGTGTTCTCGAGTTGCTCGACGCGGTCGGCCTGGACCCGTCCGTCCTGCTCCGCTTTCCGCATGAATTCAGCGGCGGACAGCGGCAGCGTATCGGAATCGCACGGGCGCTGGCGCTGCGTCCGAAGTTTATTGTCGCGGATGAGCCGGTCTCCGCGCTCGACGTCAGCGTGGGAGCGCAGATTGTCAATTTGCTGGCGCAATTGCAGCGCGAGTTTGGCCTGACTTACCTGTTTATCTCGCACTCGATGCCGGTGGTGCGCTATCTCGCCACTCGCATCGCGGTGATGTATCGCGGAAGATTGGTTGAGGTTGGCGATACGCGGCAGATCACAGAACAGCCGCAACATCCGTACACCCGCAGCCTGGTAGAAGCCACTCCGGAAATCGCAGTGTAACAGTCACGAACGACGTAGGCCCGGACGCCCTCGTCCGGGCGGGCAAGCAAGCCTCGCCGCGGGGTTGGTGGTCCTGCCTACGGAAGGCGGGGCGGCTTCGGTGGCCTGTCAGCGAAAGACCGACCGGGCTCGCCCGGCTGGGCGGGTGAGGGCACCCGCCCCTACGTTGTTTCCGTGAAATCATCTATTCTTGGTACCTGCGTTTTTGGAGGGAACTATGAAGTTGTGGTTTGCTGTGATCACGTTGTCCGCTGCCGCTTTCGCTCAAGCACCCAAGAACCCTGTGACCGACGTCTTGCGCGACTCTCTGGCCGGCCGCCAGAAGAATACTGTCGCGGCCATTGATGAGATGCCCGCTGACAAGTTTGGCTTCAAGCCCACGCCGGAGCAGATGTCATTCGGCCATCTGGCCACACACATCGTAGAGGGCAACTATTTCTTTTGCGCGAAAGTTGGCGACGTTCCCCAGCCCAGGTTTGAGGAGCTGCCGGAAACCGCGCCCAAGGACAAACTGGTAGCCGCGGTACAAGCGTCGTTTGATTTCTGCGGCACCGCGCTGGCCAAAGCTGAAGATGCGAAACTCGGCGATCCGATCGAAGATTTCGTCAAGAAGACGCGGCCGCGGGCGTGGGCGGCGCTGGCTCTCGCCAGCAGCTGGGCCGATCACTATGGCGCTGCTGCCATGTATCTCCGGCTGAATGGCCTGCTGCCTCCAAGCGCCCAGAAGAAGCCGGAAGAAAAGAAATGACGGCGGAGCGGCCCGCCGGAGTGACCGCGGTGGCGGGCGCTTTTTTCCTGGCCGGCGCCTACCTGCTGGCGGTGGGACTCACCATGCTGGCCCGTCCCGGGCTGGTTTCGATGGCTGCGGGCGCAGAGTTGCTCGGCGGGCTGGAACTCGCCGGCCCTTACATGTTTCTCCTCATGGGGGCGCTGGGTGAGGCTGTCGCCATTGGGCTGTGGCTCTTGCACCGCTGGGCCCGCTGGCTGGCCATTCTTGTTGCGCTGATTGGTGTCGTCCTACTGCTCCCCAGTGTCTCCAGCGCGCTGATTGATTTTCGAATCGGAAAGCTGGTCTGGAGTGGTCTGGGAGCGATGGTGCGGACGATGATCGTCTGGTATCTCTTCCAGGGACCGGTTGTGGAAGCATTTGATCGAGAATTAGTCATATGATTAGATATGATTTATGTAAAATACTGATAATATTGATATTAAGTTACGTAAGTAACCATTATATATAAACATATAGAGTGCTATAATAGGAAAAGTCACATGGCTCTGAGTATCAAGAACGATAGTACCGAGCGCCTTGCTCGTCAGGTGGCAAGCGAGACTGGTGAGTCTCTGACCCAGGCGATTCATGAGGCCCTGAGGGAACGGTGGGAGCGGCTGAAGGCAGGGCGGCGAAGCCGCGTTCTGACCAGCCAACTTGAAGATGTGTTGCGGCGGGTGGATGCCCTGCCCACCCTCGACTCGCGGTCTGAAGACGAAATCCTGGGCTACGACGAGCACGGAATACCACGCTGATGGTGATTGCTACCTCCGCACTGGTGGCTATCTTCCTGGCCGAGGCTGAACGCCGGCAGTTTCTCGATCGTATTGTCGAGGCCGCGACACGGCTCATCTCTGCTGCCAATGCACTCGAAACCGGGATTGTGCTGGAAGCCCGACGTGGCGAAGCCGCTGGCCGCGAGTTTGACCTCTTCCTGGTCCGCGCCAATCTTCAAGTCATTCCAGTGGACGGCGAACAAGTCGAGATCGCGCGCTCCGCGTGGCGCAGATATGGCAAAGGCCGCCATCCTGCGGGCCTCAACTTCGGGGATTGTTTCGCTTATGCTCTGGCCAAGTCCTGTGGCGAGCCGTTGCTGGCCAAAGGCACTGATTTCGCTACTACCGACATCGCGCTTGTTACTTTGAACGACGATGGTACGAAAAGATAAGCCCAAGAATCATCAGTATGCCAGAACTGCCAGATATCGCCGCTTACATTACAGCGCTCGAACAACGCATCGTTGGACAGCCGATCGAGCATGTGCGACTGGCCAGTCCTTTTCTGCTGCGAACCGTACAACCTCCCGTTGCTGATGTGGAGGGACGCACGGTACGAGAAGTGCGGCGCATCGGCAAACGCATCGCAATCGGAGTGGAAGGCGATCTCTGGCTGGTGCTGCACCTGATGATTGCCGGACGGTTGCACTGGAAGCCCCCTCAGGCCAAGCTGGCAGGACGCAAGAGTCTGGCAGCCTTCGATTTTCCCACGGGCTCGCTCGTGCTCACGGAGGCCGGCACGAAGCACCGCGCATCGTTGTCGGTCCTGGCCGGAGACGAGGCCTTGCAAGCCGTGGACCCGGGAGGGATTGATGTCTTCACCAGCGATCTCGAGTCGTTTCGTGATGCTCTCATGGTGGAAAATCGCACGCTCAAGAGAGCTCTTACCGATCCGCGCATTGTAAGCGGGATCGGCAACGCATATTCGGATGAGATCCTGCACGCAGCCCAACTGTCGCCGGTCACCCTGACGCACAAGTTGCAGCCGGAGGAATGGCAAAGGCTGTTCACCGCGACCCGGGACACACTCAAGCTCTGGATAGACCGGTTGCACTCAGAGGCTGAGTCTGGCTTCCCCGAAAAGGTGACTGCATTTCGCAAGGACATGGCGGTTCATGGACGCTATGGAGAGCCTTGCCTTAGGTGTGGCGAAAAGATTCTGCGAGTTCGCTACGCGGACAACGAAACCAACTACTGTGCACGATGTCAGACAGGTGGAAAGGTTCTTGCCGATCGCAGTCTGTCACGGTTATTGCGGTCGGACTGGCCCCGTACCCTCGAGGCGCTTGAGGCGCTTAAGCGGCGCTAGAGGTGAACGTGTGGGTTGGACACTCTTGTCCGACGCCTTTGATCTGGATGTTGACTTGAGATGATCCCGGCTCTTGCTCACACTGCAACCACAAGTTCCGAAAATCAAAAGCAAACTCAAAGGCGTCGGACAAGAGTGTCCGACCCCCACACACGCTACGCATTGACTTGCCTGCGGGTGCGGCCTAACATGCCTGACAACATGCCCTGACTAGAGGACATTCTGCCCCATGCCTGGACACGAGATCGCGCACTATCAGATCCTGGCGAAGCTCGGGGCAGGGGGCATGGGAGTGGTTTACTTGGCGCAAGATGTCCGTCTGGGGCGCCCAGTCGCTCTCAAGGTCCTGCCCACGGAGTTCGCTCGGGACGAGGACAGGGTCGCGCGCTTCGAACGAGAGGCGCGTGCAGTGGCCGCACTGAGTCACCCCGCGATTGCCGTTCTGTACGAAATCGGTGAGGCTGACGCCGTTCGGTATCTGGCCATGGAATATGTGGAGGGCAGGAGCCTGCAGGAAGAACTTGCGGCTGGGCCGTTATCCGTGGACCGTCTGCTCGACTACACCACCCAGATCGCGGACGCGCTGGAGCACGCTCATCGTCGAGGCATTCTTCACCGCGATATCAAGCCCGCGAACATCATGGTTACTCCCGACGGGCGCGTGAAATTGCTCGACTTCGGGCTGGCCAAGGTTCTGGAAGGCAAGGACGAAACCCGCTCAGCAGTGACCGCTCCGGGGACATGGATGGGCACCCTGCACTACTGTGCCCCGGAGGTGTTGCGCGGCCATGAAGCTGATCGTCGCAGTGACCTGTACAGCCTGGGCGTCGTGCTTTACCAGATGGCGTGTGGCCGGTTGCCGTTCGAGGGCCTCGACGGGCATTCGTTGGTCAGCGCGATCCTGAGCGGGCAGGCACGGCCGGCAAAAAACAGCAATCCGCTGATCGGCGTCGGTCTCGACCGCTTCGTCATGGGACTCCTCGCCGCTGATCCGGATCGGCGCCCGCAGAGCGCGGCTGATCTTTCCAGAACTCTGCGCGAGGTTGCCGGCGGTGCGACTCCCCAACCAGGCGTCGCGCAAGCAGCGCCGGTGCTGGCGGTGCTGAACTTCCAAAACATAACCGATGATCGTGGCGCAGACTGGCTGGGCACTGGCCTGGCTGAAACCCTCACTACTGACCTGAAAAGGCTCAAGCTGGTGAGGGTGGTCAATCGCGCGCGGGTACAGGAAGCGGCGCGCCGCCATCACTTTCCGGATGCGGGACATTCACAACTGATCGAGCTAGGCAAAGAGCTGGATGCACGTTGGCTCGTGCTGGGCAGCTATCAGCGCGCGGGAGAACGGCTCCGTATCCTGCCCCGCGTCATAGAAGTAGCCACTGGCGATGAGGTTGCCACGGCAAAGATAGACGGCAGCTGGGAAGAGGTATTTGCGTTGCAGGACCGTGTGGTCACGGACGTGATGGCTGCGCTCGAGGTGAAGGTGGACAGCAGTGCGATGGAGCGAATCGCGCCACCGGAAACGCTACACCTGGAAGCCTACGAAGAATACGCGCAGGGCCGCCAGCAGTTTCACGCCATCGGAAAGGAATCGCTGGAGCGTGCCCGCCAACACCTGGAGCGTGCGGTCGTGCTTGATCCGAACTATGCGTTGGCCTATGCCGCCCTGGGGGCGACACATGCCATGCGTTACATTCACCGCACCGATCCGGCAGACCTCGACTACGCGGCTCGCTATTCTGAGCGCGCCATCGAACTTGATCACGAAATCGGTGAACCTTACACCTGGCTGAGTTATGCGTACATGCGTCAAGGAAAAATCGAGCAATCCCTGCGTGCCGGCCGCAAGGGAGTGGAGCGCCAACCGGACCTGGTTTTGGCCCACTATTTTCTCGGAGCCGCCTACATGGTGGCAACGGAGAGCGACCCCAACGGCTATCAGCCCGCGGTGAAGCATCTCCTGGATGCGACTGTGGCCGATCCGAGATGGGCAGCAGCCTGGCTTTGTCTCGGTCAACTGGCGACCATGTGCGGCGAGTATGACCACGCCCAGCAATTTCTCCTGAGCGGCCTCGAGGTCCAGCGCCGCGGGCCTGGTTTCGGATACTTCATAGGGTCGGAGATGGTCCTTGCGACCGTCACCCAGCGTCGCGGTGACATTGGAAAGGCACGCGACATCTACGCCTCTGCCGCTGCCTCATTCGAATCCTGTGATCATGTTTACCGCGAGGCTTTCCTGGCCTTGACCGCCTGCGGGCTCGGGGACCTCCTGCGGCGTGAAGGTCATTTTGAGGCAGCATTGATCGAGTTTCGCCGCGCCTCCCGCCTGGTTAAGGAATATCCCCGCATGCTGGGCCGTCAACGTGTGCTCGCTCGCACCCTGGCGGGGATGAGCGCGGTATATGCCGCACATGGCGACAGCCAGCGAGCGGGCGAGTTGTTGATGCAAGTGGCTTCGCTGTTGATGGAGATTGTCCACGCTCCGCAATCGTGGATCTGGGAAGGCTTTATCGGGCAGTTGTATTACGCCGCCGGCGCCGCTTACGCGCGGCTCGGCAAGCCGGAGGACGCGCTCGATTATTTGGAGAAGGCGGTCGCGGGCGGCTGGAGAGACGTGCACTGGCTCGCGTCCGACCCGGAGCTCGCTGCATTGCGCTCGCAGAGCCGGTTCCAGGTCTTGCTGGAAAATCTCAGGCTCTTGCCCGTTCTGGAATTCAGGTGTGGGTCGGACACTCCTGTCCGACGCCCTTGACTTGGATGTTGACTCGAGATGATGTTGGCGGCTTTCGCGCGGAGCGTAGCTACGAGTTCCTAAAATCAAAAGCACAGTCAAAGGCGTCGGACAAGAGTGTCCAACCCACATATTCGAAACTTATTCCTCTTCTTCCTTCACCTCGCCGCGGGCTGCCTTGGCCTTCTCCACAATCTTTTCCTGCAGCATGCCGGGAACGGTGTCGTAGTGATGCATTTCCATGTTGAAGCTGCCGCGGCCCTGAGTCATTGAGGTGAGATCCACGCCGTAAGTCAGCATCTCGGCCATGGGCACTTCGGCTTTCACGACCGTGTTGCCACCCTTGTTGTCCATGCCCTGAATGCGTCCGCGGCGGCTGTTCAGGTCACCCATGATGCTGCCGGCAAAATCGTCAGGCACGGTGATCTCGACCGCCATCACGGGCTCGAGCAGCGTCGGCTTCGCGACTTCCATGGCTTTCTTGAACGCGATGCGGCCCGCCATCTGGAACGACATGTCATTTGAGTCCACATCGTGATATGACCCGTCGTAAAGAATGACTCGGAAATCCACCACCGGAAATCCCGCGAGATACCCTCGGGCGGCCGCGTCTTTGATTCCCTTTTCGATGGCAGGAATGTAGTTCTTGGGAATGGAGCCGCCGAAGATGTCGTTGACAAATTCGAACTCGCCGCCGCGGGGCAGAGGTTCCATCTTGATTTTGCAGTCGCCGTATTGGCCGTGTCCGCCGGTCTGCTTCTTGTGTTTTCCCTGGACGTCAGCCTTGCCGCGAATGGTCTCCCGGTAAGGAACCTTCGGAGCCTTCAGGACCACCTCGGTGTGGTACCGCTTCTTCATCTTGGAGACAACCACTTCAATGTGCTGCTGGCCCGTACCTGCGATCAGGAACTCCTTGGTCTGGGGATCGCGGAAGAAGCGCAGCATGGCGTCTTCTTCCATCAGCTTGTGGATGCCGGGGCCGAGCTTGTCTTCGTCAGCGCGGCTCTTGGGTTCGATGGCGAAGGTGATGGCGGGTTCGGGCAGCTTCACTCGCGGATACTGGATGGGAGCGGACTTGTCGCCCAGGGTGTCTCCGGTGAGTGTGTCTCTCAGTTTGGCTACGGCTCCGATATCACCGGCGTGCAGTTCTGTCACCGGCACCGCAGTTTTCCCCTGCATGATGGAGATGTGGGCCAGCTTTTCCTGGGAGCCGCGGCTGAAATTCAGCAGAGTGGCATCATTTTTCAGGACACCGGAAAAAACCTTGAAATAGGAAATCCGGCCGGCGAAGGGGTCAGAAACTGTTTTGAAAACATAGAGCGACACTGGCTCCGCATCAGTTTCGTGCCGCCGCGGTGGTTCTCCGTTGCTGGACGATGCCGGGTCACCCTGCACCCACTCGTGCTCCGAGGGCGCGGGCGTGTAGTCAACGATGAAGTCCATCACCCGGTCAGCGCCGATGTTGCCCAAGCCGGAGCCAAAGATAACGGGAAAGATCTTGTCCTCGCGAATGGCGTTGTGCAGCGCCGGAATCAGGTCTTCCTCGGGGATGGTTCCCTTTTCGAAAAATTCCTCCAGCAGTGCGTCATTGCCCTCGGCCACCAATTCCACCAGCTTTTCGTGCTGGGCCTGGGCCTCGTCTTTCATGTCGGCCGGAATCTCAACTTCTTTGCCTTTGCCGTTACCACCCAATTCGTAGGTGTAGGCCTTCATGGTCACCAGATCGACCACGCCGCGGAAGTTTTTCTCTTTCCCGATAGGCAGCTCGAGTGGGATCACGGATCGTCCGAAGGCATTGGTCAGCGATTCCAGAACGCGCTCGGCGTCGGCGCGATCGCGGTCCATGCGGCTGGCCACGATCAGGCGCGGAGTCTGAAATTCTTCGCAATAGTTCCATACGCGCTGGGTGACGACTTCGACGCCGGCGACGCCGTCCACCACCACGATGGCCGCATCGACCACCGGCAGAACCAGCTTGGCTTCGTGGACGAACATGTTGAAGCCAGGCGTGTCCACCACATTGATCTTGGTCTTGCCCCATTCCATGTGTGCCAGGCCGGCAGAAATGGACATCTTGCGGGCGATTTCTTCCTCGTCGTAGTCGGTGGTCGAGGTGCCGTCATCCACGCGTCCCAGGCGCTGGTTCGCGCCCGCGGCGTACAGCATGGCGGAAACCAGCGAGGTTTTGCCTGCGTGGCCGTGCCCAATCACCGCTACATTCCGAATATTCGCGCCGTCATAAGCCTTCACGGGTTCGCTCCTTGAAAAAAAGGCGGGCTCATAGGGACTTAAGGAAGAGGACCACTTATAGACCGAAGCCCAACAGCCTGTCAAAACCTATGATGCTACCACAGCGGAATTTGGGCGCTCAAGGAGTGAAACGTGTGGCGCGGGCGCCCCG
>Ga0326726_10001345_pt1 | contig 22808 bp, 21 predicted proteins | sample MHFenrmetagenome_2_FD_207603 | JGI IMG/M metagenome (GOLD analysis project Ga0326726, IMG submission 207603) | Lab enriched peat soil microbial communities from Michigan Hollow, Ithaca, NY, United States - MHF15MN | ecosystem: Environmental > Terrestrial > Soil > Wetlands > Peat | place: USA... | reverse complement strand
CTCCTCGGCCGCTCGCTTCGGCTCCGATCGGTCGCCGCCGGAAGCTGCGGCGGTTGCGAGGCGGAGCTCACGGCGCTCGGCAACGTCGTGTTCGACATGGCGAGGTTCGGCGTTCAGTTCGTCGCGTCGCCCCGGCACGCGGACGGTATCGTCGTGTCCGGCGTGGTGAGCGCGAACATGCGCGAGGCGCTCGAGAAGACGTACGACGCGGTGCCTGATCCGAAGATCGTCATCGCCGTCGGCGCGTGCGCGATCTCGGGAGGAGTGTTTCGCGAAAGCGCGGAGGCAACCGGAATCCCGCCCTCGATTCCGGTCGACCTGTGGATTCCCGGATGCCCCCCGCATCCATTGACGATTCTCGACGGGTTGCTTCGCCTCCTCGACAAGGTGCGCTAGTGCCGGCGAGTCGCGAACGCTCCATCGGGAAGGAGGCCCGCCGTGCCAGGACGAAAAGCGTCTGAGGCGACGCGACGAACCCAGATCCTGCAGTCGGCGTACGACATCGCCGCTCGGCGCGGCCTCGATGCGTTGACCGTGCGTCAGGTGGCCGAGCGCGCTGGGCTGAGCGTCGGACTCGTCCTCTTTCATTTCGAGACGAAGGATGAGCTGATCATCGCGGTGCTCGACCACGTGCTCGCAACGACGACGGTGCTGCACATGACGGACGACATCGCGGCGATCGCGGCGCCGCGAGAGCGACTGCTCGCGCTCCTGCGGCGCGAAATGCTCAGACTATCGAGCGAGCCTCAGCGGATTCGCCTCTTCTTCGACTTCTGGGCCCTCGGGTTCGGGCACCGGCGTATCCGGGTGAAGATGCAGGCGGAGCTGGACCGCTATCGCGAAGCATTTCGTCCGATCGCCGAAGAAGTGCTGCGGACCGAGCCCGCACGCTTCGCCGGTGTCACGGCTGAAGGCTTGGCCGCGGTGGCGGTGAGCGTGATCAAAGGCTGCGCGGTGCAGTCCATGATCGACCCGGAAAACCTGAACATCGACGAGTTTCTGTCCGCGACCCGCGGTCTCTTCGGCGCCGCGCGCGAGCGCCGTTGACTTCAGCGCGCGGCTCCCTGCGCCCGATTCACCCGCTCGGTCATCGCGACGAGACGCGCCTCGCGCTCCGCGCGACTGCCGATGCTGCGCATCAGGTTGAAGGCGAACAGATAGGCGCCGATCGCGGACAGCGCCCCGCCCGTCCCGAGCACCGACGTGCCGACGCTCGGATCGACGCTGGTGGACACGCGCAGCGCGAACCCTACACACATCACGGCGAGTCCCACGTTCGACACCCATACGTGGACGCCGGCCAGCCGCTTGCTCCACAGCGGCCGGCCAACGAATCGCGGCAGCACGTGATACCCCACGCCGAAGATCATCATCGTCACGAAGCCGAGCAGGGTCATGTGCATGTGGACGGGGCGGTAGATCGTCCATGCGGGATGAATCGCCATCGCCGCACCCAACGTCACGCCCAGGGCCAGCCACGCGAGACTCGACTGGACGAACACTCTCGAGAACCAGTCCATCAGCCGCTCTTCTCCGTAGAGGCGTGACAGCCGCACGCACACGGCTTCGGCGGAGGGGCCACCGCCCCTGCCGTGATCTCGGCGAGCAGGCGATCGGGATCCGCGCCGACGAACGCCGCGGCGCGAGCCAGTGATTGGTCACCGCGACAGCACGTGTCGATCCCCTGGGCCGACAGCAGCCCCACTGCGTCGGGAAAGCGCTGCAGCAGATCGTTGACCGTGATGGTCGCGTCCAGCGGATCGTATGAAGACATTGAGGAATCTCCGAAAGGGAAGTGGTGGGTGGTCATCCCGCCGCGCAGCGGAATCCGAGGTGGGAGTTTGCCGTCGCCGCGGTCAAGCCGGCGCGAAGCGCATCCCGGAGGAACGCAGCGTAGTTGGTGGCGTCGCCCGCGCCGAGCGCGGCGGCCGCGCAGGTCGCGTCGTGCGCCGGATCGTGCTCGCGCGCGCCGGCGTGCATCGCGTCATGGCGCGCGCGATCATCGGCGGTCCATTCCCAGATCACGCCGTGAAGGCCCGATACGCCGTAGACGTTTCGAAACGTCGTGCCGCGGAGCTGTGAGAGTGCGACGAGGCGGCGACGGAATGCGGCGTCGCCGGTCGCGTCGCGACGCGTCTCGCTGGCCGCGGCGGCATACTCCCACTCGTCCGTGGTGGGAAGTCGCTTGCCGTGTGCGACGCAGTACGCGTTCGCCGCGAACCACGACACGCCGGTCACGGGCTCGTCAAGTTGAGCTCGCGAGCCAGCATCGAGATCACCGCTCCAGTCGGCGAGATACGCCGGCTCGGCGAGATCGGTCTGCACCCGGGAGCGACGCCACGACGGGTGCTCGCGAACGAAGGCGAGGAAGTCCGCGCGCGTCACCGCTTCGCGATCCAGCCAGTAGGCGGCGACGGCGGTTCGTTCGCCGCCCGCCGGCACGTGCAGCGGACGGTACGACCCCGCCGGCAACCAGGCCATGCCGGCAAGGGCGAGACGAACCGTGTGGTGCACCAGCGGGAGCATGCGTGCTACTCCCCGCGCTTCGCGCTGACGCCGAGTCCCTTGACCGCGGCGAACACGTGCGCGTTGTCGGCTCCGGTCACATGGAGCATTCCGAGCGCGCCCTTGTTGAAGGCGCGGAAGATCGAGTGGTCGACGAGGATGAGATCGCCCGGCTTCTCGACGCCGAATTCGACGATGCTCGCGCCGCCGGAGGGAATGAGCGTCGTCTGCACGTTGTGCTGCGAGACGACGCTGCCGCCCTCCGCGTACACGTTGTCGAAGATCTCGCCGATCACGTGGAAGGAGCTGGTGAGGTTCGGGCCTGCGTCGCCCACGAAAAGGCGCACGCGCTCCCCGACCTTCGCTTGCAGCGCCTTGGCGCCGGTAAGCGATCCCACGGCGCCATTGAAGACGACGTAGGTCGGCCGCTCCTCGATGCCCTTGTCCATGTCGAGCTGCTGCAGCCCGTGATCGCCATGCTTGCCCGTCGTATAGAACTCGCTCTGCATCACGTAGTACTCGCGCTCGACGGCCGGCAGGCCCTCCTTCGGCTCGACGAGGATCATACCATACATGCCGTTCGCCAGGTGCATCGGCACCGGCGACGTGGCGCAGTGATAGATGAAGAGGCCCGGGTTGAGCGCCGTGAAGGTGAACACGGACTCGTGCCCGGCGAGCGTGAGTGAGGCGCCCGCGCCGCCACCGGGGCCGGTGACCGCATGGAGGTCGATGTTGTGTGGCATCGTGTTGTTGGCTGCGTTCGTCAGATGCAGCTCGACGACGTCGCCCTCACGAACCCGAATGAACTTGCCGGGCACCGATCCACCGAACGTCCACACCGGGTACGTCACGCCCTCGTCGATCGTCGCGGTCTTCTCGATGATCTCGAGATTCACGACGACCTTCGCGGGATGACGCCGCGTGATCGGCGGCGGCACGTTGGGCGCGTCGGTGAGCGTCGCCACCTCCACGCCGTCGACCTTCCCGTCGGGAGTACGCACGGGAACGCGCGACGATCCGCGCTCGGCGGCGTCGGCGCTGCCGCATGCGAGAGCGCCGGCCGTGCCAAGGAGCACCAAGGTGGTGAGCGCGGCGGCGAGCGTCATGCGTTCGCGCCAAGAGTTGGACAACTTATGTGTTGTCGACATGAGCGTTCGTTGATGAAGGTGAGGTGAGGAGATCCGGGCTCGTCGCCGGAGCGCCGAGGAGCGTTGCGATCGTCGTCGCCATCGCATCGCGCGCCGAGCCCGAGACGTCGGACCAGCGCGCGTGCGCCGAGCAGGGATTGGCCGGATCACAGAGATGGTTGCGCAGCAGGCACATCCGCGTTGCCGCGCTCGGATCGAACACCGCGGCGATGTCGGCCACGGTGAGCCGGTCCGGTTCGACCGCGAGCGAGAATCCGCCGAGCGGCCCTCGCGTGCTCGACACGATCCCGGACTTGGCGAGCGAGTTGAGCGTCTTCGCCAAATAGTTGCGCGGCGCGCCAATGACGGCCGCAACTTCATCGGCCCGCATCGGACGGCTCGCGTCCCGCGCCAGAACGAGCACGGCGCGGAGAGCATACTCGGCGGTGACCGAGAGCAGGGGCGAGCGTTGAGCCAACGGTGAGTTTCTCATACGAAGGTGAGAATCGCCATTTCGGCTCCCACCGACCGTCAGCCAGCACCGGAAAGTTCGTGCGGGTTCTCCCGACACCCGCCACCTGTGACTGCCGGACCCAGGTTCGTTCCCTCACCCGACAGAAGGCCGGCGCCCGATTTCCGATCTTCTCCCCAGTTCGAGAGACCCACCCGCGCGCCGACCGGCGCCGGTAAGCCTCTCGGTGGACGAGGGAGGAAGGATGACCAGAACTTATGTCGTCGCCGTGACGCTCCTGGCGACGCTTGCCACGACGGCCGCGGCCCAGGAAACGGCACGGGTTGCGGTGGCGCCGGAAAGCAAATTGTGGATCGAAGGGACCTCCAACCTCCACGGTTGGAGCTGCAAGGCCGAGAAGCTCGACGCGGCGGTGGAACTGGATGCGGCCGCGGCGGCGCAGGTTTCCGTGGCGGCGCCCAAGGCGCTCAAGCGCGTGGACGTGAAGGTGCCGGTGCGGTCGCTCAAGTGCGGGCACGGCGCGATGGACGACAACCTATATAAGGCGCTCAACGCGGACGCGAGCCCGGACATCAGCTACATCCTGGCGACGTTCGAAGCGACGACGGGCGACACCAAGGACACCTTCACCCTCAAGACGGTCGGGACGCTCACCATCGCCGGCAAGGAGAACAAGCTCTCGATGGACGTGGTAGCCACGCGGCTCGCCGACGGCACCGTCAAGGCAACGGGCATGGTGCCGATCAAGATGACCGACTACGGGATCAAGCCGCCCACGGCGATCTTCGGTCGGCTCAAGACGGGTGACGAGGTCAAGGTCAACTTCGAGCTCACCGTCGGTGCCAAAGCGATCGCCAATGCGCTCGGCGGCCAGCCATAAGTCTCCAGCAGGGGTGGGGACACGGGGGATTCCTGAGTGGGTGTCAGGGATTCCCCGTCGTCTAGTTAGCTCCCTGCCCGACAGAGGCAGGGGGATTCCGATGTCAAATTCAGCGAGAATGGCCCCGCAGAACCATCCCACCCGCGCATCCACCGTGGACAGACGCGATACCGCTGTCGCTCGCCCGGAACCGGCGGCGCTGCCGCCCGTGCTCGCCGGACTCGTCCGTTCGAGATCCGGCACTGCGCCCGGCAGTCGCACGCCTCGGCTCGCCGCGTTGCGCGTGCCGCTCGCGGCCAAGTTGACGGGAGCGAATCTGTTGGTCGTCGCGCTGCTGCTCGCCACTTGGGTCGCCGCCGGCGGATCGCTCAACGGGGTCGTCGCGCTCATCGTCGCCGGCGTGGTCGGCCTTCATCTGACGCTGGTGCTCGTCGCGCTTCGGCCCATTCGTGATCTGGAGATCGTTGCCGCGCGCGTTTGGCAGGGCGACTACGCAGCCCGCGTCGAGCGGTCGCGCATCGCCGATCGCGAGGTGCTTCGCATCGGGTCGATGTTCAACCTCCTTCTCGACGGCTTGGCGTCGGATCGCGCGCGCCTCCGGGCGCTGGCGTCCGAGGTGATCGCCGCCGGCGACCGCGAGCGCGCGGCGCTCGCCCGCGAGCTGCACGATTCCACGGCGCAACATCTCGCCGCGCTGCAGCTCCAGCTGGCGGCGGCGGCTCGCGATGCGACCGACCCGACGCTCGCGGACCGGCTGCGCGCGGCGCGCGACGCCGCACAGAGCACGCTCGAGGAGGTGCGCGTGCTGTCGCACAACGTCCACCCGGGAGTGCTGGACGACCTGGGCCTCGACGCCGCACTGCGACGGCTCGCGCGCGAGGCCTCGCACGGCAATGGCGTCGACATCGACGTGGACGCCGAGGCCGGACCCGACCCGCTTCCGCCGAACGTGGCCGGCGTGTTGTATCGAGTCGCCCAGGAAGCCGTGAGCAACGCCGTCCGTCATGCGGCCCCGCGCCGCGTGCGCATCAACCTGTTTCGCGGATCGGACGCCATTACGTTAGAAGTACACGACGACGGTCGCGGATTCGATTTGGAGACGGCGGAACGCCGACGGTCGGGAATGGGGCTGCTCTCGATGCGCGAGCGAACCGCTCTGATCGATGGCAGGGTCGACATCAAGACAACGGCCGGCGGCGGCACCACGGTGGTCGCCACCGTGCCGCTCGAGACCCGGCCAGATGCTCATGAACTGGAGTCCGAATGACTGGTGACCTGATCCGCGTGGTGCTGGCCGATGACCACGTCGTCGTGCGCGCGGGGCTGCGCGCCGTTCTCGCCGCGGCCAAAGACATCGAGGTGATCGGCGAGGCGAAGACGGGACGAGAAGCCGTCGCCATCGCCGAACGATTCAACCCCGACGTCGTCATCATGGACCTCGACATGCCGGACCTCGACGGGACCGCGGCGACGAAGGAGATCGTCTCCAAGGGCCTCGCAACGCGCGTGCTGATCCTCACGATGCACACCGAGGAGGACTACCTGGTCCCGTTGATGTCGGCCGGCGCGGCCGGCTTCCTCGTCAAGAGCGCGGCGGACCGCGAGCTCGTGGACGCCGTTCGGGCCGTCGCGCATGGCGACGTCTACGTTCGGCCGGCAGCAGCGCGCGTGCTGGCGAAGAACCTGACGAAAAAGGACCCTGCCGGCTCCGATCGGGAGCGCTTCGACAAGCTGACCCCGCGCGAGCGCGACGTCCTCCGCTTCGTGGCTCAGGGCTACTCGGCGCCGGAAATCGGCGAGAAGCTCTTCATCAGCCCGAAGACGGTGGACACCTACAAGCAGCGGATTCAGGAAAAGTTGGGACTGGGACACCGATCCGACTACGTTCAACTGGCGTTGAAGCTGGGACTCTTGTCAGAGGGGTAAGTCTCTGTCCATCGCCACGCTGGTGGCTGGAGCGGCGCTGCTCGTCGTCGTGCTCCAGCAGCTATACCTCCGCTCGCGCCTCGGGGAGCAGCAGCGGGTTCAGGAGGAGTTGCGGGCGTCGGAAGCCAAGTTCTCCGGCATTCTCGCGATCGCGGCCGACGCGATCATCACGGTCGACCACACCCAGCGCATCGTCCACTTCAACCGCGGGGCCGAAGAGATCTTCGGCTACACGGCCGGCGACGCGATCGGCCGCCACCTCGCCGTTCTTCTGCCGCCGCGGTTCCGTGCCTCACATGAGGGCCACCTCGACGCCTTCGCGAGGTCGCCGGCCACGTCGCGACGGATGGGCGAGCGGCGCGAGATCTTCGGGCGGCGCGCCGACGGCACCGACTTTCCCGCCGAAGCGTCGATCTCCAAGCTGGTCACTCCCGACGGCATCCTGTTCACCGTCGTCCTGCGCGACATCACGCGCCAGAAGCGAGGGGAGGAGGACGAGCGCTTCCTGAGCGTGGCGTCGAGCGAGCTGGCGCACACGCTCGCCGTCGAGGCCACGGCGCGCGCGATCGTCGACCTGCCGATTCCGCGGCTCGCCGATGCGTGCATCCTCGACTGGCTGGGACCATCCAACGAGATGCGCCGCCTCACCAGCACGCGACAGCGCCCCGAGCTCACGCCAGCGCTCGAGGGGCTCGCCGCGGAGCCGCTGACCGACGACTCTCCGTCCCCGATCATCGACGCCATTCGCCGCAACCGTCGTGAAATCGTGGAGCGCGTGGACGACGACTGGCTCGAGGGGGCGGACGATCCCTCGCTGGTTCCGCACTGGCGCGCCCTCGGTGCCCGATCGCTGGTGATCGTCCCGCTGCACGTCGGCGGTCAGGCGCTGGGCGCGCTCACGCTCATTCGGACGAGCGACGCCCCGATCGACGCGGAACGCAAGTCCCTCATCGACAAGTACGCGCTCAGCGCGGGGAGCGCGCTCGAGAACGCGCGGCTCTACGACGCCGCGCGACAGGCCAACCGCGCGCGCGACGACATGCTCAGCATCGTGTCGCACGACATGCGCAATCCGATCAGCGCCATCGCGATGTGCGCTCGGGTGCTCGCCGAGAATCCGCCGGCCGACGCGCCGGCGCGGAACGCGCTGCTCGTCACGATTCGCGAATCCACGGAGTGGGTGAACCGGCTGATCGACGACCTGCTCGACGTCGCGAACATCGAGCGCGGCCGCCTCTCGCTGAACCTGAGCACGCACGAGCCGTCGCAGTTGGCGCTGCAGGCCCTGCACATGTTCGACGTCGAGGCCAAAGAGAACGGCATCGCGCTCGAGGCGCGGCTGCCCACCAATCTGCCGCTCGCCGCCGCTGATGGCGCGCGCGTCGTGCAGGTGCTCGCCAACCTCCTGCGGAACGCGATCAAGTTCACGCCGCGCGACGGCCACGTGGAGGTCGCGATCGAGTCGCACGACTCCAGCCTCGTCTTTTCCGTCGCAGACACTGGCCCGGGAATCGCCGCGGAGAACCAGATGAAAGTATTCGACCGGTACTGGCAGGCATCCGACGGCGCGCGAACGCGGAGCGCCGGGCTCGGCCTCTCGATCGCCAAGGGCATCGTCGAAGCCCACGGTGGCCGCATCTGGGTCGACAGCGAGCTTGGTCGGGGAAGCACGTTTGCCTTCACGATTCCGCGCGCCCCGTCAACCGACGTCTGATACGGAGAGAGCACGATGACCGCAGCGAAGCGTCCGTCGTTTTCCGAGCTGTCGCGGGCCGAGGCGTTGGCGCTCCTCGAGCGCAATCACGTAGGCCGCATCGCGTTCACCTTTCATGATCACGCCGACATCGAGCCCATCGGCTACGTCTATCGCGACGGATGGCTGTACGTGAGGACCTCGCCCGGGACGAAGCTCAGCACGGTGCATCATCATCCGTGGGTCGCGTTTCAGGTGGACGAGGTGCACAGCCCGTTCGACTGGCGGAGCGTCGTGGTGCACGGCACGATCTACATTCCCGATCCCGAGCGGAGCGCGCAGGACCGCCAGGAGTACGACGCGGCCGTCGAGGTGCTCCGCACCATCGACGCGGGCGCCTTCACGGACCACGACCTCACACCGCACCGGCAACGGGTCCTCCGAATCCACGCCGACGAGATCACCGGCCGGCAGGCGCGGTCCGAGTAGGGACAACACCGGACGAGAATCCCTGACGCGACCCCTGGTGTTCGCCTGACTGACGGCTGCCGCCCGGAGGCGCACGATTCCGGGCATGGGAACGCCCGCCGACGTATGGCATGGCGCTGGATGATGAGTATCCACCGTTCTCCCTCGAGTCTGGCAACGACTGAGCCCCACGGTATGGCCACGCTCGCTATTCCGCTGTACGGCGCCGCCCGCGTGGAGACGCCGGAGAATTGGCGGCACAACGTCGTCGTCGCGACCGACGGCCGGCCGCCCTCCGACAGCGCGTTGATCGCCGCGCACGTGCTCGCCGGACCGTCGACGTTCGGCGTCGTTTCCGTGCTTGCCGAGGCGGCGTCGAAGGATCGCGCGTCCGGGTGGCCACACGTCCCGGAGACACCGCGCGCGCACCGTGACTTGGTCGAAGCCCAGGTGCGACGCGTGCTGGGCGATTCGGCGGACGTGTGGATCGAGGTGCGGCGCGGCTATCCGCCGGCGGTGCTCGCGTCGTTCGCCGAGTCACACGCGGCGTCGCTGCTCGTCGCGGGAATCGGCCGGCCCGACGTGCTCGACCGGTTGTTGGGCGACGAGTCGACGTTGCGTCTCGCGCGCATGACGCAAACGCCGCTCTATGCCGTGGCCGCCAATCGCGCGACGCCGCCCCGGCGCATCGTCGTCGCTACCGACTTCAGCCCGACGAGCGCGCGAACCGCGCGGCTCGCGCTGTCGCTCGCCGCGCCCGACGCCGAGATCCTGCTCGCGCACGTGTGCACGCCCGCCGGGCGGCTCGTGCCGGAAGGGAGTCTTCGGCGGCACGCCGAGCAGTTGCAGGACGGCTTCTGCGGGCGCGTCACGGCGATCGAGCTCCGCGGCGACGCGGCGAGCGAGCTACTGGGGCTCGCCAAGTCGCGCGACGCCGACGCGATCGCGGTCGGCGCCCACGGCCAGGGCGAAGCGCTGCGCTGCACGATGGGCCCGGTCGCCACGCGCGTCGTGCGCTGCGCGCCGTGCTCGATCATCCTCGCGCCTGCGTAGCGCAGGCGTTTTCCGGAAAACCCCTGACAGGCGATGCGTGGCTCCGCCGACGGTTGTCCGCGCGGCGGCCGCGCATCATACGCCCGTAAACACGGAGATCCACATCCGCCTGCGAACGAGCTCTGGAGGGAACTATGGAGACGATCAGCCTTTCATCCACGATGCCCGAGGTCGGTGTACGCGCCAGCCGCTCCGCGCCGATCATCATCGCCACGGACGGGCGTGGACAGTCTGATTCGGCGTTGATCGTCGGCCGGTTGCTCGCCGAGTCTCGTGACGCAGCTCGCGTCGTGACGGTGGTCAAACCGATTCCGATGATCGCCGAAGTCCCGATTCCGGTTCCCCCGGAGGTCGAGGAAGAGCGCGACGAGGCCATCCGCCGCGAGATCGCGAACCAGATGAGCCGGACGTGGGATGCTCCCCCCGACGTCGAGTTGTTCGCGGGCGATCCGGCCACCGTCATTTCGAGTCTCGCCCACAGCACCGGCGCGACGATGATCGTCGCCGGTCTCGGACGCCACCGCGTGACCGATCGCGTGTTCGGCGACGAGACGGCGCTTCGCCTCGTCCGGATGGCCGACGTGCCGGTGTTCGCCGCGGCCAATGGGCTGACCCACGCTCCGCGCCGCATCGTCGTCTCGCTGGACTTCAGCGAAACGAGCCGGCGCGCCGCGCGGCTGGCCCTCGAGCTGGCGGCGACCAACGCGACCGTCTACCTCGCGCACGTCGCCCCGCGCGACAGCTCGCTGTACGACTGGAAGGGACATGGCGCGACGTACAAGCTGGATGCGGGCAACGCGCTGCAGAAGACGCGCGAAGAGCTGCGCATCCCGAGCGGCACGACCGTACAGACGGTACTGCTGCAGGGAGACCCGGCGACCGAGCTTCTCGCGTTCGCGGCCAGCGTCAACGCGGATCTCATCGCCACGGGAAGCCATGGCCACGGGTTCGTCGCCCGTCTGCTCATCGGCAGCGTCGCGACGCGCATCGTTCGGTGCTCGACGTGTAGCGTACTGACGGTACCCCACGCGGCGGCAATGACGCGTGCGCGAATCACCGCCGAGCCGCCCGTGGTCATGGCCCTCCCGCACCTCGAGTGGGCGACGGAGCTCGACGACTTCACGCGCCGCAACTTCGGCCGCCGCGGCACGCTCGAGGTCGACGACCCCGACATCGGCGCGCAGGCACAGGAGTTCGCCTACCCGCTGCTCGGCGCCACCTTCGACACACACGACCAGCAAGTGGAGTTGATGTTCGGCGAGGCGGGACGCGGCAAGCGCCACCTCACCCGCGGCATCGGTGGCGTCTCGGCCATCGACGTGCTGCGCGACGAGCGTGGGCGCGACTTGGCGATTCGGATCGCGCACGGCGTGGGACAGACGTTACTGACGTTCGCCTCATAGCCGGGCCGGTTCGTTTCGACAGACGTGCGGTTCGCGACGGTCGGCGCGGGCCGCACGTTTGTTCTTGTCGCCGATCGCGATGAGAGTACGCTAATCCCCGACCATCGGTCGGGTATGTGCCGTCACGATTTCCGGACAACGCCGGATAGGACGACCGGCCGAGCGACACGACATTCATCACCAATGCATCCGAAATCCATGAACCGCCCTTCAACCAACTGAGTCCGCCATGAAGATCTCGTTCCAGCGCTCGGTCGTGGCCGGTGCCTTGAGCCTCGGGGTCATCGGCCTCATCTACGCGTGCACACCGCGAGCAACCTCCGGCAACCTCCTCACCGGCGACGCCGCGACGAGAGTCTACGTCGCGCCGGGGAGCTACGACGAGTTCTATGCATTCCTGTCCGGCGGGTACTCCGGCCAGGTCGCCGTCTACGGGCTGCCCTCCGGCCGGCTTCTCAAGACCATTCCGGTCTTCTCGCAGTTCCCGGAAGACGGCTACGGCTACAACGAGGATTCGAAGCCGATGTTGCAAACGACGTACGGCTTCATCCCGTGGGATGACTCCCACCACCCCGAGCTGTCGATGACCGACGGCGTGCCCGACGGACGCTGGCTCTTCATCAATGCCAACAACACGCCGCGCATCGCCCGCATCGATCTCACCCGCTTCGAGACCGACGAGATCATTCAGATCCCGAACTCGGCCGGCGGCCACGCGTCGCCGTTCACGACGCCCGACAGCAAGTACGTCGTCTCGGCGACCCGGTTCAGCGTGCCGATCCCGAACACCGACGTCGCGATCGACAGCTACAAGCAGAACTTCAAGGGCACGCTCTCGTTCATCACGGCCGACCAGCCGGGCAAGATGGACGTCGCGTTCCAGATTCTCATGCCCGGGTACAACTACGACCTCGGGCACGCGGGGAAGGGGCCGTCGAACGGCTGGTTCTTCTTCACGTCGTACAACAGCGAGCAGGCCAACACGAAGCTCGAAGAGAACGCGTCGCAGAACGACAAGGACTTCATCGCCGCGGTGAACTACAAGCGCGCGGAGGAGTGCGTCGCGCAGGGCAAAGCCAAGGCGACTCCGTCGGAGTATTTCCACAACTGGGTCGACTCGGGCTCGCGTACCGCGAAGTCGGAGAAGAAGACGAGCGTGAAGATGATCAGTCCGGCGGACTGCGAGGGCGTCGTCTACTACCTGCCCACGCCGAAGTCGCCGCACGGCGTCGACGTCGATCCGACGGGTGAGTACATCGTGGCCGGCGGCAAGCTTGCCACCGTCATTCCAGTGCACTCATTCACGAAGTTGCAGAAGGCGATCGCCGACAAGGCGTTCGACAAGGTGATCGACGGCATTCCGGTGCTGAAGTACGACGCGGTGATGGCCGGCGAAGTCCAGAAGCCGGGCCTGGGGCCGCTCCACACGGAGTTCGACGGCAAGGGCTACGCATACACGTCGATGTTCATCTCGTCGGAAGTCGTGAAGTGGAAGCTGGGCACGTGGGAGGTCGTGGACCGCGTGCCGACCTACTACTCCATCGGCCACCTGATGATTCCCGGCGGTGACAGCAAGAAGCCGTGGGGCAAGTACATGCTGGCGATGAACAAGATCACCAAGGATCGCTACCTCCCGACCGGCCCGGAGATGGCGCAGTCGGCGCAGCTGTTCGACATCAGCGGCGACAAGATGAAGCTCCTGCTCGACTTCCCGACGATCGGCGAGCCGCACTATGCGCAGGCGATTCCGGCGAGCCTGATCAAGGACAAGCAGGTCAAGTTCTTCAAGCTCACGTCGAACACGAATCCGTGGGTGACCAAGTCCGAGGCCGAAGGCGGTATCGCGCGCACCGGCAAGCGGGTCGACATCAAGATGATCGCCATTCGGAGCCATTTCGCGCCGGACAACCTCGAAGGCGTACAGGTAGGCGATACGGTCGTCTTCCATGTCACGAACATCGAGCAAGACTGGGACATCCTGCACGGCTTCGCGGTGCTGGGCATGAACACGTCGGAGCTGATCATCCAGCCCGGTGAAACCCGGTCACTCATGTGGATCCCGAAGAACCCGGGCGTGTTCCCGTTCTACTGCACCGACTTCTGCTCGGCGCTGCACCAGGAGATGCAGGGATACATCCGCGTGTCGCCGGCCGGATCGAACGTCAAGCTCATCGCCAACATCAGCCCCAAGGCGCAAGCGCAGTTGAACACTGAAGCCCAAGCGAAGCAGAAGTGACCATGTCGAAGCTCTCGAGACTGCTCCTCGCGATCGCGTCCGGTCTGACGCTGCTCGCGCTGGCCTTGCCCCTTTGGCGCGTTCGACTCGTGGCGCCGCAGTACCCGGAAGGGTTGGGCATGGAAATCCGCGCGAATACCGTCCGCGGTGCGACGGAGCATGATCTCGGGAGCATCAACAATCTCAATCACTACATCGGAATGAAGGCGATCGAGCCCGACGAGATCCCCGATCTGCGCGTGATTCCATGGGTCTTTGCCGGGCTCGCGCTTTTCGGGGCCATCGTCGCGGCCGTCGGACGCCGCCCGCTCGTGATCGCGTGGCTGGCGGCGTTCGCGCTCCTTGGCGTCGTTGGACTGTGGGACTTCTATCGCTGGGAATACTCGTACGGGCACGATCTCGATTTTCAGCACGCGATCATCAAGGTGCCCGGGATGAGCTATCAGCCCCCGCTGATCGGCTCCAAGCAGCTGTTGAACTTCGTCGCCACGTCGTGGCCCGCGTCGGGCAGCTTCATCCTCGGCGCGGCTTTCCTGCTCGGCGTCGCGGCGCTGGTCGCGCGCGCACCGGGCGCCGCGGCCGGCACCCACCACCTCGAGCACGCCGCATGAGCGTCAGGGTTTGTCGGACCGCCCTTGTCGTGCTCGCGACCGCCGTGCTCGCGACCGTCGTCGCGGTCCCGGCGCGTGGCCAACGATCGCTCCACGTCGCTGCCAACGGTCCATATCGCTCGATCACGAGCGCCGTGGCCGCGGCCAAGCGAGGAGACACCGTCGTCGTCGACGCCGGAACGTACCGCGAGCCGGTCATCGAAGTCGCGACGTCGATCACGCTGATCGGGCACGGCGATCCCGTGCTCGACGGAGAAGGGAAGCACGGCCTCCTCCTCGTAACCGCGGACGACGTCACCGTGACCGGTTTCGTCCTGCGCAACGTCGGCACGAGCTTCGTCGAGGATCGCGCCGCGATTCGCGTCGCGGAGACGCACGGCTGCGTCATCGTGCACAACCGCGTCGAGAACGGATTCTTCGGCATCTATCTGGCGCGCGTCACCGACTGTCGCATCGCCGACAACACGATTCACGGCTCGGGCACTCGGGAAACGGAGGCCGGCAACGGCGTTCACCTCTGGACGTCGCGGCGCATCACCGTCAGCGGCAACGAGATCTCCGGCCAGCGCGACGGCATCTACCTCGAGTTCGTCCACGACAGCCACATCGTCGGCAACACGAGCGAGCACAATCTCCGGTATGGACTCCACTTCATGTACTCGGACGGCTGCCAGTACGTGAACAACACGTTCCAGCACAACGGATCGGGCGTCGCGGTCATGTACACCAAGGGCGTGACCATGTCGAACAACCGGTTCGTCGACAACTGGGGGGCGGCTGCGTACGGGCTGCTGCTGAAGGAAGTCAGCGACCCGCGGCTGGACCACAACGTGTTCGCGCGAAACACCACGGCCCTCGTCGCCGACGGCGCCAACCGCATCGTCGCGACGGACAACGACTTTACGGGCAACGGATGGGCGCTGCGACTCGACGCGAGCACCGTCGACGGCCGCTTCGAGCGAAACAACTTCAGCGGCAACAGCTTCGACGTCGCGACGAACAGCCGGTCGCCGTCGACCACGTTCTCCGGCAACTACTGGGACGACTACCGCGGCTACGATCTCGACCGCGATGGCACCGGCGACGTGCCGCACCGCCCGGTGCGCCTCTTCTCCGTCATCGCCGAACACTACCCGGCGTCGCTCATCCTCATGCACAGCACCTTCGCGTCCCTGCTCGATGTCGCGGAGCGCGCCCTGCCTTCGCTCACCCCGGATCTGCTCACCGACCCGGCACCATCCATGAAACGCCGACCACGAGGCGAGAGACCATGATCGAGTTCTCCAAGGTCACCAAGCGCTTCGGCGGCACGGAGGTGCTGCGCGGCGTGGACCTGTCCGTCGCGAGCGGCCGGGTCATGGGGCTGATCGGGTCCAACGGCGCCGGCAAGACGACGCTCATCAAGCTCCTGCTGGGGCTCGCGCACCCAACGTCGGGAGAGATCCGCGTGTCGGGCAAGCGCATCGGCAACGACGAGTCGTATCGCTCGGAGATCGGCTACATGCCGCAGATCATGCGCTTTCCGGAGAACCTCACCGCATCCGAGCTGTTCGCGATGATTCGCGAGCTGCGAGGCGTCGCGGCGTCCGCCGACCCGGGAATCATAGAACAGCTGCGGCTCGGCGATCATCTCGACAAGCCGCTGCGAGTGCTGTCCGGCGGCACGCGCCAAAAGGTGAACGCCGCGCTCGCCCTCTTCCTGCAACCGTCGATCCTCGTGCTCGACGAGCCCACGGCGAGCCTCGACGCGCTGTCCAGCGCCATTCTCAAGGACACGATTCGGGCGCGACGCGCCGAAGGCGCGACGGTGCTGGTGAGCTCGCACATCATGAGCGAGCTCGAGGAACTGTGCGACGAAGTCGCGTTCCTCCTCGACGGCGTCATTCACTATGTCGGTCCAATCGCCGAGTTGAGGGCGCGCACGCACCAGGTGAACCTGGAACGCGCGATCGCCGCGCTCATGATCCGGGAGGTCGCGTGAACAGCGTCATGGTCAAGCTCGCGCGCGTGCAGGTGCGCGATGCGCTACGCAGCCGGTGGATCATCGTGTACACCGCGGTCTTTCTCGCGCTCACCGAGACGCTGTTTCGATTCTCGGGGACGGACGCGAAGGCGGTGCTGAGCCTCGCGACGGCGAGCTTCGCCATCGTTCCGCTCGGCACGCTGATCCTGTCGACCACGCACATGTACAACGCTCGCGAGTTCACCGAGCTCCTGCTGGCGCAACCGATCCGGCGCGCCACCGTCTACGCGGGACTCTATCTCGGTCTCGCACTGCCGATGGTGGGCGGATTCATCGCCGGCATCGGCGTGCCGCTGCTCCTGCGGGGCGGCGGCGATCCCGCGCAGCGAGGCGCGGTGTTCGCGCTCCTCGGCGTTGGAACGGCGCTCACCCTCGCGTTCACCGCGATCGCGTTCGTCATCGCGCTCGGCGTCGAGGATCGTCTGCGCGGCGTGGGCATCGCGCTGGGCGTCTGGCTGCTCGCGACAGTGGCGTACGACGGCGTGGTTCTCACCGTCGTGGCGCTGTTCTCCGACCATCCGATCGAACGGCCGCTGCTGGCGCTGATGTTCGCGAACCCCGTGGACCTCGGCCGCGTGCTTCTGTTGCTGCGCCTCGACGTCTCCGCCCTCATGGGCTACACGGGAGCCGTCTTCGCCAGGTTCTTCGGAACCGCAGGCGGAGCCGCCGCCGCGGCCGCCGGTCTCGTGTTCTGGATCGTCGCGCCCACGGCCGTCGCCGCACTGCGGTTCAAACGAAAGGACTTCTAGCCGCACCACCACCCATCACACCGACCACACCGACCGATGTCTGCTCGCCACCGTTTTCTCGCCTGTGCCAGCACCGCCGCTCTCGCCGTCCTGGCGTCGTGCCGCGGTGAATCCACGCCCTCCACGGAGAAGGCCGCGCAACCGGCGGCACCGTCCGCCGCGGCCACCGCACCGAGCGGCCCGCTTACGCCCGACCCCGGCGGGAAGATCATCACCGTCGAGCTCTACACCGACGCCGTGGGCAACTACTTCAAGCCCGCCGAGATCCACGCCAATCGGGGTGACGTGGTCCGGTACACCCTCAAGGTCGGCGTGCACAACGTCCATTTCCTGGCTGACTCCAACGCGGGAAAGACGGGCTATCCCGCGCTCCCGAGCGACTTCCTCCAGCTGCCGGGCCAGACGTACGACGTGGCGGTGAAGATGCCGGCCGGGACCTACTACTTCCAATGCGATCCGCACGCGTTGCTCGGGATGAAGGGCCACCTCATAGTGAAGTAGACAAGCAATTAAGACACAATAGCTTAGGCTCTTGCGAAGAGGGACCAGCGCCTCGCGGTGGAGGCCCAGGTCCCTCTCGTCGTGCCGGGAAGCCCGGCTGGGGGGCGTCGAGTCGCGGGCGGCGAGGCTGGCGTGAGGGAATCCCTCACTAATGGGCCATTTGACCCACTACAGGATTTCAGCGGGACCCGGACGGAACACCCGATAGGCCTCCGGTAGCTTCTGGGCAGTTGAGGCGAGGCACTGAGACGCCCCACTCGACTTTCAAGAAGCAAACCGACCACCGACCCGAGGATCCCCAAATGACCACCATCACCCGAATCAGCGCAGCGGCACTGCTCCTGTGCACTTTCGCGGGAGCCGTCTCCGCTCAGCAGAGCGACGGCAACGGCAAGCCGTCCACGAGCTCGGCGTCGACCGACTCGACCAGCAAGAAGGCTCCCCAGGGCGTCAGCCTCTTCCGACCCCAGGAGATCAACCACATCCGGCCGGCTGACATGCGCGGCGTCAACGTGTTCGAGTCGCCGAAGGAGGATCTGGTTCCGTTCAACGGCTTCGCCCTTTCGTTCGGTGGAGCCTTTGCGCAGGAGTTCCAGGGTCTTTCGCACCAGAACACCGCAGCCCCGGCCGTCACGAACGGTGTCAACGCGAATCAGCTGATCACGATCGGCCACGGGTTCAACAACGCGGTCGCCAACCTGAACGTGAACGCGCAGATCGCCCCAGGAATCCGCGTGGCGATGACGTCCTATCTGTCGGCGCGGCATCACCAGGAGTCGTGGGTGAAGGACGGCTACCTGCTCGTCGACGAGTCGCCGATCGACAACGCGCTCCTCAAGAGCATCATGAAGTACACGACGCTCCGCGTCGGTCACTTCGAGGTGAACTACGGTGACGCGCACTTCCGTCGCAGCGACAACGGCAACGCGATGTTCAATCCGTTCGTCGGCAACTACATCCTCGACGACTTCACCACCGAGATCGGCGCCGAAGTCTACGGCCGCTCGGGTCCCTTCATCAGCATGCTCGGTATCACGGGCGGCGAGGTGCACGGACAGGTGACGGCTCCGCAGTCGCGCTCGGCGACCGTGCTCGGCAAGCTGGGCATCGACCAGACCTTCGGCAGCGACATCCGCTTCCGTCTCACCGGCTCGTTCTACGCGAACAACAAGGCGGCGAGCAACACGCTGTTCACGGGTGACCGTGGCGGCTCGGCGTACTACGATGTGCTCGAGAACACCGCGTCGACCGAAACGGCCAACGCCTGGTCGGGTCAGGTTCGCCCGGGCTTCTCGAACAAGATCAATGCTGAAGTCATCAACCCCTTCATCAAGGTTGGCGGCGCCGAGTTCTTCGGAAACTTCGAGACGGCGACGGGTGGTGCCTTCACCGAGCCCAAGCTCCGCACCCTGCACCAGAACGTGTACGAGGGCCTCTATCGGTTCTACAGCGACAAGCTTTACGTCGGCGGCCGCTACAACACGCTCAAGGGCCAGCTGATCTCGAAGAGCTCGGCCGATGAGTCGGTGACCCGGTATCAGCTCGGCGGCGGCTGGTTCGTGACGCCCAACGTGCTGGCGAAGGCCGAGTGGGTCAACCAGAAGTACAACGACTTCCCGACCACCGACATCCGGAACGGCGGCAAGTTCAACGGGTTCATGATCTCGGGCGTCGTCGGCTTCTAAGACGATCTCGCTGACACACCCTCTTCCCGCCGGGCTCCGCCCGGCGGGAGTTTTTTTGGGCCATCACTCTCACGGATCCGCATCGAATGAACCCCGTCACACGGTCGCTGACTCGCGGAGCACGTCTCGCCGGCGCCGCCATCGCGCTCTCGTTCGCCGCCCGCACGGCGGCGGGGCAGGGCGCCGACTCGACCTGCGGCTATGAGCGGTGCGCGCTCAACATCATGCCGCGCCTCCTCGCGCTCGACGTCATCCGGGGCTCGGCCGAAGCGCGCGTCAGCTCACTCGGTTTCTTGTTCCCGCGGCGAGTGACGACGCTGTTCGTCGGCAGCGAGCCGGCGCAGCGCCACGCCGAACACGCATTCGCCTTGCGTCGCGTCGCCGCCGTGCTGACCGACGTCGGAGTGGTCGTCGCCGCGTCCGCCGGCACGCGCGCGCTCGCCGCATCGAGTCATCGCGAGGGCGCGACGGCGGCGGCGATCGCCGGAGTCGCGATGGTCGCGAGCTCCGTCCCGATTCACTTCGCCGCTGACGGCGAGTTGAGCAGGGCGGTGTGGGAATACAACCGGCGATTCAGTCGCTAACTGAAGTCTCGAGCTGCGGCTGACAGCCGGAGCCGTCCCAGCACAGCGGATTTGCATACATATTGTAACTTGCAGCGGGCATCGGCGAGTTGCATCCTTATAGCGCTTCACGGACAAAAGCGTCCGTGTCGTCACAAAAATCGATCGGCGTGCAATTGTCGTATCAGGCGGGCCCACCACCGTTCTGAGGTGACTATGAAGCATTGGCGCTCTTGGCACGTTGTCTCGTTCACGGTCGCAGCCCTTGCCTTCGTCACTATGCCCGCGTCCAAAGCGCGCGGGCAGGCTGCAATCCTCACCGGCCGAGTTGTCTCCGAAGCCGGTCAGCCGCTCGAAAACGCGAACATCGTCATCGCGGAGCTCAACATCTCCGTGGGGACGAACCCGCAAGGCCAATACAGCATCGTGATTCCCGCCGAGCGAGTGCGGGGTCAACGGGTGGTGCTCCGGGCGCGGGCCATCGCTCACCTCGCCCAAACGAAAGAGCTCATCATTCGCGCGGGCGCACAGACCAATGACTTCGAGCTCAAGCGCGACATCAATCGCCTGCAGGAGGTCGTCGTCACGGGCGTCACCGGGGCCACCGAGCAGAGGAACACGACCTTTGCGGTCACGTCGCTCAACGCCGAGCAGGACCTCGCTGTGAAACCCGCGAGCGCCCTCGCGTCCATCGCCGGTAAGGTGCCAGGGGCGAGCGTCGTTGGCGCCAACGGGCGGCCGGGCACGGCACCGGCAATCGTGCTGCGCGGCGCGCACTCGATCAACGCAACGAACCGCGATCAAGGTCCGCTCATCATCGTCGACGGCATCCTGCTCAACGGCAACAGCACGGATATCAACCCGGAAGACATCGAGTCGATCGAGGTCGTGAAGGGCGCGGCGGGAGCATCGGTCTACGGATCGCGTGCCCAGAACGGCGTCATCTCGATCAAGACGAAGCGCGCGGCGGACGGCGTCTCGGGCCTCCGCATCGAAGCGCGCCAGGAAATGGGCGCCGACGACATCCAAGGAACGTATCCGTTCCCGACGCGCACGACGGTCATGCTCGATGAGACCGGAACGCGGTACTGCGTCAAGAACGCCGCCTTCCCGAGTTGCTCGCGCACCATCGACTGGGATACGGAGGCGCTCCGGATCAACGACGTGCAGAACGCGACCGTGGCCGCTTCGAACCCGCTCGAGCGCGACTTCGGCTTGAGCGTCAACCCGACGAAGACGGAGCTGAAGGGCCTGTTCGAGGTCAGCCAGTGGGCGAAGATGTACAACCCGATCGACCGCATCAAAACCAACCAGCCGCACTTGAGCTCCACGCTCAATCTGACTGGGCGGACGGGCGCGACCGGGTACTACGCGAGCTTCAATAACTTCGTTCAGAATGGCCCGGTGCGGTATGAGCATGGGTACACCCGCCAATCCGGCCGCGCGAACATCGACCAGACGGTTGGCTCGAACCTGACGACCTCCATGCAACTCGGGTACACGCGCAGCCAGCAGTTCCCCGACAACTTCGGCTGGTTCGGATTGACGCGTGAGCACGCCGCCGCGGATCTCCTCGGCCGTGATACGCAGGGCCGCATTTTCTACCGGCCCGACATCACCTCGGTCACGGGAACGCAGACGACGAACAACAACCCACTCTACTTCGCGAACGCGACAAGTGGCCGCACCGACGCCAGCCGATTCCTCGGCTCGCTCAATGCGCGGTACAACGCGACGTCGTGGCTTGCGTTCGAATCGCAGACGTCGATCGACGAGCGCCGGCGCAACACGGTCTCGCTCCGGGACGTCGGCTTCCGCTCGATCACCGTCAATGACGCGGCGAGCCTCGGGAGCATGTCGGCCTCGGAGAACAACGATCTCTCGTACAACTTGTCGCTGAGCACGTCGGCCACGCACGACTTCGGCCGAAATCTCACGTCGAGGTTGGACCTCCGGTACAACTTTGAAGATCAGGAATCGAACAACGTCGGCGGTTCGGGGTCGACGCTCACCTTGGGCGGCCTGATGGATCTCGACAATGCCACGACGTCGCTCAACCCGGATTACAGCCGCTCGTCGCAACGCACGAATGCGGCGTCGGTTGCCGGCACGTTGGGATACAAGGACCGGTACTTCTTCGACGGCTCGGTCCGGAAGGACGGCAGCTCGCTCTTCGGTGCCGACCAGCGCTATCACAACTACTACAGAGCGTCCGTTGCCTGGCTGATGACGGACGAGCCCTGGTTCAAGGGGCTCGAGTACGTCGATCAGCTCAAGTTCCGCGCGGCCGTCGGAACCGCCGGAGCCCGTCCGAGCTTCAACGCGCAGTACGAAGTGCTGACGCTGGGCGCCGGCGGATCGATCACCGGCACCACGCTCGGCAACAAGGACCTGCGGCCGGAGAATACCCTCGAGACCGAGTACGGCGTCGATGCGGAGCTCTTCCACAAGTATGGATTGAGCATCACGTACGCGCGTGACATCACGACCGACGAGCTCCTCCTCGTTCCGCTGCCCGTAGCGTCGGGATTCTCGAACCAATGGCAGAACGCCGGCACGATGGACGGTCGCACGTGGGAAGTGTCACTCAACGTGCCGGTTGTGACCCGAAGGAGCCTCGTCTGGACGAGCCGGCTGAACTGGGACCAGAATCGCACGTATATCACGCGGCTCGACGTTCCCGAGTATTTCAACACCAGCGCGCACTTCGCGGTCGGTGAGCGCTACGGCAACGTCTACGGCAAGCAGTTCGTGAGGAGCTGCTCGCAGTTGCCGAGCGACTTCCAGTCGCGTTGCGGAGACGGCAAGGAGTGGCAGGCGAACGATCAGGGCTACATCGTCTGGGTCGGCGCCGGCAATTCGTACAAGGACGGCCTCACGAAGAACCTGTGGCAGTCGATGACCGGTGGCTGC
>Ga0326726_10001344_pt1 | contig 22814 bp, 17 predicted proteins | sample MHFenrmetagenome_2_FD_207603 | JGI IMG/M metagenome (GOLD analysis project Ga0326726, IMG submission 207603) | Lab enriched peat soil microbial communities from Michigan Hollow, Ithaca, NY, United States - MHF15MN | ecosystem: Environmental > Terrestrial > Soil > Wetlands > Peat | place: USA... | reverse complement strand
AAGGATCTCTCTCATCAATATTCACCTGATGTAAAGGGCTTTGCCAAGGGGGCCTTTGGTCCGGTCAGCTGGTCGCCGGATGGGAAATTTCTTTATTCAGCCAAAGGGTCTTGGGTTCCATTTATCATTCGTAAGTGGTCAGAGGGTGGGAAGGGATCGTACAAAAATATTGGCGAAGCAGAACACTATTTTATGGGGATGTTGTCCCTGAAGAATGGAGGTATTGTATATGCCTCGGCCTTTCCGTCTTTAGGGGTATTTGATGCAAATGACAATAAACTCTGGAACATGACTCCACCTGTTGCCGACTACAGGTGGAGCCCAAAGGATTTCCTCGTTTCCAAGAATGCAGAGAGAATCCAGTTTTTTTATGATCGATTTGGAAAATCTCATGCCCGATTTTCAATCATCGAGAGGATATTAAAGACCTATCCTTCACTTGAATTAGGTCTCTGGCCTCCCGTCACCCAGGCACCTGGCCTGGATATTACGGACTGGAGGGATACAGCAAGCCCGAAATTAAATGGCAAGGCCTTAAAATTTGTGCAGGATGATTTTTCCAGGAGCGTCGCCATTTCACCTGAAAAAGATACTTTTCTTCTCGGGTCTAAATGGCATCTCTACCTCTTTGATAGACAAGGAAATCACAAATGGGTCGCCCGGGTGGTTGGAGAGGCCTTTGCAGTCAATATCTCACCTGATGGGAGATTCGCCCTGGCAGCCTTAGGGGACGGGACGGTGAGGTGGTATCGGATCAAGGATGGAAAAGAAATTCTGGCTTTCTTCCCTCACGCAGACAAAAAGCGATGGATTCTCTGGACGCCGTCGGGTTATTACGATGCCTCTCCCGGGGCGGAAGAACTGATCGGTTGGCATGTCAATAACGGCAGTGATCAGGCAGCAGACTTCTTTCCCATATCGAGATTCAGGACTGCCTACTATAGACCCGATGTGGTTGCAAAGGTTTTGGAGACCTTGGATGAAGCTGAAGCAATAAAACTTGCGAACAAGGAGTCAACAAAGAAAGTGGAAGAGGTCGCTGTCGCTAAGATCCTTCCGCCCGTAGTGAGCATTCTTTCTCCCAAAGACGGTTCCGAGGTATCTGGCAAGGAGATCGAGATAAAATTCTCCATCCGCAATCCTTCGGGAGAACAGGCAACGAAGGCAAAGGTGTTAGTCGATGGCAGACCGATCGGAAGAGGTTTGGAAATTAAAGGGGTCCAGAAGGATCAGGACGTCCATGTAACGAAAGTCTCTATTCCGGAAAAAGACTCTGAGATATCGATTATTGCAGAAAACAGGTATGCAGCCAGTGAGCCCGCAACGGTCAGCTTGAAGTGGTTGAAGAAAGTGAAAGAGGATGAATTTACCATCAAGCCAAAACTCTATGTTCTTTCTATTGGTGTAAGCAAGTATGAAGACAAGAACCTGACCCTCGGGTTCGCTGCCAAAGATGCCAAAGACTTTGGCGAGGTCTTGCTTAAACAGAAGGACGGGTTGTACCGCGATGTGGTGGTGAGAATTCTGATCGATGAAAAAGCTACCCGTGATGAGATCATCGACGGATTTGATTGGATTTCGAAAGAGACCACGAGTAAGGATGTCGCACTGGTATTTTTGGCAGGGCATGGGATGAATGATAGCGGAGGGGTGTATTACTACTTACCTGTTAACGCTAATTTGGACAGACTCAGAAGGACTGCTGTGCCATTTACAGAGATGAAGAATACAGTGGCTTCTCTGGCTGGAAAGACCATTCTCTTCATCGATACCTGCCATGCTGGAAATGTAATGGGAGCGAGAGCGGGCGCGCCTGATATCACGGGCGTTGTCAATGAATTGGCCAGTGCAGAAAACGGTGCAGTGGTCTTTGCCTCCTCTACAGGAAAGCAATATTCATACGAGGATCCTAACTGGGGGAACGGAGCTTTTACAAAGGCCGCGGTGGAGGGGATTAACGGAAAGGCAGATTATGCGGGGAAGGGGAGGATCACCGTCAACATGCTTGATCTTTATATCTCGGAGAGGGTGAAGGAGTTGACCAAGGGGAAGCAAACCCCTGCGACGGCAAAACCCCAGACGATCCCTGACTTCCCGTTGGTGTTGAAGAGATAATGTAAGTTTCACACCAAATTAATTCTTCCTTCACAGCGCTTTGCCCCATGCGCAATGCTATAGCGACCTTCCAAATTCATAAGCTTTTTTCAATGCTTTTTGGTTCTGCAGAATTTCTCCTTTTTCGTACGCTTTCGCTAAAATTTTTCCCACAAATTTCATCCCCAAGTAATCACAAGACAGGCGAAGCATATCGACGAGCAGTCTGGAAGAGTTGGGCCCTTCGGCTGCAGGGGATACAACTGCCCATTTTTTGCCTTTTAATTTTTTACTGGGGACGAAGGGTCGCAATCTATCAATCAAAAGTTTCATTTTCGCCGGAGGCCCATTCCAATAATTCGGCGCACCAAAGATGATTAAATCTGCTTTTTCCATTTTGTGGTAAATCTTCTTTATTCCGTCATTCAAGGAGCAAATATAATTTCCTTTCTTACAATCCCGGCAATCCCTGCAAGGTGAAATTTCGTAATCATATAGGTAAAGCTTTTCGCTCCGGTGTCCTTTTTCTCTGCTTCCTTTTAAGATCCGGTCGATCAGTATGTCCGTATTACCATTCTTTCTCGAGCTTCCATTCAATGCCAGGATTTTCATAAACACTTTTCCTTGGATAACCGGATTAAAAATACGATGATTATCTCTTTGTGCTGAAAGATTTATACTTTAATGGTGCGTTCGCCTTTGGCGACACGTCTTCGTTCTTCTTCTCTGATTTCACGCCGCAGGAGTTTTCCAACTTTAGACTTGGGGAGCATGTCTCTGAATTCGATGTACCCCGGAACTTTATAAGGGGCCAATCGATCGCGGCACCATTTCATCAACTCTGTTCCACCCACACCTCTCGCGTCCTGCTTGAGCACCACCATGGCCTTGATACGCTCTCCCACTTTGGAATCCGGGACGCCTACTACACAAGCGCCTACTACAGCCGGGTGATCTTGCAAGATTGCCTCAATCTCGGAGCAGGAGATTCGGTATCCCTTATATTTGATGACGTCAGCGCTCCGATCCATGTAATAAAGTTGCCCATCTTGATCCCTTCGGACAAAGTCTTTCATCCGGTACCAGATTTTCCCGTCGATTTCGACATAAGAAGCTGCCGTCTCTTCAGGTTTGTTCCAGTAGCTTTTCGGAATATATTCGGAGGTCACGAGCAGTTCACCGGGTGTGTTAACAGGAACGGTTTGAAGATTCTCCGGGTCTACGATCCTTACTTCCCGGGAAGGTAAGGGAAGCCCCAGGCTTCCGGGAGTAGGTTCCTTATCAAGAGGGCTCATGGTGACAAAACCAACTTCAGTTGACCCGAAGACCTGATAGATCGGCACGCCGAACCGTTTCTTCCAGCGATTAAAGACTTCAAGCGGGAGAACATCACCTCCACTCCAACAATATTTCAGGGAGGATAGGTCATAATAACCGACACGATCGTTCTCCAGAATCATGCGGTAAAGGGTCGGGGCACCTAAAAAGAGGGTCCCCCTATTTCTCTGTATGGCTTCTAAAATTGCATCCACCTGTGGGATGGGCATTAACACCGCGGTGTTTCCCTTGGTCAGGACCATTCCAAGGATGACGCCTTGTGCCATCTGATGAAAAAGAGGATTGACCATGATGAAGACTTCTTTGCCTTCTCCGATATGCCCTTCGCCAACAGCACGGATCTCCTGAACGAAGGAGACCATTCCTGTATGAGTCAAGGGGCACCCCTTGGGAAAACCAGTTGTCCCACCCGTGTATAAGATATAGCAAAGATGCTCCTTGGGATTGATGTCCACTTTGGGAGGTTGCGGTGGGTATTTCGAAATGAGATTTTTGAAGAAGTACACGGTTTCATCTTGCTTCACCACTCCATCTGGAACTTTATCAAACAAGGTGCCCACGGCACGCTTGTACCAGGGGAGTAGATCCACATAGTTTGTAACAATACTCCTCTTTAAACAGGTATCAGGAAAGACCTCCTGGATATATCTGAAGTTTGTGTCCTGGCATAAGACCGTTTCAGCTCCGGAATCATTGATGAGGTATTTGATCTCGTAAGGCGTGTAGATGGGCGACACGGGTACTGGGATGGCTCCAATCTGCTGGGCCCCGAAATATCCGATCAGGAACTGAGGGCAGTTTGGAATATAAAGCATGACTTTATCATTCTTCCTAACTCCTAAATCATCGAGCGCGGTCGCAAACCGATCGATGAGCTCCTTTAATTTTTTGTAAGAGAATTTCTCTCCGATGTAGATGATGGCTGGCCGGTCGGGGTATTTCTCGCAGGCCCTTTCAAATCCTTTGACTAGGAGTTCGTCGTAGATTCCCATTTTCTGGTCAGCCTGATTGGAAGGAATGACAAAGCTCAAATTCAGATTCTCTGGTTTGGTAATTTGACCTATTCGGGGTTGGCATTTAATTGGGCATTTGAACTTTGAGATTTGACATTGTGGTGTGACTATTTTTTATCTTTCGTCGTCTTTCTTTTCTCTTCGTCCCTGATTTCGCGTCTCAAGAGCTTGCCGACCTTCGATTTGGGAAGCATATCTCTGAATTCGATATATTGTGGGATTTTGTAAGGGGCAAGTCTTTCTCGGCACCACTTGGTCAATTCGGAGGCATCCACTCCACGTGCGTCTTCCTTCAGGACGACAATGGCTTTAATACGTTCACCCACTTTCGGGTCGGGAACCCCGATCACACAGGCGCCGATGACCGTCGGATGGTCTTGCAATACCGCTTCGATCTCTGAAGCAGAGACCCGGTAGGCTTTATGTTTGATCACATCAGCCGACCTTTCGACATAATAGATATCCCCGCTTTCACCCTGTTTGACATAATCGCCCATGCGGTAGTACACTTTGCCGTCGATGTCGACGTAGGATCGGCTCGTTTCGTCTGGTTTGTTCCAGTAATGTTTCAACGTATAGTCCGATGTGACCACTAGCTCTCCGGTCTCGCCAATTGGAACGGGCTCCAGAGTATCCGGATCGACCACTTTGCACTGCCTGGTTTTGAGGGGTAATCCTATGGATGTGAGCTCCGGCTCTCTGTCCAAGCGGCTATACGTAACGTGGCCCGCTTCTGTGGAGCCGTAGACCTGATAGATGGAGACGCCAAGATGCTCCTTCCATCTCTTGAAAACTTCAATAGGAAGCACGTCTCCACCACAGTAGCAGTATTTTAGGGAACTCAGGTTATATTGGTCCAGACGGTCGTTCTCCAGAATCATGCGGTACAGAGCCGGGACTCCGAGCATCCATCTCACCCGATATTTTTCGATGGCTCGCAAAATGGCATCGACCTGCGGAATGGGCATGATGATTGTGGTATTGCCGTAATTAAGACCGATGGCAACGAAGAGTCCCAGAGCCATGATGTGGAAAAGCGGGTTGATCGCAATATAGGTATCCGTTCCCTCCTCGATATATCCTCCAGCCACATCCTCCATCACATCCCTGACATAGGAGATCATGCCCATATGATTGCCGGGCACCCCCTTAGGAAATCCTGTGGTCCCCCCCGTATAAAGGATATAAGAGAGGTCTTTCCAGGGATCTATTTCTACGTCCAATTTCTCGGGGGATTGTTTGATCAGATCCTTGAAGAAAAAGACGTTTTCACCCTTTTTGACGATCCCATTCGGAATCTTATCGAAGAGGAAGCCAACGGTGCGTTTCCAAAGGGGGAGAATATCGACAAGATTTGTAACAATCGCTCTTTTCAAAGAGGTCTTGGGAAAAACATCCTGCACGTAACCGAAATTGGTGTCGAGGCAGATGATCGTCTCCGCACCCGAGTCGTTAATCATATACTCGATTTCAAAAGAAGTGTAGATGGGGGCCACCGGCACCACCACCGCCCCGATCTTTTGAATCGCAAAGAAGGAGATCACCCACTGTGCTGAGTTGGTGATGTAGAGCACGACTTTGTCGCCCTTTCGCACCCCCAGGTGACGGAGGGCGGTACCAAGTCGGTCGATGAGATTTCGCAACCGGGTAAAGGTAAACTTCTCCCCGAGATAAATGATGGCGGGCCGATCCGGATATTTTTCGGACATCCTCTCAAATTGGGTGAAGGTGAGTTCGGGTTCCATCGTCCTAAAGGCTCATTGGAAATTGTAAAATTATTAACAGTCTCAAAATAGTAAAGACGTCGATTTGTAAATCCCTCCTGACCTCCCTTTGCCTGTCTTTGACAGGAAAAAGATTACCTAAGGGAGGGATTACCCCTCTTTGGCAAAGAGGGGGGAGGGAAGATTTTCCAATGTTTATGTCAATTCAATTCTGGGACTGTTATTAACATTTCAAAGTTAGCATTCGGTATGGATTTTTTCCCATTGCTAATCGATCATTGCTAATTGGTCATTTTGCACTGATTAGTTATCACGCTTCAAACTTATAATCGAGCAGCTTTTCCGACCCCAGGTAAGCTTCCTTTACCCTCTCATCCTGCATGACTTCTTCAGGAATGCCCTCTGTCAATTTTTCCCCGAAGTTCAAGACCATCACACGACTGGCCACCCGAAAGAGTTCCCTCAATCTATGCTCAATCATCACCAGGGTGATTCCATCCATCTGCAATTTTTCGATTAAGGGGACCATGCTAGCGATTTCACTCATGCTGAGCCCGGAGAAGACTTCATCACACAGGATGAGATCGGGTCCCAGGGCAAGACATCTGGCCAGCTCAAGACGCTTCAGATATCCTGTGGGGAGGCTGGATGCCAGCTTATAAGGTACAAAGGAATCTCGCTCGAAGCCGATCTCTTCTAAGATATCAATGCTGACCGTTCCTCGATCCCCGAGTTTCCCTCCCCCCCGCCATCCGCCTTTACGCCTTGCTCTCGGGGAGAAGAGGGGAATGATCAGATTCTTATAAGCGGGAAGACTGTAATAAGGCCTCATAATCTGAAAAGTTCTTGTGAGTCCGAGGTTGGCAATCTGGTTCGGGGCTTTGTAACTAATATCTTTGCCTTTATAGAGAATCTTGCCGGAATTCATCTTGATGAAACCGGTGATACAATTGATGAGCGTCGTTTTCCCCGATCCGTTTGGGCCAATAATTCCAAAGACATCGCCCTGCTGAATAGTAAAGCTGACATTCAATAATGCCTGAACGCCGCCAAAAGACTTGCACACATCCGTGACTTCGAGAATGTTCTCTCCGCTCATACCTTTACCCACCTCTGAAATTGATGGTATTTCCGCTGGGCGAAAACCATGACACCTTCGCTTCGAAACATGATGAACGCCATCAGGATGACAGAATAGAAGACAATTCTCAAAGTTCCAAAGGTTCGTAACCATTCTGAGATAGGAACCAGAAAAAAACAACCTAATAAGGGACCGACCAGAGTGCCTCCTCCACCGATCACGGTAGCAGCAATAGGAATGACGGAAAAATCGAGAGCGAATTGTGAAATTCCCGACCACATATAGATATGGGCAAGATAGGCTCCTCCAAGACAACCAAGTCCCGAGGCAATAAAAACAGCGATGGCTTTGTAAAGGGTGATGCTTAATCCGGAGGCCCTGACAGACTGATCATTATCCTTGACGCCCCGAAAGACGAGTCCGATATCCTCATTCACCAATCTCCTTAAACCAAACAGTGCGAAGATCACGATTAAGATAATGAGATATTGCTCGATCCACGTGTTGGGAAAACCTGCTACTCCAAGGATACCATCCGTTCCGCCGAAGATATTCAATGCTTCAATAATTCTCATGAGAGCCAGAGGGTACATTAGGGTCACAATGGCAAAATAGACCCCTCTAAGAGGAAGGGCAGGCAGAAGAAGAAGGGTGCAAATAATAGCCCCCCCAACGGTGGCCATAGGGATGGTAAACAGGGGTGAGAGACCCAAAGATGTATTCAGGATCGCTGCGGTGTATCCACCCACCCCAATAAAGAAAGCTCCTCCCAAGGAGACGAGCCCCACAAAATGGGCTAAGAAATCAAACCCGAGAGCGAGCAAGCCATATATCGCTGCATAGGATATCACCCGTTTCCAATACGGTCCAAAAAGAGGCGGAATAATGAGGGGAAGAAGAAGAAGACCTACGATCAAGACTAATCTCGGAAGGACCAGGTATGTCACCTCTTGCCATGAAGAAACAGCATAAATCCCTTCTGTCCGAACCTTGATACCTCGATCTATTCTCTCTTTACGTCTCTCAACCTTATCCAAATCTTTTTACCCTTCTACTGAGTGAAATTCCTATCTTCTGCTTTCAGCTTTCAACTTTGAACAACTAAACCCTTTCCTCCAGTTCCTTCTGCTTTCCAAAGAATCCAGAAGGTCTTAATATCAAAGTGACAATAATGGCTAGGAGAGCGACGACCATCTGAAAATGGGATTGGATGTACGCAACAGTAATGATTTGAAGGAAGCCGATCATAAAAGCAGCAAGGATCGCACCCACCCAGCTTCCCAGGCCTCCCACAATGCAAACAGCGATAGAAAGGATCAAAACGTTATAACCGGCTTCAACAACGATATTGCCAAGGGGAAGCAAGACAATGGCGGAGAGTCCCGCCAAAATTGAACCCATGGCCATGGCGATAACGGCCATCCGATCAGAATCTATTCCCAACATCATGGCCGCATGCTCGTCCTGCGCCATTCCCCTTAATGCCAGGCCCGTCCTGTTGAAATGGGTGAAGAGCCACATAAAGGAGACGACGACAATCCCTATTCCGATGACAATTATTCGTTGGAAGTCAACCGGGACCCCTCCGATGTTGACACTGCCTTCAATGAAAACAGGGAGTGTGTACGTCATCCCCTTGAACCCTCCCCAACGCAGGAATTCGAGAATAGCAAGTCCAAGGGCATACGTGGCGATGATCTCAGAGGTAGCCATCCCTCTTACTCGAATGAGGATGAATCGATAAATGGCCGCTCCAATCAATCCCATGAGGACCAACGCAAGGAGGATAGAAGCAAGATAGTTGAGGTGGAGTTTATGGACAAACCACCAGACACCGAAACCTGTGATGACGTAGAGCGCACCATGGGCGAAATTTGGAAGGCGGCTGATCCCGTAGACCAAAGTAAAACCGATCGCCATCAAGGCAAGGGAAAAACTATTGATGATTCCGTAAATGAGGATATCCATAGACAAAAAATTGGAATAATGGAATGTTGGAATAATGAGCAATAAGCAAAAATTCTGATAGGATGACGGGGAGACCCCTTCGACAAGCTCAGGGCGAACGGAATGGACCGATCATGGTGAGCCTGTCGAACCACACATCCCCGAGTCTCCGTGTCTTGTTCTTACTCCACCACTATTCCACTATTCCAGTCTTCCGTTATTCCGGTAGCTTACTTCTTCATCCAGGGAGGTAGCTTGACCTCGCCCATGGCAATTTTGGGCGGGAAAACCACAACCCTTTTTCCTGCCTGCCATTGGAAGATCGTCCCCACGGCGCCCTCTTTTGGATCAACGCTGGGGATCACCTGGTGGTTCTTTGGATTAAACTTGATCTTTCCATAGACTCCCATCAAGTCTGTCTTTTCGAGGGCTGCTACCACTTTATCAGAGTCGAGAGATCCTGCTCGTTCAATCGCATCCTTCAGTGTGTAAACCGCCATGTAACTGGAAGAGGTCCCGTAACCCTCAGGCTCCAATCCATATTTTTTCTTGTAAGCCTCGACGAACTTCATGGTCCAATCGGTGGCCTTCGATGGACAATTGCCTGCGTTGACCACACTGGCCATGCAATATTCACCTTTCCCTTCTGTCGCTTTCCAAAATCCAGGTTCCTCAGCGGCAGAAATGATCGTGCCGAAGGGGAGTGCTGGTACTTTCATATCAAACCATTGCTTAAGCAGAATTGAGGTCTCAGGCATATCCATCCAGATGAGGATGACCTGGGCATTTTCTTTTTTGGCCTTCATCAGACCCACTGAATAGTCTGTTGTTCCGGTTGGGAAGATCTCTTTTCCAACCACCTCCCAACCTTTCTCTGCGGCCAGCTTGGAAACAATATCCCCTCCCGCGCGTGCGTGAGCGACATCCTGGATCATGATGAAAAGTTTATTGAGGCCATATTTCGCTTTGATCTCCATGAGGCAAGGAATAAATTCTCCTGTAACCATCCAGCCAACTTCACCCGAGATTCTAAAACAGTATTTAAATTTATCATATTCTGCTTCCACCCGTTTGTGATAGGCTGGAGTCAAAGCCCCTGTTGTCAATATGGACACCTTCTTATACTTAGAGAGCAAGTCCATTGCCGCAAGAGCTCCTTCAGACCGGACCGGCCCTCCGATGATAAAATCAGCATTTTTTTCCAGGATGAGTTTTTCCACTACCAATAAAGCATCGCTGGTAGGCACGCCGGGTTCGAGGTCCCGGGTATCCATGACTTCAATTTTCAAAGGCCTTTTTTCCTTACCGACAGTCACACCGCCCTTTGCATTGATCTCCTCTGCAGCCAGCTTCATTGCCTTTTCAGCATCCCACCCGTAAAGAAATGCTGTGGCAAGGGGCGCTCCGATCACGATCGGCTTTGCTGCCGAGTCAGCTTGCGGTCCCCAAAAAGACAAACCCAATAAAGCCATCACAAGAAACAAACTTCCTATCCAGATCAGTCCAACTCTTTTCATAATTCTCCCTCCTTAGAGAACATTTTCCCACCCCGGGGATGTTTGAGGAAATCTTGGAACTGAGAGGCCGCGACCTCTCAACGGTAAAAAGATGTCCTTTTTTTAACAATTAATTAATATTTTTGTCAAGAAAAATCAGAGATTTCCACCCTATCTTCCCAAAGAAATGAAGGAGGTAGATCGTAAGGGTTTCCCATCTTTGATGACAAGAATCCTGGATTCCACACTGGGGCGATGATCCTTAGAAGTAATGGTTATGGGTGGAGTGAGCCCGCCTGTTATGAAATCTTTAAAACCTTCCAACGCAAGCTTCACTCGTTCACGAGAAAATCCTTGCTCTGGGAGAGACCTTCTCAATGCCTCTGAGATCACCTGTGCCGTGGCCCAGCCTTCGACATATGATAGGGTATGAGAATCATAGGGATGCCATTTCTGATGGGCTTCTTTAATGCTGGCCATTCCTGGCACATCCTCTCCAAAAGGAGAGACAGGTTGCACTCCAAAAACTCCATCGAAAGGTGCCAGGTTTTCGTCAAAAGCCCTCTTACTGCAAATCCATTTGGTCTTGAGATCGATTTTCTTCACTTCCTGCATGAACAGGGAGGTTTCTTTGGAGGTAAGGGTTAAGTAAGCAAAATCGGGGTTGTAGGCACTGACCATCGCAGGGATGGAGAAACTATGCCCCGGTTCTTTGTCTCCTGGCAAGGGCAAGTCGGAGATCCAAACATCTGGTCCAACATCGATTCCCTGGGCTCTGGCATATTCCTTCGCTTCATCTAAAAAGTGGCGACTGAGGTGGTCAGAGGATCCGATAAAGATGACTTTCGGTTTTCTTAGCTTAATGCCGGATTTAGCTGAGATGAAATTCATAGCTATTTTTGAGAGGTCGAGAGGGGTGGGAGTGATTGAGAAGACATAGGGATGCGTGGATGGGTTGGCAAATTGAGAAGGTAGGGAACCGATGAATGTAGGAATTCGGTTATAATGAAAATGGGGAATCATGGCGAGGGCCGTCTCGGTGGAATATATGTAGAGGGTTAGGATGCGGTCTGACTCATTCAGTTTTCGGTAGGCCGCCATGATTTCAGAGGGTTGAGAGATGTCGTCGATGATGATGATCTCCAATCTTCTTCCAGCCACTCCTTCACGCTGATTGAGCCATCTCGCTGCATCCAGCATCCCCCTGGCGCATTCTCTTCCTGAATCGCCCAATCTACCGGAGTAGGGGATCAAGGCCCCCACTTTAAGAGGAGCCTGGCTGAGGCAGATGCCGGGGAAGGTTGTCATGAAGAACAGCAGCACAAGAGAAAAAGAAATTTTTTTCATCATCCGTCCACCTCTACTATTTGCGGTCCGTTTTTACGTGTTCGATGCATAGAGTACCGCTAAAATCCTTGTCACTTTATCTTGATGGCACTGGACCCGGTGAGGGATGTTGGAATCATAATAGATGGAATCCCCCGGGTAGAGGACATCAGTATGGTTTCCGAAAATCACCTCCATTTCGCCTTCGAGAACAAAAATGAATTCCTCCCCGTCATGGACAGAGGTCTTGGAGGCTTTAACCGTGGCGGGTTCCAGAGTGACGATAAAAGGTTCCATATGTCGGTCTTTCTTCTCAAACCCTAAGGACTCGTAAGAATAACCGTACTTCACGCCTTCTTTTGATGCAAATCGAGAGACTGTTTTTCTTTCATCCTTTCTCACAATCGCAAAAGGTTCTCCCTGCGTTTCACCCAAGAAGTCGCCCACTTTGACACCCAATGCTTTTGCCAGCTTGATCATCGTTCCGAGGGAGGGAGAAACAAGATGGTTTTCCATCTGGGAGAGCAACGCCGTCGAGAATCCTGTCAAGTCAGCCAACTCTTTCAACGAAAGGCCCTTCTGCTCTCTCAAGACCTTAACCTTTTCTCCAACTCGGACGTCTTCAAACCCCTTTTCTTCTTCCATGGCTATCCCCCTCTAAAGAGACTGAACAAACTTGGCTCCCGTTTCGATGGCCTTGATGTTGGATGGGATGAGATGATGATATCGCTCATCCAATACCTTTTCCAAGGAAGCAAATAGAGAAGTCATCTGGACCAATTTCGTTTTTTGATTAAAGGCGCCTAATGCAACCATATTCGCGAGTTTTGGACTTCCATTTTCAATCGCAATCTCATTGACAGGGATGGAAAGAATTTCAATGTCTTTCCGAGAAGATTCTTTGGGCTCAATGAGAGAGGAGTTGATGAATAAAAGTCCTTGAGGTAGAAGAAGCGGCTCATATTTTATGAGAGAAGGCCAATTCATCACAACGGCAGCATGAGGCTTTCCCACGACGGGAGATCCAATATCATGCGAAGAGATGACGACCGTGCAATTGGCCGTTCCTCCTCTCATCTCCACTCCATAGACCGGCAGGTAAGTCACATATCTGCCTTCATTCATGGCGGCGTAGGCAAGCAGGTTTCCAATGACCAAAACTCCCTGCCCTCCAAATCCCGCAATGATAAGCTTATAATGGAATCGATCGCTTTCCATAAATCATTCCAGCAAATCCTAAATTCGAAAGGTTATATTCCTGATTTCCTGACACGCTGGTATGCTGCACTCTGATATCCTGGTAACCTGATTGCCCTGTATATTTTACACTTACAGATAGTCTGCCATCTTTCGTTCTTTTAGAATGCCCAGCGGGAAGTAAGGAATCATCTCCTCTTCCACCCGACGGTTCGCTTCCAAAGCGGTCATTCCCCAATTCGTCGGACAGGCCAATAATACCTCGACGAAAGAGAAACCCATTTCTTCAATCTGCATCTGGAAGGCCCTGCGGATGGCCTTTTTGGCTTTCATTAAATTTGATGGATTGTTCACGGCCACCCTTGCCACAAAGGCACTTCCCTCCAAGGTTGCTAACATCTCCGCCATTCGGATAGGGTAACCATCATAGGTAAAATCTCTTCCGTAAGGGCTCGTGCTTGTCTTCTGTCCGAGGAGCGTTGTGGGTGCCATCTGCCCGCCCGTCATCCCATAGATTCCATTGTTGGCAAAGAGAATCGTAATATTTTCACCCCGATTGGCCGTATGGATCCCTTCTGCAATCCCAATGGCTGCCAGGTCTCCGTCTCCTTGATAGGTGAAGACGATGCGATCCTTTCTGGCACGCTTCACTCCAGAGGCTACAGCCGAAGCTCTTCCATGCGGGGCCTCCAGGACATCAACATTGAAATAGTCGTACATAAAAACGGAGCAGCCCACGGAGGCGACTCCAATCGTTCTTTCTCTTATCTTGAAGTAGTCAATCGCCTCTGCCACCAATCGATGGGCGATACCGTGGTGACATCCAGGGCAAAAATGGAATGGAATATCGATTAAGCACTCGGGGCGTTTGAAGGCAAGCTCCATATCTTACTCCAATAACGCAAAGGGCATAGGGCAGAGAGCATAGGGAAATAGAAAGAAGAGCGAAAACCCTTTGCTCTATGCGCCATGCTCTATGCCATAGACTTTTTTGATTTCTTCCAGTACTTCCTCCGGAGAAGGAAGCGACCCTGGGGGCCTTCCGTAAAAGTACACTTGGGCATCCCGATCAGTTGAAAGCTTCACGTCCTCCACCATCTGTCCTGTATTCAATTCGACGGTCAAAAATAGTTTGACCCGTTGAGCAAGTTCATAAAGAGCCTTTTCTGGAAAGGGGAAGAGGCTGATGGGCCTCAGGAGACCCACTTTCAATCCTTCCTCCCTCGCCAACTCGACAGAAGTTTTTGATACCCTGGCCATGCTTCCGAAAGCGGAAACAATCAATCTGGCATCGTCAGTCAGGAAACTTTCAAAGCGGACCTCCTCTTTCTTCATCTGCTCATATTTCTGATGAAGTTTCCAATTGTGTTCCGAAAGTTCCCCATCCTGAAGGTAGAGCGATTTGAGTCGATTCGGTTTTCTCCCCTGTGCTCCTGTTAAAGCCCAGTCTTTGGGCGGAAGATCCATCTTCGCACATTTTCGTCGGATGAGAGGCTCCTTCATCTGTCCGATTAGAGCATCCGCTAAGATCATGGCAGGGTTCCGATATTTATCCGACAGGTTGAAGGCGAGGCACGTCAGGTCGTACATTTCTTGAACCGAAGAGGGGGCCAGGACAATCATTCGATAATCCCCATGTCCTCCGCCACGTGTCGCTTGGAAATAATCTCCCTGGGAAGGAGAAATTCCCCCCAGTCCAGGCCCGCTTCTTGAGACGTTGACGATTAGACCTGGAAGTTCGCTTCCTGCCATATAAGAAATTCCCTCTTGCATGAGAGAGATTCCGGGGCTCGATGATGAAGTCATTGCCCTTGCCCCAGTGGCAGAAGCCCCGAGGAGCAAATTGATAGAGGCGATTTCACTTTCTGCCTGGATGAATTCTCCCCCTAAAGCCGGAAGATGTTTGGAAAGGTATTCCGGGATGTCATTCTGGGGAGTGATGGGATATCCGAAATAGAGGAGACATCCTGAATCAATCGCAGCCATGGCAAGGGCTTCATTCCCTTTCGCTAACAATTTTTCAGAATTCTGGTCCATGTTTAAACCTAGAATAATGGAATGTTGGATTACCGGAATATCGAGTTAATAATTTACAATTCCTCGTTCCCTATCTCCTTTACCTCCTCATCATCTTTCTTTACTCTCTCTCCATACTCGAATGGCCACATCCGGGCAGGTCTCGCCGCAGAGCGCACATCCGGTGCATTCTCCATTGGCCTCCCAGACAACATAAAAATATCCTTGGCGATTGATCTCTCCTCCAATCTTAATCAGGGTCTTCGGGCAGACAATCGTGCAAAGCCCGCATCCCTTGCATCGCTCTTGATCGATTTCAATTCTTCCCATCATCAAAACCCGTTGGAATAATGGAATATTGGAATGGTGGAATATTGGGCAATCTTGAGCCATCGTTCCATTCTTCCATCATTCCAGTATTCCGATTTTTCAGATTGCTTTGGCTTCTTTAAAATGTTTAATCTCTTCTTCCGAGTAACCTATTTCTTTTAAGACCTCGATTGTGTGCTCTCCCCACGCCGGGGAGGGGCTTCGAATTTCAAAAGGGAATTGGGATGATTTGATTGGATTTCCCACTTGACGAATCTTACCTTCAACAGGGTGTTTGTATTCTACCACCATCTGCCGATGAAGAACCTGGGGATGTTGAAAAACCTCTTCAAAGGTTAAGACGGCCTCGCAGCAGGCATCCACATCTTTAAAAAAATCAGCCCACTCTCTTTGAGGTTTTGTTCTAAATAGATTTCGAATCTCCTCAATGATCCGAACCCGTTCCTCTCCTTCGATGAATTGTTTGTGAATGAGGTCTCTACGACCTATCGCTTCGCAGAAATTCTTCCAGAATTTAGGCTCCAGTGCTCCGAGCGACATGTGGCGTCCATCCTTCGTTGGATAGACTTGGTAACAGGCATACCTCCCTGATAATTGCATTTCTCCTCGTTCAGGAAGTTCACCGTCGATGAAATATTTTCCCGCATGCATGGAGAGCCAGGAGACGACGCCGTCCATCATGGAGATATCTAAATATTGGCCCTTGCCAGTCTTTTCACGGTGGACGCAAGCAGCGAGGATGGCGATGGCCGCCATCATTCCTCCTCCACCGATATCTGCAATCTGAACTGCAGGGATGGTAGGATCCCCGCTTTTCTGTCCAGTGATTCCAAGAACGCCTCCCAGCCCGATGTAATTGACGTCGTGGCCAGACCGCTCTCGATAGGGCCCGTCTTGCCCATATCCTGAAAGGGAGCAGAGAATTACACGGGAATTTCTTTTTTCCAGTTCCTGATAGCCTATGCCGAGGCGATCCATCACCCCGGGCCTGAAACCCTCCAGGACGATGTCATAGGACTGGACAAGTTTATAGAAAATCTCTTTTCCTTCTTTTAATTTGAGATTTAATTTCATGCTCTTTTTGTTTCGGTTCAGCGCTAGGAAGTTGCCGCTATCCTTCTTGCGGGCGGGTCCCAGTGTTCTTGTATAATCGCCCAGATCAGGATCTTCGATCTTCAAGACCTCCATCCCCAGGTCGGCCAGGAGGAGGGAACAGTAAGGGCCGGGCAAAAGCCTCGAAAGGTCAAGCATTTTCAGGTTTTTCAAAAGTCCCACCTGTCCCTCCGGCGGTAAAAGTTATGAAAAAATAAATAACATATAAACCGTGAAAATAAAAGCCTGTCCCAGGGTCCCTAAATGATTATTTGTTTGGGTGGACACAGCCTGTAGCTCTGAGATCTGGCAACAAGCCCTATTACGCTGGGGAAGAAAATCTTTAACCTTTGTTGCCAAATACTTCTTGACGTAAAATTTTAAGAATGATATGGAATGAAGGGGCAATCAGAAAAATACAGATCTAAAGGGGGGGCCTATGAAAAAGCCTTCAAGAAAGAGTTCTAAGAAGCAACCAAAGAAAACTCTGAAAAAACCTCTGAAAAAAACTTCAAAAAAAACCTCGAGAAAAGCATTGGAAAAGGGTAAGAAGAAACTGGTAAAAAGAGCCGCAAAAAAGCCTGCCAAAAAGCTCTTGAAGAAACCTTTGGTAAAGCCGTCTAAGAAGCCAGCGAAGAAAGTTACCGTCAAACCTACTGCGGTAACTTTATCAACGATCAAAAGTGGCAAAACTCCTCTTTGGGTGCCGTCTCAGGATAAGATCAAGAACGCTAACATGACGCGGTTTATTGAATTTGTAAACCGGAAGTACGGGAAAAGATTTAGAACCTACGACGAATTGTATCAGTGGTCAATTGATGCCATTCCCGATTTCTGGCCAGGCGTGTGGGACTTCCTTGAGATCAAAGCTTCAAAAAGGTGGGATCGGGTAGTGGATGACCTGAGAAAGTTCCCAGGAGCAAGATGGTTCGTGGGGTCGAAACTAAATTTTGCGGAGAATCTTTTGCGGTATCGAGATGATCGATTGGCTTTTATATTCAAGGGGGAAACACAGAAATATTCAACCATGACCTATCGGGAGCTTTATATCACGGTAGCCCGGCTGGCAAAATCTTTGCGAGAGATAGGAATTCAACCGGGGGATCGCGTGGCGGGTTACATGCCGAACATGATGGAGACCGCCATTGCCATGCTGGCTGCAACGAGTATCGGGGCTGTCTGGTCTTCTTGCGCCACAGACATTGGGTCGCAGGCTGCCCTGGATCGAATCGGTCAAATAGAGCCCAAGGTCTTGTTTTCGGCGAACGGTTATTTTTACAAGGCGAAAACCTTCAATACCTTGGGTAATGCGGCAGAAGTTGCAAGGAGCATGCCTTCGTTGAAAAAAGTGGTCATTGTCTCATTTGTGGGAGAAAAGCCTGATATCAGCCAAATCCCCAACGCGGTGCATTATGAGGATTTTTTGGCAAAGGGAGAACCTCCTCTTGAATTTGAACAGTTAGATTTTAACCATCCCGTATACATTATGTTCTCCTCTGGAACGACGGGCAAGCCCAAATGCATGGTACAGAGCGCGGGTGGCATTCTGCTGAATCAGTTAAAAGACCTCGTCATCCATACAGATGTGAAACGAGAGGACAGAATCTTTTACATCACCACCTGTAGCTGGATGATGTGGAACTGGCAGCTTAGCTCATTGGGCGCTGGTGCCACCGTCTTCCTATACGACGGCAACCCAAACTATCCCGATGCCTACGCGATGTGGAAATTGATACAGGACGAACAGATAACCATTTTTGGCCTGAGCGCGACCTATGTCAATTATCTCCGAAGCGAAGGCATCCAACCTGGGAAGAAGTATGATCTATCCTCCTTGAGAGAGATTTCTCAAACCGGTTCTGTTCTCTCAGCGGAAGGTTTCGAGTGGATCTATGAAGAAGTCAAGAGGGATCTTCATTTTAATTCCATCTCTGGAGGGTCGGATATCAACAGCCCGTTTGTCATCGGAAGCCCCATCCAACGTGTCTATGCCGGCGAACTTCAAGGGGCGGGCTTAGGGATGAAGATAAAGGCTTATGACGAAAGCGGGAAACCCGTATGGGACCAGCAAGGAGAGCTGGTATGCGAAGCTCCGGCTCCCCCCATGCCTCTCTATTTCTGGAACGATCCAACCGGAGAGAAGTACAGAGCAGCCTACTTTGACCACTACCCCGGTGTCTGGCGCCACGGTGACTACGTCGTCTTCCACAGTGATACAAAGGGGATGACTTTTTATGGTCGTTCCGATGCCGTTTTGAAACCGTCCGGAGTCCGAATCGGCACATCCGAAATTTATAATGTCGTCGAGAAAATAGGAGGAATTGCCGACAGCCTTGCCATCGGACAAAATTGGGAGGACGAGCAGCGCATTATCCTCTTCGTGAAAGTTGCTCCTGGAGCCAGTCTGACAGAAGAATTGAAGAATCAGATAAAAAAGACCCTGCGGGAGAAAGCTTCTCCCCGCCATGTCCCAGCGATCATCATGGAGATGCCCGATGCTCCGTATACCATGAATATGAAGAAAGTGGAGAGCGCTGTGACCAACATCATCCACGGGAAGCCGGTTCTGAACAGAGATGCCTTGATGAACCCACAAGTTCTGGACTACTTCGAAAAGATCGTTCCGGAACTTCAGAAATGATTAGTTTGGAATAATTCGGGCAAAGGCATTTGATAAATTCTCTTTGAAGGGAGCAAATGGCGAAGTCCCTTGTGAAGCAGGTAGAGCAGGATAGCGTCTCTGCTTGCCGAGGCATGGGATTCTCAATCAGCAGCTAATACTACTGGTTATTATTACTTGTAGGATTCTCTTGGAGGGAACAATTCGTTCAGGATTATCTTTCGAGTCTCGCGATGCATTCATTTAGATCCAATTCTTCCAGTTTCTCTTTCGTAGGCCAGCTGGTAAGCGGATCCCAACCATGGAGGGTATAATACTCGTCAAGCATTTTATTCCAGTCATCTTCCCCCAATAATTCCCCTTTTAATGGCCCCGACTTAATGGGTTCCTCCATAAGCCTCTTGGGCGGATAGTCATGCTCTCTGGTAAATCCAGCGTGATAGACATTAAACATTTTTTCGACGTTATGAATTCTCTCTCCTGTTTTCATCAGTCCACTCTCTGATAGATCTATACCTGTCGCCAATGAGTAAAATTGGGCCAATTCTTCTGGAGTCACACCTTCGGGTGAAGTCCAGTTTCCTGTAAAGAAGCAGACTCCTAAAGAATCCAAGAGAGAGTGAACATATTCGAAATAAGAGACGACCTTGGGTTTCCCTTCATAAGTTGGACCAATCCCTGCTGTCTTGACCCCAAAAATCTTCTGGCTGTCTTCAACAGACCATCCCCTACTTTCTGTCGCCAAGGCACCACGGGTATGTGTCGCACCCCTTGCAGATACGACGACGCCTAATGCCCACCCCTTCATGGAACGGATCCCTTCAATGAGATCCTGGCCTTTAATATGAAAAGCGTATCTTCCGGATCCTTTCCCAACGATTTGCGATGCTTTGAAGGAGCCCTCAGACAGGATATTTCCAAACCCTTCGCGATAGGCAATCTTCCCCAGTAACTCTAATATCAGACCACCATCTCCCCACTTCATTTCTAACCCATCTGTTTCATCCTTTGAAAGAATTTGATTCTGATAGCAGTCAATCGCCCAAGCGATGACGCTTGCCGTACTGTCAATGTCCAAACCCAGTTGGCAGCACTTCTCTTGAATCCTTAAAATCGCACTGACATCTTCTACTGCCAATCTGCCGCCAAAATTCCATACTGTATTTGCCTCTGCTTTGTGGCACTTCGTTCCTTCATGAGGGCCATGATCAATCAAATAGACATGGCCACAGTGGGTCGGACAGGCAATGCATGCGTAGTGGTCAATCTCATATTGCTGGTGAAATATCTCGTGCGATATTTTATCGAACGTCTCGTCTGGAATATAATCGTCTTGATAGTTTTTGAAGGGTAGGGCGGATAGATTATTATATAAAGGAGAACCCACCAAAGTCCCAAATGCCTTTCTTCCCTTTGCACCCTTCAATCCACGAAGTCTTTCAGAAACCCTTTCCACCAAAGCCATAAATCGATCCGAATGCTTGACTGCGATCGCCCCTGTTCCTTTCACGGCAATCGCTTTAAGATTTTTTGAACCCATGATCGCTCCTAAGCCACATCTTGCAGCCACCCGTGATCCGCTCACAACGATGCAAGCTTGCCTCGATAGATTTTCTCCGGCTGGACCGATGCAAAGAACCTGGAGGTCGTCTTTCCCAGTCTCCTCTATTATTATCTGTTCTGTTTCCGCCGTGGTTTTCCCCCATAACCCTATGGCAGGTTTGAGAAGAACCTTATCATCTTCAATTAATAAGTAAACAGGCTCCTTGGCCTTTCCGCGCACTATAATATGGTCGTACCCTGCGAACTTCATCTCAGCTGCGAACCAACCGCCCGAATTTCCCGATCCGATACCAGGCGTGAAAGCATTCTTAGAATCAATGTTCAACCTGGCTGCCCCAGGCACAAGAGTTCCTACAAGGGCTCCTGCTCCGAAGCAGATCATATTTTCTGGCTCGAAAGGGGTGATCAGTGGTGCCAGCTCCTTAAAAAGAATCCATTGATTGATTCCCCTTCCTCCCAAGAACTTGGGGATGTATTTCTCTGTCGGTTCTGTATAAAGTTTCGTCGTGGTAAGATCTACCCGGAGGATGCTCCCACCATACCCATAGAGTTCCGTTTTCATGTCAGGCTCCTTTCCTTTTCTAAAACATTCTCGGGGCAGAATTGAACACATTTGAGATAATCTTCCCCGTGGCAGAAGTCACAAGTTGGGGAGCCCTCTGCTTTCTTATGAAATATGGTTATCTTCACCCCTTCTTCCGGGCTAAATATAAATTTTCTTACTTTAATGCTGGAATGACTTCTTGAAAATCTTTTAGTGTGATGAAAAGAACAGGCCAATTCACAGATCAAACATCCTGTACAAAGCTTTGGATTTGCCACTTTAACCAATAGTCTCCCCTTTCTTCACCGTATGTATTTTCAATTTAATCAATAATATTTCCGCTTTCAAGGGGCTTTTGAAAAGTAGGGCTTGAGGAGATCATCGAGGATTCTATCCTCAGTGAAAATTTCGCCAACCAATATCTCCCTGATGATTCCGTGTCGATCTATTAGAAAGTTGGTTGGAATGGCGTTTACACCGTAAGTCTTAGCCAGTTTGCCATCAGGGTCGAGAATCAAAGGAAAGTGGAGGTTCATTTCTGCTCCAACGGTCTCCACTATTCCAAAAGAATCTCCCACATTAACGGCAATGACTTCGAATCCCTTGTTTCCAAGGAGCCGGTAGAATCTATCAATCCTTGGCATCTCAAACTTACAGTATGGACACCAATTTGCCCAGAATCTAAGAAGGATTACCTTTCCCTGAAGTTCCCGAATGCTACCTTTCCTTTTATTTATATCTTGATATTGGAAATAAGGAGCGTTTCTACCAATCCTTGCCTCTTCCCCTTCTTTGTATCCACATGAGAAAAAGACCCATTGGAGAAGACCTAAGGCTATGCCCTTCTGTAACTTATTTCTCATCTTCTTCTGTGATCACCTCGCAACAATTCGGGATCGCCAGCAGTCTATGGGCATCAACAAGTTGTCCTGTTACAGCATCTATGAAACAGGCCCATCCGACCCTGCTCGACCCAACGACCCGATCCTCCGGGGAGTAGAGATTGAGGATATAAGCTAAATAGTAATCCACTCTTCCTTCCTTCTTCATTGGGTAGATGATGAGTTGATAGGCCCGAAGTTTGTGCTCCCATGGTTCACTTTTTTTGAGATATGCCATAGCAATGATCGTTGCCTCTTTAAGGCTGAGCTTGGCTTGAGTGGATAGATGGAGTTTCTTGTGGGCTTTATGGAGTATCATTCCAATGGAAGGAATGTCGCCTCTTGGTCCTATGCAGAAGCCCATCGAGGATTCATAGATGATGACTCCTCCATAGGTCTGCCAGAAAGAAATGTACCAAGTGTTCTCAACGCATTTCATGTCTATGAGTTTGAACTCCTGAACATCCAAATCCAAGTAATGCTTAAACAGGGAAAGAAGGGTTGTCAGGATCTTCCATGCCCCCTGTTCATTCAGGTTCTTTGAGTCAGAAT
>Ga0326726_10001343_pt1 | contig 22826 bp, 15 predicted proteins | sample MHFenrmetagenome_2_FD_207603 | JGI IMG/M metagenome (GOLD analysis project Ga0326726, IMG submission 207603) | Lab enriched peat soil microbial communities from Michigan Hollow, Ithaca, NY, United States - MHF15MN | ecosystem: Environmental > Terrestrial > Soil > Wetlands > Peat | place: USA... | reverse complement strand
GAACGTCAAAGGAGCCGGCTCCAATTGTTCGGCGATGCTGCGAGGACACGGCCACCTGGACCAAACGACCAGTGGCGACGATCGCAATCATCTCGCCATCGAATGGGTTACTCCTGCGGGGGACATCGTCCGGTCCGGTTCGCTGGGGTCTTCGGATGAGTGGTTCTGCGGAGACGGTCCGGGCCCGTCTTTGAGAAGCATCCTGACCAGCGCAGTGCCTCCCGGCGTGACGCCTGGCGTCTTCACCAAGGCTGCCATGAAGATCTACCACTGGCCGGGCCCGACAAGATTCCCCATCGAAGGGATCTCGCCGAACTACTATCTGAGCGAGATCCCGCCGAACTTCATGGCGCGATATTTCAGCTTCCCGTCCGTGGAGAAGATGTGGCAGGCCGAGAACAAGATCGGCGAAAGTGAGATCGCATTCGAGCTCATGGGCTTCAATGTCGCCATGGTGGCTGCCAATATCACCACCAGTAACGAAGAAGAGGAAAAGACGTTCAAGCGGCTGAGCAAGGAAGTGCAGGGTCCCGGTTTCTTCATCATCCTGGCCGGCAACTCTTCAGCCGACTTCGAATACAAGAAACGCGTCCTGCACCACATCGTCAACGAGGCGGACGGGAAGTCGTTGGCCTCACTCGAGGATCCCAGGACGGAAGGCGTTCTGCTCTGTCAGTGCATACGAATCTCGGCTTCGATCAGAGAAACATTCCGTCCGGGAGGCGCCTTCAGTTCCATCCCTGTCATGGGCCAGCGAGACCTGACCATCAAATGGGCGATCGGAGCCGGCAAAGCGAAGGAGCCGTTGATCGAGAAGGGCCTGATCGTCGACGACGGCGGCGCCTTTTTTGGTTGGGGCGTGGAGCAGGGACATCTGGGCAAGACAGAAATCTTCTGCAAGTTCGATCCTCAGAACGCTGAAGCCAAGAAGGCGGTAGAGAATTGGCACAACGAGCAGAGTGCGCGGGCTTATAAGGAACGCTACTTCGCATTGCTGGCGGGCCAGAATGAGGAAATCGGCCGAGCTCTATCCAACTACCATCTGTGGTGGAACAAGATTCAAAAGGAATTCGATCCCAATCGCGTATCACCCGAAGGAGGTGCGCTGGTGTAGTGCGGTCTGACGCGGGGCGCGAGGTCGGTCGTCAATAAATGCCGAATTTCTCGGTGCACGCTATGAAGGCACGGACGACGGCGGGATTGGCTTCATCCACGGGCGCGCCGGTCGCGAGAAAGAAACCGCCACCCGGCGCGACGTCATCGAGCAGGCGCTTACAGTAATCCTCCATTTGCGCCGGAGTGCCGGCCGTGAACAACGATACCGGCACGTTTCCACCGAAACACGCGAAGCTCGCAAAGCACTTCTTCACCAGCCGCAGGTCAGTGCGGTCGAATAGCCAGGCGGTCCGGCCGGCCGGCAACCCCGACCCCGCGATCAATTCGAGGCGTGCCTCGTCAAAGCTGCCCTCGACGAAGGGCAACGGCACCATGCCCGCAGCGATGATGCCTTCCAGCACTCGCTTGAAGGATGGCCAGTAGAACTTCTCGAATTGTCTTGGTGACATGAAGCCGACCGCACCCTTGTGCAATGGCATGAACACAAACGGCGGGGCGGCGGGCCGGCTGGACCCGACGCCCATGTGGATCGCGCTCGGAATCAGCGCATCGCTGGCGGCCAGCAGCTTGTCCGGTCGTCGGTAGAGATCCATAAGTGCGCTGCGTGTGCCACGCAGGGTGTCCGCGACGATATCGAACGGCGCCTTGGTAATGCCCCCCATCAGGCTGGGGCACCCATAATGGCCGATGATCTTGGCGTTGGTGCGCGTCGCGACCGCCAGGGCCTTGCTGATGTGATCGATCGCCTGGCTGAGACGTGACAGCGCCTCTTGCACTGGCGGCGCGGCTAGACCGGCGAGCCATATGCTGACGCCGAGCATTTCCACCGGCGTGAACAGGCTCGGGACCAGTCGCAGACCCTGCAGCTGACTGCACACTCGCGGCAGGAAGCTGCGCAGCATGTAGCCTTCGGGATTGTTGGTCAGCGCATCGTAGTCCTCGGCGGGCATGTACTCGCCTTCGACATACTGAAACGGCACGTCATCCGGCAGGCTGCTGCCCGGCCACTTGTAGGCGCTGTAGCCCAGGAAGTCGTACGCCTTGCCCGATGCGACACCGCTCATCAACATGTATTCGGGCCGGAAATCTTCTACGAATTTGAGCGTCGCCGCGGCCGTCTTCTCGGAATCGTAGAACGTATCGGCAAACGAAATCCCCGCGAATCGGCTCAGGATCCCCGCCGCCATCATCAGTGACGGCACGCGGTCCGGCTGTTTCAGATCCACGATATCTGCAAAGCGCTTCGTGCGCTGCCGGTAAAGCTCGGCGACTGCCGGACCTTCGAATTCCCTGCCGTCGAGCGCCTGCCAACCAGCGATGCGGATGCGCTGTTTGTCTTCGGTGCTATGGGTATCAGTCTTCAGGTCGGTGGCTCTCTTTTTTGGGTTCGCACTCAGGCTGAGGCCTCGGTTGTCTGGGAACGCCAAACCGATGGCGCAGTACCAAAGCGAATCTTGAATGCACGAGAAAAATGCGAGGTGTCCTCGAAGCCGACACTAAAGGCGATTTCCGTGATCGTACGGCTCATGTGATGCACATCGTGCAGCATGTCTTTCGCTCGCTCCAGCCGGCGCTCCCAGATATATGCGCTGACAGGGCGACCAAAGTTCTTCACGAAGATCTCATCCAGACGCCGCCGGCTCAATCCGACTCGCTTTGCCAGGTATTGTGCGCTGAAGGCACTTTCCCCGAGGTGCTCCTCGATCTCGGTCAGAGCTGCATGCTGCCGGTAGTGGTCTCCGCTCGCAGGTGTAGCCTGATCATCGGACAGCAAAGATGCGAGAGCAAACAGGACATGACACAGGCGTTCACGCTGGGCAGCCGATAGGTGTACAGCTGTCTGGAAAGCTTTTTCCAGGGCGCTTCGCACCAGGGCCGCCGCGGGTTGGCACGCAGGGTGAGCCTGCGCTGAGCTCTGCAACAAGGCAGGGTAACGTCCAACAGCCGTTTCACGTGGCAGTTGCAGCAGCATCATTTCGGAAGCGTATGAAACCCGCTGCTGAAAGGGATACATCCCGTCCGTGACGCTGATATCGCCTGCGGTCAACGTGCAGGACCGCATCTCCTGGTCGATGTGACTGACGCCGGTGAGCTGCAGGACGACGGTTAACGCCGGCTCGACCTGAGGAACAGGCTTACGCATGAGGCGCCGGCCGGGTGAACGCACCTTCAGCAACCGCCCAGCGCCAAGCGTCACGCCCCGAATGAACCCGTCCAACGCTCCGCCGGGACAGTCGGACACCAGGATATTGCTGAACGTTTCAGCGCTCCACTGCGTCCAGACTGCGACGCGCTGCGACTCAGCAACCCGGCTGAGGTCCATGTCGATGACATGAGGAATTGGCATATTGCGTCAGCTCATCCTGGACGCGGCGCTTTTCCCTCTCGCGCCTGTGCTGCGTAATACGATCAGGTTCGCAGCAGTGAGGTTTGACTCCAACCGCGCGCCGGCGCCTGCAGGAATCGGCTCTCCGGAATCAGCGAACGCATACGGCGCGCGAAGCTTCGCAGGCACACCTCGCCTTTGCCGAGGGGCCCTACGGTGTAACTCGAAGATCTCATCCCCGCCTGCACACCCTCGATCAGCGCTTTATCTTCGCGATTCACCTGACGGTTGATACGCCAGTTGAGGTAGCGCGCCGCGCGCATTTCACGCCGATCGTCAGGCTGCACGTAGGCGATCTCGCGAATCATCGTCTCGGTCGGCGACACCGGCAGAAACTGCATGAAGTCGATCTGGTCCGGATAGATGTCGAACGCGACGTTCGGCCACAGCTTGAAGTAGGTCCACAGCCGCTGTCGCTCGGACGGCAGATGATCGACCTTCGGCAGCAGCTTCTGATAGCGCTGCTCTGACCAGTTCGATGACGTTACGTCGCGAATCGCTCCCCACATCTTGTCGATCCAGGGTCCGGCCTCGATCCCATAGCCGTTGCCAAACAGTCGCGTCAATCCCGCATGGGCGACCGGGATGTGCAGACCGTCGGAATAATTGTCGGCGACGTTCTTCCAGTTCACGGCACGCGGACGCAATGTGACGCGCCCTTGCGGTACCAGCGTTTCCATTCGATAGGCCGCGAGCTCGTGCGCATAGGGCGCCATCATCTCGCGCACGCTCGGCAGTCCGGGCGCGAATCGCACGAAGATGAAGCCCATGTAGATTTCCTGTTCGAGCGGCACGAGACCGTGACGCTTAAGGTCCAGGTGCTCGTACGACTCGCGTTGCGGCACACCCACGAGGCGGCCGTCGAGCGCGTAAGTCCACGCGTGATACGGGCAAACGATCCGGCGACCACATTGACCTTTCGGCCCAGCGACGAGGCGCGAGGCGCGGTGACGACACGCGTTATGAAAGCTGCGTGGCTGCCCATCGTCGCCGCGGACCACGAATACCGACTGGCCGAAAAGATCGAACGAGTGATAGTCGCCGACCTTCGGGATATCGCTGACGTGACAGACCAGCTGCCAGCTGGTGCGAAAGATCGTCTGCTTCTCTACCTCAAAGAATTCCGGATCGTGATAGATCCAGGCGGGAAGGCTGAGGCCTTCATCCTCCGCGCCCGGCAAGGACTCGATGTTGCGCTGGAACTGGCGCGATTCGGCATTCATAGCCGTGGCAGTAGAGCAGCATTCCCGGTGCCCGGCAAACGGGTATTTACCGAAATCCGTCCGGATCACGCCGGCGTGGCCCGGAATCACAAGCAATTGAATGGAAAGGAGCTCTTCAGTACACTTCGCGCCCTCGCCGCCGTGCGCAACAACGCGCCGCCGACCATCGATCTTCGGGGTGTAGCTCAGCCTGGTAGAGCACTACGTTCGGGACGTAGGAGTCGCAGGTTCAAATCCTGTCACCCCGACCAATTGTCCTCGCCGGAGTTCTTCAGCAGCCTTAACTTCCTCCGGCAGTGTGCCTTAGTACTTCAGCGGCTCAAGGTACGACGCAATACTCTTCTCGCGGTCGCGGAACGGGGGCGGAATCTGCAGGCTCTTGCCGAGATCCTCGTAGCACTCGTCGACGAGAAATCCCTCGGCTTTAGAGACGCACGCTTCGAACAGCGCACCAGCGGGCGTACGTACGTAGATCGAGTCGAAGTATCCACGATCCTTCCGATCCGACGTATCAGTATAGCCCAGCCCTTCCAGTCGAAACTTGACGTTGCTCTGGATGTCGAGCGTTGCGACTTTGAAGGCGCAATGATGGACCGTACCTTCGCCATAGGCCCACGAACCCTGGGGAACATTCGGCTCCTTCAGGAAATCAACGATCGTGCCCGTGCCGCCCTCTCCGACCTCATAGCGAATCGTCGCGCCATCGGTGTGTCGATTTTTACCGCTCCAGCCGTCCTGAATGAATTCCTCGGAGTTTTCCGAGTCACGCACCGACACCGTGATACCGTGCGTGCCCCGAATGCCACACTCCGAGGGAACTACGCCATTCGAGTAGGGCTTTCGAGTGTCATCATCGATGCCGACAAAGGCATATTCGATTCCGCAAGGGTGCTTGAACCGCAGCATCCGCTCGCCGAATCGCTCGTCATCGAGCGTGCTGACGCCGTGCTTCTTGAGGTGCTCTTGCCAGAACTTGAGCGACGGTCGTGGTACCGAAAGAGCGAGCGTCTTGATCTGGCCGGTACCGGGGCGCGCCTTGCGACCGGACTGACGCATCGGAAAGCAGGTAATCAGGGTACTTTCGTCGCCGAGATCATTGCCATAGTAGAGGTGATAGATCGGCTCGTCTCCGTCATAGAGCGCCGTTTTCTTCACACTCTTCAATCCGAGTACTTTGGTGTGAAAGTCATAATCGTCCTGAGCGGTGCCGACATTCAAAGTGATGTGGTGATGCTTCAGGATGTGTGGATTCGGTTCCATCTGCTTGTCCTCCAAGAAACCGAGCGCCTGTCGGTCAGATTCTCTCCGCGGGCGGAGGGGCGACCCTCATCAGTACACCGCCTTCCTCCTCGAACACCCGCGCCATGTTCGTAGAGTCTACCCTGACTCGATATCAGCAGCTCGGCTGCACGCTGGGAACGCGGTTGACAGAGCAGTCGCTCCCACTGACACTCCTTCCGGCGGCGGCACAAGCGCGCAGAACGGAGTAACGCGATGGGCGGCAAGATCACGGTTCACGATCCACGCGGTTTCCCACCGAAGGTCACCGGCAAACGGCTGGCGAATCGGCTCGAGCGCCTCGACGGCAAGGTCGTCTATCTGATCGACTGCCTGTTCGAAAACTCGGACAACTTCATGGTGCAGCTCGGGCAGTGGTTCGCCGAGCACATGCCGTCCGTGAGCACGCGCATCATCAAGCCACGCCAGTGCTGGATCGACGACCCGGACATGCGGGCCACGATCGCCGCCCAGGGCAACGCCGCCATCATCGGCGTCGGTCTCTGAAGCACTTGCTGCCCCACGGTCGTGGGGTTTGCTCTAGCACTGGAGCGGTCCGGGATACCCACCGTTCCGGTCAGCACCCACGTGTTCGCGCGTCTCGCGAAGGCGACGGCGCTCGCCGAGGGCATGCCGACGGCGCGCAACGTCTTCGTTCCCCAACCGGTCGTCGGCCGTTCGCCTGCCGAGCTGCGGGCGTATATCGAGGGCATCGACCCGATATCGAAGCGCCCCTTCATGCAGGGCGTAATCGAGGGATTGACTCGACCGCTCGGCGCGGAGGACCTCAAGGACGCGAGTTTCGAGCGCAAGTTCCCGCGGCTGCTCGAGCCGGATACGGAAGACAATCTGCAGGAGCTGTTCATACGCAACAGCTGGACCGACTTTCTGCCGATCATCCTGCCGACGGAGGAGCGCGTAGAGCGAATGCTGAGGGGCACAAAGCATGCGCGTGACAAGATCGTCGGCCGGCTGCAGCCGACGGCGTATCGCGAGCACTGGGAGTTCAATGTCGAGAAGGTCGCGGTGAATGCCGTCATGGCCGGCGCCCGGCCCGAGTACCTGCCGGTCATCCTGGCGATGGCCGCGAGCGGCATCTCCGCGCGTTCGAGCAGCACGAATTCCTTTGCCACGATTTCGCTGGTCAACGGCCCGATCCGCAACGAGATCGGCATGAACTCCGGCATCGGCGCGCTGGGGCCATACAACCACGCCAACGCGACGCTTGGCCGCGCTTACGGCCTGCTCAGCCAGAATCTGCAGGGCGGATCGGTACCGGGCGACACGTACCTCGGCACGTTCGGCAATTTCCTGAACTACTCGGCCTGCTTTGCCGAGGCCGAGGAACGCAGTCCCTGGGCGCCCTTCCACGTCGATGAGGGCTATCGCGCGAACGAAAGCACGGTCAGCATCTTTTTCGGCGGCTGGTACACGCAATCCGGCTATGGACCGCGCGCGACGTGGAAAGAGAAGTTCATCCGCTGCCTGACGGCGGATCACTTCAGCCCGCCGCTGATCGTGATGGACCCCATCGCTGCACGCGGCTTCGTCGACCTGGGCTTCACCAAGCGCTCGCTGATCGAATGGTGCGCCGAGAATGCGCAGCTGTCGGCGCGCGATTACTGGGACGACCAGTGGGTTAGCACCCTCCACCGTCCGCTCGCCGTCGCCGGCATCGAGCCCTATGCGAGCAGACTCAAAGCAGCGCCGGACCAGATGGTCAATCTGTTTACGGCGGACGACATCAAGATCGTCGTCACCGGCGGAGAGACGCAGGGCGCATTCAAGATGTTTGCGGGGCGCCTCCAGAAGCCTTCACCGGGAAACTTTCTAGGCGGCACTGCAATCAACATCATCGACGAGTGGCGCTGACATTCTGAACACAAGCAGGGCCTGACGCCCGCTCATGCCCGATCGACTCACCTCGTCCCGCTGGCTGCCGAACCTGGTCGCGAACGTCGAACCCCACGAGCGCAAAGCGCTGGTGCTCGCGTTTCTGTGCAATTTCGTACTGCTGGGGAGCTACTACATGCTGCGGCCGGTCCGCGACGCCATGGCAACGGTGTTTGGCGTTGAGCAGCTCCAGAATCTCTTCACGGGAACGCTTCTTCTGACGCTGCTCTGCTCGCCGGTGTTCGCGTGGCTTACGGACACTTTCAAGCTCTCGCGGGTGTTGCCCGGCGTGTTCTGGTTCTTGATCCTCGATCTGCTGGGCTTCTGCTTCTGGTTTAGCGCCACACCGGAAAGTCGCTCGCTCGCTGCCGGGTTCTATTGGTGGTTCAGCGTCGTCAATCTGTTCATGATTTCGGTGTTCTGGAGTTTGATGGTTGACACCTTCACACCAGCACAGGCCGCGCGCCTGCTGCCCGCCGTGACGGCCGGCGGGAGCCTCGGGGCAATAGCGGGTCCGCTCGTGGCATCGCTGTTCGTGAAGAGCGTAGGTGTGAGCGGACTTCTCGTGTTGGCGGCAGGCGGCCTCGCGATCGTCATTGCGCTCGTGCACTGGCTGATGCGCGAGAAGCGTCGCCTGCAAGAGGCGCATGAGGAGACGCAAGCCTCCACGATGGATCACGAGTTGCGCGGCACGTTGTTCGACGGCTTCCGCGCGCTGTTCACGTCGCCTTATCTCATGAACCAGGCCGTCTTCATGATGCTCATGACATGGATCGCCACGGTTGGCTATTTCCTTCAGACCGAGCTCGTCGCCAGATCACTTGCGACAATCTCCGAGCGCACGCAGGCGCTCGCGGACATCGATCTTGTCGTAAATGTCTGCTCTGCGCTCGTCGCGATGTTCGGCTTGAGCCGGTTCATAACACGGTTCGGCGTCACCGGGAGCCTGGTGCTCAACCCAATTCTGATGGTGGTCTCTTTCGTGCTCATGGCGCTCTCGCCGACGCTCCTGATGTTGCAGGCGATGCAGGCCCTGCGACGCGTGACTCAATACGCAATCGCGCGACCGAGCCGCGAAATCTGCTTCACGGTCGTGGATCAGGAAAGCCGCTACAAAGCCAAGAACGTGATCGACACCGTGGTGTATCGCTTCGGCGATCTCGCCGCCGCCTGGGCGCAGGCGGGCCTGCGAACCATGGGGTTCGGCATGGGCGGCGCGCTGGCGCTGGGCGTGCTGGCGTCGGGCATCTGGGGGCTTAGCGCGCGCGCGCTGGGTCGGCAGTACGAGCGGCGGCGCGCCGCATTGAGCGAGACCGAGCAGGCTGCGACCGTCTCGACCTCTGGCGCGTGAGGGCGCTATCGATCCCCGATTCGCAGCCGAGAATCCATCGCCCGGCGTGGACCTCGACCCTCTTTTGGCAGTTGGCAGCCTGGAGCTAGACTCCCGCATGATGAGCCGACCGACGTCAGTTGCACACCGGCCCTTCGTGCTCGCCGCCGTCTTCATTTTGCTAGGGTCGGTAATTGCAGACCGAACGACTGCAGCGGATCAGAGCAAGGGTGCGGACTGCGCGCCAATCGACGATCCGGTGGCGCGTCTGGCGTGCTTCGATGCGGCCTTCCCATGGGCACCACGAACCAGCCCGCCAAGACCGGCTGCGGCTGCCGCAGCGGCCGACGTACCCGTATCGGAGGCCCGAACTGCGGCTCCCGCAGCGCCCGACGTACCAGAGGCCCAGACCACGACTGCGGCAGCGGCCAACGAACCCGGATCCCTGACTACGGCTCCCGTAGCGGCCGACAAACCGGTATCAGAGGCGCAAAAATTCGGCCTATCAACCGAGCAAAGAGCCGCACTCGAGGCGAATCCTGCCGAGCCGGCACCGACTGCAACGACGGCCGCGGTCAAGACCGTGCGCAAGCTCCCATCAGGCTACATGCTCATCGGCCTCGACAACGATCAGGTGTGGCAGCAGGCGGAACTCGATCCCCTGATCCGGCTGCAGCCGGGAGATCGGGTGACGATTCGAAAAGGCTCGCTGGGATCCTACCTGCTCGTCACTCCAGCGCACTACAGCACGCGGGTACGGCGGATCGAGTAATCGATTCAGCTGCAGGGCTCGACCAGCACCGCTCCGGTCGACATTGGCTGCACGTCGCGCCGGTAGATACCAAGGTAGCCTTCGGCGGGGACCGCATAGCCCTCGGGCAACGCTGCGCGGCGCGCGACCAACTCCTCGGCGCTGACCAGCAAGTCGAGCGAGCGCTGCCGCACGTCGATGCGGATGGGATCGTCCGCCCGCACGAGGGCGATGGGACCGCCGACCGCGGCCTCGGGCGCGACCTCGGCGACCGTGAGCCCCTTGAGGCACAGGCCCGAGAGCTGGCCGTCGGTGACGATGGCGACGTCGTGCGCGAGCCCCGCCGCGTCGATGGCGAACAGGATCAGCGACGCGCCACCGCCCATCGCCGGCCCGCCCTTCAGGCCTTGGCCGCGCAGGACCATGACGTCGCCGGCTTTCACCGTGCCGTCGCGGATGTCGCGCATGGCGGTTTCGGTGTCGTCATAGACTCGGGATCTGCCCTGGAAGAATTCCGGGCGCTTGCCATCCGGAATGCCGAGCTTGACCACGGCGCTTTCGGGCGCCAGCGATCCTTTGAGTATGACGATGGAGGGACCGGACGCGATCGGGTTATTGAGCGGGCGGATGATCTGCGGATCGGGCACCTGATAGTCGGCAACGCTCTGCGCCAGGGTCTGGCCCATGCAGGTCATCACCGACGTGTCGATGATGCTCTCGAGCTGCTTGAGGATGGCGCGGGCGCCGCCCGCATCCTCAAAACCCTCGATCCGCACCGGGCCATTGGGGCGCACGGCCGTCAATATCGGGACCTTGCGTCCCATCTCTTCCCAAAGGGCGAAGATGTCGACATTCGTTTTCGCTTCGACGGCGGTGGCCTGCAGATGCTTGATCGCGTTGATCGAGCCCGACACGGCCAGTACTGTGGCGACCGCATTGCGGAACGCGCCTTCGGTGAGAATCTGGCGAGGCTTCAGGTCCTCATGCACCATCGCGACAATGCGCTCGCCCGCGCGCCGAGCCGCATCGAACATCTTGTCGCTGTTGGCACGCACCGGGGCAGAGCCCGGAATGCACATGCCCAGCGCCTCCACCACACTGTGCATGGTGTTGGCGGTGGCCATGCCAGCGCAAACGCCGGGGCCGCGCACCGCCTGGCGCGTCATTTGCTCCAGGCCGTGGCGCAGCGGCTTGCCGAATGCGAGCCCAATGGTACCGGACCAGAGGTCTTCCAGGTCGACCGGGTCGCCGTCGATCTGGCCCGCAGCCTGATAGCCACCAATGACAAGGATGGTCGGGATATTGAGCCTTCCCGCCGCCATCAGGTGCCCGGGTGGCGTCTTGTCGCAAGAGGTCAGGCACACCATGCCGTCCAGCACCGCGGCCTCGACCTGTGCTTCGATGTCATTGGTCACCAGATCGCGCGCGGAAAGAATGTAGGAGCCGTGCTTGCCGGCGCCAGTAATGAAATCAGACGGCGCCGTGGTGCGTACCTCGAACGGAACGCCGCCGGCAGCGCGGATGGCTTCCTTCACCACCTTGGCGACGCCATCGAGGTGGGCAAAGCACACGGCCAGCTCGGAGGAAGAGTTAACGACCGCGATCTTGGGCTTTGCCATGTCCGCTTCGGACAGGCCCAGCGCATACCAATGCGCGCGGCGGGACGGTGAATCGGCGGAAAGACTGCGGAGAATTGCCATTGTCGACACCCAATGTCATGCCGCACTTCGTGACAAGGCGGCGAGTATCGCACAGGGCACGAACACTGGCGGCAGGCCGCTCTAAGGAGTGGCAGCGACGGAAGAGTCGAAGTCCGCGTCTATAATTCCAAGCAGTTAAAAAGACGGACCGAGGTCCCAGCATGTCCGACACTCTGAAACCCACGGTCCGCACGGTGATGTCGACGGAAGAGCGTCTGCTGCAATCCGACGTGTTCGAATCGCGCAGTCGCACGCAACCTCCGCGCAACGGCACGGGCTTTATCCGCGAGGCGGCACGCGATGTTCCCGTCTACCACGAATGCGACGTGCTCGTGGTGGGTGGTGGGCCGTCGGGCAGCGCCGCCGCCTACGCCGCTGCGAAGGCGGGCGCCGATGTCGTGCTGCTCGAACGCTACAATCACCTGGGCGGCCTTTCGACCGGCGGGCTCGTCATCTGGATCGACCGCATGACCGACTGGACCGGTCGCCAGGTGATCCGGGGCTTTACCGAAGAGATCCTCGACCGCCTGCCGGCCGAAGGGAAGGCGGGACCGGCGCCCGCAGATTGGGGCTCGCGCGATCCCGCGCTCGCCACGTACTGGGGTTCGCGGACCTCGGCCTTCCACGGCGTCGTCTGCTGGGCGCCGACGATCGATCCGGAGCGGCTCAAGGTCGCCACGCAGGAAATGCTGCTCGAGACCGGCGTGCGCATCGTGCTGCACGCCTGGGCGGCACTGCCCGTGGTCGAGGACGGACGCGTCAGCGCGGTGCTGTTCGAAAGCAAGGCAGGTCGACGCGCACTGCGCGCCCGGGTGGTGATCGATGCCACCGGGGACGGCGATGTGTTCGCGCGCGCGGGCGCCGAGTTCGAAAACGACATCGACGAGGGCGACGTCCACCACAGCATGAACACCGCCTTCGTGCTCGGCGGCGTCGATATGGATCGCTGGATCGACTTCCGCAACCTCCAGGCCGAGCAGTTCGCCGAATTCATGAGCCTGGGCCGGGAGCAGCTCGGCTTTTTCCAGTCGCCGTATGTCTCCTGGCGTAAGGACATCGCGCTGTTTCTCGGGCCGCGTCAGTCGGGACTGTCCGCCCTCGACATCGACGACATGACCGAAGTCGAGATCCGTTCTCACCGCTTCATGGTCGGCCACTGCAACTTCTTCCGTGAGCACGCGCCCGGCTTCGAAAAAGCCTACATGCTGCAGAGCGCGAGCCAGCTCGGCGTACGGCATACCCGGCGGCTCAAGGGCGTGGGCAAGATGCTGCGCACCCAGTGGTCGGACGGCGTGGCTCTTGGCAGCGAGGTCGGCGTGAGCCCCTCGGTCTCGACGAAGTTCCCGGTGATCTCCGTACCCTATGAAGCTCTGCTGCCGGCGCGTCTCGATGGCCTCCTGGCCTGCGGCCGCCATATCTCCTGCGATCCGAGTTCGCACGGCTTCATGCGCGAGATCCCGCAGTGCTGGCTCACCGGCCAGGCCGCGGGCGCCGCCGCCGCGGTCGCGGTCAATGCGGGCGTGCAGCCGCGCGCCGTGAATGTGCGCGACGTACAGGCGGTGCTGCGCAAGCAGGGCGTGTTCATACGCGACGCCGGGAGCGCCTGATTGCCGCCGGATTGCAGCGTGCAGGCTTCTAACCGCTAGGCGCCGTGGACGTGCGCGCGGTGCAGACACAACTGCGCGAGCACCGGATCAGTCGTGTTTCGCGCCTTCAACCTGCAGCAGCGCCTTGGCCTGCTCGTTGAGATAGGCACGGATGCCGTCGGCTTCCTCTGGTTTGAGATAGTCGGCGAAGCCGGCCATTCCAGTCGGCGAGAGCACGCCGTCGATCACGACCTTCTGCCACGCGTCCTTCTGCGTGAGCAGCTTCGAGCGTCGCAGGTCGGGATTGACCGGCCCGCCATGGCAGATGGTGCAATACATGAAGTAGAACTTGTTGCCGGTTGCGATCTGCGCCGGCGTGAAGCTCTCGCTGCTGGGGCTCGGCTTATCGAGCGGGACCGGCGTATAGGGTGGTAGCTGCGACTTGCCGCCCAGCTTGAAAGCGATGACGAGACCATTGGGCATCTTGCGCTTCTCGAAGTCCGAGGCGCTCGCCATGCCCATCGAGCCGCCATAGCCCGCCATCACCGCGACATATTGCGCGCCATTGACGCGATACGTGATCGGCCCGGCCAGCACGCCACGATGTGTCTGGAAGGACCACAGCTGCGTGCCTTTGTCGGCGCTATAGGCCTCGAACTCACCATGCGCCGTGCCCTCGAAGACGAGATTGCCCGCTGTCGCCAGCGTGCCGCCGTTCCACGGCCAGTCGCGCTGCACTTCCCAACGCGCCTTCTGTGCGACCGGGTCCCAGGCCACCAGCTTGCCGCGAATCATTGCGTGCAAGGCCGCACGCCGCGCGTCCATTTCCGCGGGCAATCCCGGCAGCGGCGGCGGATCGAGGAAGGACACGCCCGTGTTCCAGCGGCCGGGATGAATCTCAAAGGGGCTGGCATCCCCGTAGACGAGCGGATACTCCATCGCCGGGATGTAGACGAGGCCGGTCCTGGGCGAATAGCTCATCGGCATCCAGGCATGCGCGCCGATGCCCGAGGGCACGACCAGCGCCGGCCCCTCGGTGTAGCGCACGTTCGGCTTTTCGACCGGGCGACCGGTGGCGAGATCGATCCGCTCCGCCCAGTTCTGCGGCGCGTAGGGCTGCGCCGAAATCAACTTCCCGTTGGTGCGGTCGATCACATAGAAGAAGGCGTTCTTGGGCGCCTGCATCAGCACCTTGCGCGGCTTGCCGTCGATCCTGAGATCCGCCAGCGTGATCTGCTGGTTGGCGGTGAAGTCCCACGTCTCGCCGGGATTGAGCTGGTAGTGCCACTTGTACTTGCCGGTGTCCGGATCGACCGCGACGATCGAGGCCAGGAAGAGGTTGTCGCCCTTCCCTTCCGAGCGGTACTTCTGATTCCAGGGAGAACCATTTCCCACGCCGATGAGCAGCTGGTTGAGCTCCTGGTCATAGACCACCGAATCCCACACGGTGCCGCCGCCGCCCAGCTTCCAGTACTCGTTGCCGAACCACGTGGGCCGGGCGATCTTTTCGATCGCATCGTCCGAGGCGGCGCCATCGGGCCCATCGGCCGGGTTGCCCGGCACCGTGTAGAAGCGCCACACGAGCTTGCCCGTCGCCGTGTCGTAGGCGGACAAGTAACCGCGCACGCCGAGCTCTGCGCCGCTATTGCCGATGAAAACCTTATCCCGCACCACGCGCGGCGCCATGGTGACCGTGTACGGTTTCTTCTGGTCGACGGTGACGACTTCCCAGACCTTCGCGCCGCTGCCCGCATCGAGCGCGATCAAGCGTCCATCGATCGTGCCGACATAGACCCGGCCCTTCCACACCGCGACGCCGCGGTTCACGACATCGCAGCAGGCATGCGCGGCCTTGGAGCCTTCGTTATGCGGATCGAATTGCCAGAGCAACCTGCCCGTGGCGGCGTCGAGCGCCAGCACCTTGGACCAGGCCGTGCTGGTGTACATGACCCCGTCGACAACGATCGGGGTCGCTTCCTGCCCACGCGCCGTGTCCAGCTCCACCGACCAGGCCAACCCGAGCTGGCCGATATTGCCGTCATTGACCTGCGCGAGCTCGGAAAAGCGTTGCTCGGCATAGGTCCGGCCATACGTGAGCCAGTTGTCCGCGTCGCTGGCTGCCGCTTCGAGCCGTGCCTGATCAATACGCGCCATGCCCGCGTTGCCGGCACCGCTCCCACAGCCGGCCAGCGCCAGCAGTGCGGCCGTCCCCAGCAGGCGTGCGAATCGCAGGGGCCCTGGACGCCGCGACCCGTGCTTCGCCGCAGATGCGGAGCGCGACCCCTTCCTTGAGAAGGGGTCGCGCTCGCACTGAGACTGACGTCGGCTCAGAACTTCACCGTCGCTGCGAGGTAGAAGCGGCGACCAATGAAGTCATAGAGCGCGGGTTGACTCGCATTCGCACCGCCGAACGTACCGCCGGCCAGCAGGAACGGAGGCGGTGCGCTGTTTACCTCCAAGAGCGGCGGCGCCTTGTCGAGCAGATTTTCGACACCAAAGCGCACGAGCACGTCGTCCGTGACGGAGAAACTGCCCATGAGGGCCAGCAGGTCGTAGGATGGCGCCCCCTCTATCGTCGTGGCGTGGTTAGTGGGGTAGGTAGCTGACTTTATCGAGGGCAAGTGCTGCCACTGGAGCGAAACATTCCACCGATCGATGGAGTATCCGAACGTGGTGAGCATCTTCCAGTCGAAGGAGCCCGCATTCAGCTCATTCTGGGTCGGGCCCAGCGTGCCGGCGTACTCGAGGAGCGGATCGTTTGACAGCTCCGCTGACTTCAGGCTGTCCAGATAGCTGAAGATCGTATTGAAGGTGAACTGGCCCGGACCGATGGGGAACGCCCAGTCGATCTGGGTATCGATGCCCGAGGTCTCGAACCTACCGTTGTTGTAGTAGGTGAGGCGGATATTCCCGAGTGCCCCGTCATTGGCCACGCGGTTGATGCCGGCGCAGTAGGGACTATTGACATCGAATGTGGGGTTAAACGCCGGATCGAAGCACTGGCGCTGGGCCACGTCGACCGACTGCGGGCCAATCGCGTCGTCCACCTTGATGTTGTAATAGTCGATCGACAGACGGAGATTCCGCACCCACTCAGACTCCCACGGCGAGGTGAAGACCAGGCCGACCGTCCAGGTATCCGCGGTTTCCGGAAGAAGGTTCGGATTGCCGGTGACCGAGGGGAACGCGAACGTCGGGCCGACGGCCGTTGAGAACTGCGGATTGGAATAGAAGGTTGCCGCGGTTCCCGGGGCGGCCTTCTCCATGAGTGCTGTACACAGCGCCAATGCCTGTGCCCCATTGGGATTCATCGGGTTGGCCGAGAACGGCGACGGATTGGCGAGCGAGCACAGGTCGCCCGCCGCGCCAACTTGGAACGTCTGCGACGGCGCCAAATGGAGCTCGCCGATGTTGGGCGAGCGCTCAGCCCGATTGTAACCACCGCGGAAACGCATCCAGTTGGTCGGCCCCCAGTTGGCGAGTGCTTTCCAAGTGGTGCTGTTGCCAGTCGAGTCGTAGTCGGAGCCGCGTGCGCCAAGCTCTAGTTCGAGCACCTGCGCCCCTGGCTTGTCCTTGAGCAGCGGCACCAGCACCTCGCCGTAGAATTCCTTGACGGTATCCTCACCCGACGCATCGCCACTGGGATAGATGCCAAGGGCCTGATCGTTGAACCCAACACCCTGCGAAGTGATCGTGTCATTGATGAACTCATAGCGTGTCTGGCGATATGTGGCACCGACGGCCGCGCGCAGCTCGCCGGCCCACATGTCAACCACCTTGCCTTGGGCATTGGCTTCCCAGATGTCCTGCTGCGTGGTCGAGCGCGTCTTGAGGTTAGCCGTAACCGCATCCTTGCAGTCCTGACTGATCGGGATCTCCTTGTGGAACGGATCGATGCCGCTCGTGCAGGTCGCGAAATTCGCGCCAAAGCCACCGAAAGCCGGATTGCTGTTCGCGGTGAAACCTTGACCCCAGTTGGGAGCCGAGATCACCGCGCGGAATCGCTCGAGTGAGGCGACGCCAGTCGTCAGTGCAGCGGTCGCTGATTCACCCTTCGAGCCGTAGATTTCCCAGGTCCAGTCAATCGCCGGGATCGTACCCTCGAAGCCGCCCAGCAGGCTGTAAGTAGTCGTGTCGACCCGCAGGTCACGATTGCCCAGCATCGTGTCCAGGTAATACGTAAGCCGCCAGTCCCCGGTCGGATCAGGCCGGCTGGCAAGCAGGGAAGCGAGCTCGGGTGGTATCGCGCGGCCGTCGACGGGAATAAAGGCCGCCCAGCCGTTCACTGACGGAGACGGCTGCTGGATGCTGTGAGTCTGCACCTTGCTGAAGAGGGCCTGTCCAAAGAAGCCAACCCAGTCATTGATCGCGTAGTGGCCGGTCGCAAAGAGGTTGTCACGTTCGAGCGGCACGACCAACCCCGCGTCCTGGAAATTCTGGCCCAGCTGCTGCGTGTTGTCCTTCTTCCACTTTGTGCCGGTGAGGTCACCCGTGAAGCGTTCGGTACCGGCACCGCCCACAGCGAAGCTCTGAAAGAATCCGGTGAAAGCCGTGCCGTCCGGGTTGAAGTAGAGCCGGGTGGGAGTGTGAACGCAAACGACAGGGTTTTGGCTGCAGGGTACCTGAGTGAATATTGCATCGTACGCTGCCTGCGAAGGAATATTGTTCGGAGCAGCTGGATCGAAGCCCGAAAACGTCGGGAAGAATTCGTCGCCCCCGACCGAGGGATCCTTCATCACATCGGTGAACCAGGAGCGGTCGAGCCGGTCCGACCCCTGGCGCCGGTTGGTCGAGAAGGTGAGCATGACATTGCCCTTGTTGTCGGCCAGATTGGCGCCCATGAGCGCGGTAACCTGGTACTCGTCGCCGTCGTTCTCACCCGTCCGGGCTGTCAAGGCATCGAGCTGGAAGCCCTCGAAGTTCTTCCTCATGATGAAGTTGACGACGCCACCCACGGCGTCCGCACCGTAGGTCGCGGAAGCACCGCCGGTAATGGTCTCGACGCGCTCGATGGCGATGCCCGGAATCGTGTTGATGTCGACCACCTGCGACGCATTGCCCGGTGTTGCACGGCGACCGTCGATCAGGACCAGGTTGCGGTTGGCGCCCAGGCCACGCAGTGAAAACGTGGCCGCGCCCGGTGTGTTGGTCGGCGTCGGTTGGATGTCACCCGCCATCGTAGGCGTCTGCACCGCATGGAACTGTGGCAGCTTGACGAGGTTGGTCTCGATCGCCGCGGTGCTCGAGTTCTTCAGGAGAGACTCGTCGACGGTCAGGATCGGGCTGTTGGCCTCATAGTCGCGGCGCTGGATGCGCGAGCCGGTAACCACGATCATTCCCAGCTCACCGGCCGCAGGCTGCTTAGCCGGGGCTTCCTGCGCTTGCACGACGGGAGCTACCGCGAATAGAGAGAGAGCGCCGGAAAAGACAAACGCAGCGCGGACGAGTCCGGCTTGAATTGGCGACATTGCTTGATCCCCCCCTAGTTTGTTTGATTCTGCGAATGCCGTGATCGCCGGGAGCGACTGGCATTAGTTCACGACTTCTCCCTCAAGAGTCAGAGATCATTCGACGAGCGACCTTTTTTTTGAGTTATACCCCTTAATTCACCCCGGTCTCCACTGCCCGCGAAGTCAAAGTCGACTAATTAGGAAGCGCGCGAACCGCACCAGCATGAAAATTGTGTCAATCGGTGGTGCGCTCAGCGCCACTCGTCGATGCGACCGGCCGCGTGCGGGGTGAGGGACGCACCCGGGCCGCGCCAGGTATACATTCCGCCGAACATCTTGAACGCCGCCTGCGTTTCCCCGCCCGTGACGACGATCTTGACTTCATTCGGCGTAAAGATGCGGATGATCTCGTCGGGCGCGGCCTTGAGCCGGCTCGCGTACGGCTCGATGCCGGCGACGGCCCGCGGTCGGATCACCGACTGGATCGATTGATCGTCCCAATACTCGCGCGCCGGTAGCTTGGCGTTCTCCGCACACCATTCGATGAGCGCGCGCTTGTTGATGCCGATACTCTCGAAGCCGCGTGCCACGAGCGGGTCCATCACGATCAGCGGCGGGCTGAAATGATCGGTCGCGGTGAGACAGCGGAAGAACTTCTCCTTCCAGGTCGCACGCGGTCCATAGCCCGATTGCGTGTACCAGCCGCCGAAGAAGATGCTGACCACGCTCTCATCCGCCTTAAAGCCTTCGTCGACGTGGAACGGCGCCCAGGGGCTGCGTTCCTCGGCCTCGGCGAAGCAGGCCGAGTAACTCAGGAAATTGCCGAGCGATCCCATGTACGACTCGCCGGGCACCGAGCCGCCCTGCAGGTTCTGGCTCAAGAGGCCGTAGGCGCGTCCGAGGGTCGCATTGGCATGGTTGTACGGCCCCAGCACGCCGATGCCGGAATTCATGCCGATCTCGTTGCGGATCGGACCATTGACGACCGAGATCGCCGCGAAGGACGTCGTGCTGCTGGAGCGCGCGGTCGTACCGCTCGCGGCCATCGCGAGGATGACCGGCAGGTACTCCGGCCGCGCGCCGGCCATGACCGCGTTCACCGCGACCTTCTCGACGTCGAACTCCCAGTACTCGCGGAAGGCGGTCGGTCTGAGGCGCCCGACGATCTTGTCGGCGGCATGCTTCGTGCCCTTGAGCATCCGCTCTACGCGCTCATCTGTCGGCAGGATGATCGGCAGATAGTCCGTCCAGCGGTTCTGAATGAAGAGCTCGCGCAGGTTATCTTCCGTGTCGGGCTCGAGAAAGCGCGCCGTCGTGCGCTCGAAGGTCGCGCCCTTGTAATCCTCGTCGCTCAGCGGACGGGTCAGACCCTCGATCACGCCCTGCATGAACGGCTGCTTCAGGACGGGATCGGTGCCCTCGATGTAGGCCCGCAGTTCACTCTCCGAGCGGCCGACGACAGGCTGCGGAACGAACACACTCCTGGCCGTGGGCATGCCATGGGCGAGCGCCGTGGCCTTCGCGACGCGCGCGAACACGTGCGTGCTGACCGCAACGGTCGGCACCCCTTGCTGCTCGAGGGCCAGCGCCAACCCCACGACCGTGGGGCAACAGGTGCTTCAGAGTCCTACACCAGTGATCGCGGCGTGGCCATCGGCCGCGATCGTGCCGCGCATTTCAGGGTCGTCGGCCCAGACCACTTGCGGTTTGATGATTCGGACGATCACTGATGGCATGTGCTCGGCGAACCAAAGGCGCAATTGCTCCATGAAGCGGTCGGAGTTGTCGAACAGGCAATCGACTAGATAGACGACCTTGCCGTCCAGGCTCTCGAGCCGGTTCGCGAGCCGCTTGCCGACGACCTTCGGCGGGAAACCGCGCGGATCATGAACCTTGATCTTGCCGCTCATGTCTCGACCTCCGAATAGTTTTCGCTGGCGAACCCAGTACTCGCTGCATCCGACAATTCAGTTTCAGCGGAGTACCGAGTCCTGTCAACGACGCCCGTGTGTCTTACGACCCCTGGCGCGGGCTAGCCCGGACCAGCTCTGCGGCGCGCTCGGCGATCATCAAAGTCGGGGAGTTCGTGTTGCCGGATGTGATCGTCGGCATGACGGAGGCATCGGCCACGCGCAGACCGTCGATCCCGATCACCCGCAGCTCGCTGTCGACCACCGCCATGCGGTCGTCGCGCGCACCCATCTTCGCAGTGCCGACCGGATGGAAGATCGTTGTTCCGATCATGCCGGCCGCCGAGGCCAGTTCTTCCTCGGTCTGATACTGCAGCCCTGGGGCGACCTCCTCCGGCCGATACCGGGCGAGCGCCGGCGCCGACAGGATCCGGCGCGTCAGGCGTAGACCGATGGCGGCGATATGCCGATCGTGTTCGGTCGACAGATAATTCGGCGCGATGACCGGCGGCGCCATGGCGTCGGGTGATTCGATATGGACGCTACCCCGCGACGTGGGGCGCAGATTGCACGGCGACGCAGTGAACGCATCATACCGATGCAGTGGCTCGCCGAAACGCTCGAGCGATAGGGGCTGCACGTGGAACTCGATATCCGGACGTGTGATCGAGGGATCCGCTGGATTGCTCTTCGTGAAGGCTCCGAGCTGTGACGGGGACATCGACATCGGCCCCCGGCGAGTCAGCGCGTATTGCATCCCGATGCCGAGCTTCCCCCACCAGCTTGCCACCCTCCTGTTCAACGTCGCCACGCCGCTGACGCGAAACCACATGCGCAGCTGCAGGTGATCCTGCAGATTGGCACCGACGCCCGGAGCATCGAGCACCGTCGCGATACCAAGCCTCTGCAAACGACTGCCGTCACCGATCCCCGAAAGCTCGAGCAGCTGCGGGGAATTGATCGATCCGGCGGCGAGCAGTACCTCGCGGCGCGCTTGCGCGCGCACGCGGTTCCCGGCGTTCGTGAACTCGACACCGTTGCAGCGGCGGTGCTCGATCAGAAGGCGCTGCACGTGCGCGCCGGTCATCACCGTGAGGTTGCGCCGATGCCGCACGGGCCGCAGGAACGCCTTCGAAGCGCTCCACCGCCAGCCCTTCCTCTGGTTCACGTCGAAGTAACCGACTCCGGTATTGTCTCCGCGGTTGAAATCGTCCGTCCGCGGAATTCCCGTCTGTTGCGCCGCCTCGCGGAACGACTCCAGCACGGTCCACTTCAGGCGCTGCTGTTCAACGCGCCATTCACCGCCGCTGCCGTGGTACTCGCTCGGGCCGCCATAGTAGTCCTCGGTCCGCCTGAAGATTGGCAGCACTGCCTCCCAGGACCAGCGCGCATCCCTCGTCACGCGCGCCCATTCGTCGTAGTCCTCCCGCTGGCCGCGCATGTAGATCATTCCATTGATCGAGGAGGAGCCGCCGAGGACCCGCCCGCGAGGGTACAGGAGCGAGCGCCCGTGGAGGCCGGGCTCCGCGACAGTCTGATAGAGCCAGTCGGTACGCGGGTTGCCGATGCAGTAGAGGTAGCCGACCGGAATGTGAATCCAGTGGTAGTTGTCGCTGCCGCCCGCCTCGAGCAGCAGTACGTTCACTTCGGGATCGGCCGAGAGCCGATTGGCCAGCAGGCAGCCAGCGGTTCCGGCTCCCACGACGATGTAGTCGTACTCCTTCACGTGCAGCATGATAGCCTCGAATCCAAGCCGTGGCGGACGACGACCACGCCGAACGGAGCCGCTCCATGTCGCGCGAGCCGCGGACCATCGATGTCGCCGCACTGATCGACCGTTCCTCGCTCGGCCGCTTCAACTACCGGGTGATCGTACTGTCCTGGCTGGTGACCGCGTTCGACGGCATCGACCAGCTCATGATCGGCTTCACCGCGCCCTACATGCGCGATGAGTTGCATCTCGGCAATAACGAAATCGGCTATCTGGTCTCGGCCGGGATCGCCGGCATGGTGATCGGCGGATTCGTCTTCAGCTACCTGGCCGACCGCATCGGGCGCCGGCCTGCCATCATCGCCACGGCGGTGGCGTTCGGCATCCTGACCGCGGCCACGGCGGCGGCCTCCAGTTTCGAGGCGCTGCTCTTCATGCGTTTCGCGAACGGGCTGCCGCTCGGTGGCCTGATTCCGCTCGCGTGGGCGCTCA
>Ga0326726_10001342_pt1 | contig 22842 bp, 15 predicted proteins | sample MHFenrmetagenome_2_FD_207603 | JGI IMG/M metagenome (GOLD analysis project Ga0326726, IMG submission 207603) | Lab enriched peat soil microbial communities from Michigan Hollow, Ithaca, NY, United States - MHF15MN | ecosystem: Environmental > Terrestrial > Soil > Wetlands > Peat | place: USA... | reverse complement strand
AAATACCGCATTTTCTAGCCAAAAATACCTTTTTTTACCTATTTCCCAGTCGAATTATTTTCAGTAACATTAAAAAAACTCAAAGCTCCAGATGAAAAGGTGGGAGAAATCAAAAACTTGTCAATCAGAAAGAAGGGAGTAACATGTTCGCCAGCGTACATATACAGCCTGTCGTGGCCTTAATCGCTGGAATCCTCATTCTCACCATGCCGAGACTTTTAAATTATGTGGTCGCTATTTATCTCATCGTGATTGGTATTATGGGATTAGCTCGTTAGGAATCTCGATCGAGCAAAATTGGAAGAGAGGGGGGAATGAAAAATGCTGTGGACGATCTTTGTGATCCTCATGATTTTGTGGTTGCTGGGTCTGATCAGCGGCTATGTGATCGGGGGCTTCATTCATATTCTCCTGGTAGTTGCTATAGTTGTGGTGCTGATCAGGATCATTCACGGACGCCCTCCCGTATAGCCATTTTGCGCCACGCACCAACCGAGGTGTTTATTAACGAGAGGCTTTCCAGATCGGTTTCTCGGATCACTTTCCCACAAACGATGGAGGATGAGAAATCCGTAGAAACTTTACGAGGATCATTCTTTGGTCAGGTTGAAGGAGAAGATTAGTCTTCCCCAGAGCGAGTCGCCAGAGGCGGTTGCCCACCTCCGGCTCCCGTTGCCTTGGCGATTCCGCGTACAATAAAGCATCGATCAGGGGAGCCGACCGGTTGTTTCAACCAGAAGGAAGGCGGCCTTAGCTTTCCTTCGTTCTCGAGCGGCTGCGGAAAAATAAGGGAAAAAGACGTCGTCAGAAGACAAGCAGAAAGAGGAGGATTGCCATGGTTAAGTATGGAAAGAAGACACAGGAGGTAGTCAAGGAGGCTATGGAGAAGTTTAAGGAAGGAAAACTGAAGAGCGGCAAAAGTGGAAGAAAAGTTAAGAGTCGTAAGCAAGCCATTGCGATCGGGCTCTCCGAGGCGCGGAAAAAGGGGGCAAAAGTACCCCGGCCGAATAAGTAGAGGGTTTAAGCGGGATTGTCAGCGGATCAACATCGTCCAGCCCGACATCGGAAGAAGCTGTCTCGCCGACGTGGGAATCCTGGCGGACGATTCTATGGCCTTACCCCCCACTGGGGCGAGGGGATGAAGAAAGAAGAGGGCATGGAGAAGGGGGAATCTAACTGAAGCCAACAAAGTACCGCGAAGGGGAAAAATTCCCCTTCGCTTTTTTTGGTGGGTCTAAAATTTGAATGAGAAAGCAGACGAGTTGGGCTAATCCATTCTGACGGTCTCAAGGGATGAAGGCAATGGGCTTAACGCATCACTTTGATCTGCAGTTCAGCCACGATGGGTATATGGTCGGAAGCGAGGATGGTCTGCCAGTCCCGAGAACACTCCACTTTGACAACTTTCACTGGGCCTTGGTAATAGACATGGTCTATGTGGAATACGGGGAAGAATCCCGGATAGGTCCTGGGCCATTTTAAGAAGGGGGTGATACTCATCGATTGGAATTGTTCGCCAAGAGTTTTCGTGGCCTTTCCCTTGATCCACTCGTTAAAGTCCCCGAGCAGAATCTTGGGCCCATTTCGGGAAGGATCGCAAAGAAACGGGACCAGTTGCCGGGCCTGCCGCGCCCTTTCGCCCATGGAAGTCCCGAGGTGCACGTTAAAAATGGAAACGGGGTGCCCATCGACGAGGACATCCGCGCTCTGGCAGAAACGCGGCTCCAGGTCTTTCTGGCTCAGGTCGCAACCGGCGTGATTCCGGATGGGGAAACGGCTGAGCAGGGCGTTCCCGTAATGATGGCCGCGCAAAAGGCGGGCCGGCGCCATGACGGACGGCATTCCCAGCATTTCGCCGATCTCCTGCTCCTGCCCCCTTCCGCCCGGCCCATCGCCCATAACTTCCTGGAGGGCGATGATGTCCGGGTTCAGCTTCCTCAGGACGGAGGCCACCCGCCCGGGGAGGATTCGTCCATCGAGCCCCTCACATCTATGGATATTATAGGTGGCGATCCGCAGACGAATGGAGTCGGGTTTTCCTACGGAAGAGGATCTCCCCGGCGAAGAATCGGCGGGAGGGCTGGCACGTAGCTGCTCCCCCGGGGCTTCGGCCCCGGGTTTTTCCTCCAGGGCCGGGGAAAGAAACATGCCCTGCTTCGATTCCTCGACCGCGGCATGGCCGTTCGAATTCGAGGGGATTCCACCACCAAATCCCATCGAAAAGGCGAGAGATAAAAGAAGCGCGAGAAAAATGGAGGTCAGACGGAAAGGGACTGGAAGCCTTCTAAATCGAAGAAAGAGCTTTGGGGTTTGACCGATCCGATTTTGGCTGTTTCCCGGGAGGAATCTTTTGGAAATGGGCTTCAAATCTTTCCCTTGTTAAAAAGAATAAAATGGGTACACGTCCTATTCTATATATGGCCCAAAAAATAAAGCATAGGATGCGTCCCCGATCTTGTCAATGACGCCGGGGGAATGTGATCGTTCTTCCTTCTGCTCCTGATCCCTGCTTTGATCCCAGGCAGGGTGGCCGATTTCTCCGCCGGCGAATCCCGCCGCCTCCTTTCCCCAGCCGGGATCTTCACGTTCTTCCCGGGGGGGCATGATCGGGGGAGGCGACCTTGGGTGAATCGGAAACATAAAAGAGCGTGGGCGGGAGTTTTGACAAACCTTCTCCCCCCTCAGCAGCTTTTTTGATACGATGGGATTACTTGCAGCCACCGGGTGCGCCCATATTCTTTTTCTGCTGGAATGGGATCGCTATCGGTTGTTTCGGTCCCCTCTGGCCGGGAAGGGGCCATGTTTTTATCCAGGTTCAATCTAACCCGAGGAGAAGAGGTCCGATGCGCCACTGGCCATTCCGGATTTCGGTCTCCAGCCTTCCGCCCGAAATCCGTCTATTGCCGAAGGCCCTGAAAAAATTCAACCGGGACCATGCTTTTCTCCTTTCTTCGGGAATCGCCTTCGCCCTTCTGGGCTGCCTGATCCCCCTCATCCTGCTCGCCTTCGCCCTGGTGGGAACTTATCTTCTTGACCATGAGGAGCTCCTGGATTATATCGGCCAATACCTGAAAAGCATGTTTCCCGCCTTCGACCCCCAAATCATGGAGAATCTCCTGTCCATCATCAGGGACCGGAAGATCTACGGGCTCATCGGTCTAGCCGGGCTGCTCTGGACTTCCACCTGGGTTTTCACCTCCCTGCGGGGAGCCCTGAACATCGTCTTCGGAGTCTCCAAGGGGCGGAGTCTGCTGCGGGGGAAAATGATCGACCTGCTGTTGATCCTTCTGGGGGGAACCTTTCTGCTGGCCAGTATGGCTCTCACCTGGGCCCTCGGCTTTATCCAACAGTACGAAATCAGGTTTCCCCTGGACCTGGGGCCGATATTTTCTTTCTTCCTGAGATACCTGTTGCCTTTCCTCTTCACCTTCTGGATGTTTTTCCTGATTTACAAGATCGCTCCGAATAAACAGATTCCCCTCCAGATCGCGCTCAAGACGGCCTTCTTCACCAGCCTGGGCTGGGAGACGGCCAAACAGCTTTTCGGATGGTACGTCCTCCACCTGGGAAGATTCTCGGCGGTCTACGGGTCGCTGGGGACAGCGGCCATCCTTTTCTTCTGGACCTACTATTCAGCCGCAATCCTTCTCTTCGGAGGGGAGATGGCCGCCCTTCTGGAACAGGAAACAGACGGGGAAGGCCGAAGGGACGCCCCTTGAGGCTGCCCGCGGCAGCTCGCCAATCGCGTGGTCTGGGAGTTCCCGCCCGGCGGAAGGGGGGAATCCGATTTCCCCTTTTAAAGCCCTTCCCCTGCCTCCCCTGCCGCCCGAGCCAATAAACGATGAAGCGGGTGAAGGGGTGCTTGAATTCCCTCTGCGCTTTTATCCGGCGCGAAATCAGGGGTAAGATGACAGGAATCCTCCGAAATCAGCGGGGGGTCCTCGGCATGCTTTCAGAGCTTTCTTTCAGGAAGAACGCGGTGGGCGACCCCACCAGGGCGCCGGAGGAAAACCCACTTCAAGACGCTGGCGAAGAGGATCCGGTTTTTCCCGGATTATTTTTTTTGGATTTAAAAGGGGGTATAATGATAACGGCTTCCGTTTCCATGAATGGATAATCGGAGACTTCTTCGCTTCTGCCCGAGGCCATGCATTTCGCGCCAAAACATTCCCCTCCGACGAGCCCCAACAGAGCGGGGGGGAGAAATGCAGGAGGGATTTCTGGAGATTGTCATCCTGACCAATGAATACCCGCCCCATATTTATGGAGGAGCAGGGGTGCACGTAAAGTACCTGGCCCGGGAACTCGCCCGCTTGGAAGACAGCCGGCTAGAACTCCGGGTGCTTTGTTTTGGCGAACAAAAAGAACAGGCGGGGCGCCTCTCGGTGGATGGGGTCCGGGCGGTGTCCGACTTTCCCTTCCAGGACCCGCGCCATGAAAAATTTCTGGAGACCCTGTACCGCAACCTTTTCATGACCGGGTCGGTGAAAAGGGCGGACATCATCCATTGCCATACCTGGTATACCCACCTTGCCGGCTTGCTGATGAAACAGATATGGGGGGCTCCGCTGGTGATCACGACGCATTCCCTGGAGCCCCACCGTCCCTGGAAGGAAGAACAGCTGGGCTCCGCGTACCGGGCCACGGCCTGGCTGGAGAAGACGGCTTACCAGAACGCCGACGGGGTCATCGCCGTCTCCGGATTCATGAAAGAGGAGGTGAAAGCCCTGTATCGAGTCCCCCCGGAGAGAATTCGAGTCATCCCCAACGGGATTGACGGGGAGGAGTACAAACCGACCTTCGACCCGGGTGTTTTACGCCGGTACCGCATCAATGCGGATAAACCCTTTCTTCTTTTCGTCGGCCGGATCACCCGCCAGAAGGGGGTTATCCATCTCCTCCGGGCCATTCCCCGCCTATTGGACGGCATCCAGGTCGTGCTCTGCGCCGGCGCCCCGGATACCGAAGAGATCAGCCGGGAGACATCTCACGAAGTGGAGGTGGTTCGGGCTAAAGCCAAGAATGAAATCGTCTGGATCGAACAATGGGTGCCCCGGGGAGACCTCGTTTGTCTTCTCAGCCAGGCTTCCGTTTTTGTCGTCCCTTCCATTTATGAACCTTTCGGGATCATCAACCTGGAAGCCATGGCCTGCGGAACGCCGGTGGTCGCTTCGGCCGTGGGGGGGATTCCGGACGCGGTGATCCATGGCGAGAATGGATTCCTGGTTTCCTTCGAAGCGCGAGGCAACGAAGATTTTGAGCCCCGCGATCCGGAGCGGTTTTCCAGGGACCTGGCGGAGGCGGTCAACCGCCTTTTCCAGGCGCCCGAAGAAGCCCGCCGGATGGGCCGCAAAGCCAGAGAGAGGGTGGAGAAGTACTTCCGCTGGTCGGAGATCGCCCGCCAGACGGGTGATTTTTATGAAGCCTTAATCGGGAAGCGGAAGCAGGACGGCTAGAATCGAGTCCCGGAAATAACCAAGGCAAATCATACCGGCTCCACGCGGGAGGGGATTCATTTCTTTAGGACGGGAGTTGAATCCATAGCCAAGGAGTTGGGGGGAAATTTCTAAAGAGGAAGATTCATTACGGAGTGGGGGGGAGAAGGGAAGATGGGCACCCATCGAAGGGCAGGAATAAATGAGGAAAGAGAAGAAGGCCGAAGAAGGGCGGTCATCGAAAATGTGAGTCCGGAAGTCGACGGCGGAAGGTTTCCCCTCAAGAGGACCGTGGGAGAAAGAGTGGTGGTGGAGGCCGACGTCTTTGCCGACGGCCATGACGTCCTCTCCTGTCACCTCCTATACCGAAAGGCGGAAGACCCGGATTGGACGGAAGTCCTCATGGAGTTCCTGGCCAACGACCGCTGGCGGGGCTCCTTTGTAGTAACGGAGGTGGGGACCTGTTTCTATACCATCCAGGCCTGGGTGGATGAATTTGGCTCCTGGCGCCGCGGGTTGAGAATAAAGGCGGATGCCGGCCGGGACGTATCCGTGGATCTCCTGGCCGGGGCTCAAATCCTGGAGGATTTAAGCCGTAAGGCCGCCGGGTCCGGGGGAGCGGAACTGTCGAAATGGGCGGGGTTGCTTCGCTCGGCCAAGGATTCTTCCGAAGGAGTCGCCCTGGCCCTAGACGAGGATTTATACGCCCTGGCAACCCAGTATCCGGACAACGAGCTGGCCAGCCTTTATAAACCTGCGCTTCGGGTGACCGTCGATCGAGAGAAAGCCCGGTTCAGCGCCTGGTACGAAATGTTCCCCCGCTCCTGTTCTTCCGAACCGGGAAAGCACGGGACTTTCCAGGATTGCGAGTCCCGCCTGCTCTACGTTGCCTCCATGGGTTTCGACACCCTCTATTTCCCGCCCATTCATCCCATCGGGAGGGTGAACCGAAAGGGGAAGAACAACGCGCCGGCGGCAGGCCCGGAGGATGTGGGAAGCCCCTGGGCCATCGGTTCGGCGGAAGGGGGGCACAAGTCCGTCCATCCCCGGCTGGGAACGCTGGCGGCGTTCCGGCGCCTCCTGGCCAAAGCCGCCGACCATGGGCTCGAGGTGGCCCTCGACCTGGCCTTTCAATGCACTCCCGATCATCCCTACGTGAAAGAACACCCGGAATGGTTCCGCCGACGGCCCGACGGAACGGTGCAATACGCGGAAAATCCTCCAAAGAAATACGAGGACATCTACCCCTTTGACTTCACCACCGAAGCCTGGAGGGAACTCTGGGAAGAGCTGAAGAGCGTGGTTTTTTTCTGGATCGAGCAGGGGGTCCATATCTTCCGGGTGGATAATCCTCACACCAAGCCCTTTGCCTTCTGGGAGTGGCTCATCGGGGAGGTGAAGAAGATTCATCCCGAGGTGATCTTTCTGGCCGAGGCCTTCACCCGTCCCAAGGTCATGTACCGCCTGGCCAAACTGGGGTTCAGCCAGTCCTATACTTATTTTGCCTGGCGAAACGCCAAGGGGGAGCTGGAGCAATACTTCACCGAGCTCACCCGGACGGAGGTCAAGGAATTCCTTCGCCCGAACCTCTGGCCCAACACTCCGGACATCCTCACGGAATATCTCCAGATGGGCGGAAGGCCGGCCTTCATGGCGCGGCTGGTGCTGGCGGCCACCCTGGGGGCGAGCTACGGCATTTACGGGCCGGCCTTCGAGCTTGGCGAGAACCGCCCCCGGGAGCCCGGGAGCGAAGAATACCTGGATTCGGAAAAGTATGAGATTCGAAATTGGGACCTCAAAAAGCCGGAGGGCCTGGAGGAATTCATCGCCCGGGTGAACCGGGTCCGGCGGGAAAATCCGGCGCTGCAGAACGACCGGAACCTGATCTTCCATCCCGTCGACAACGAGCAGATCCTCTGTTACAGTAAGCATGCCGACGACCTGTCGAATACCGTCCTGGTGGCGGTCAACCTGGACCCCCACCACACGCATTCGGGTTGGGTCGAGCTTCCCCTGGCCGATCTGGGTCTGGACCCCAGGCAGCCCTTCCAGGTTCACGACCTCCTGACCGGAGCTCGCTACCTGTGGACCGGACCCAGGAATTATGTCGAAATAGACCCCCGGGCGGCTCCGGCGCACCTATTCCGCCTCCGGCGCCGGGTGCGGACGGAGAGGGACTTCGATTACTTCATGTGACCCGGAAAAATGCCTGGCGCATAGCCAAGGACACCCGGAGTCGAGAGAAAAGAGCAAGGGGCAGAGAGAGAAGATGGGAAGAGCAAGGGGAGTCAAGCCGAAAGAGACCCTGATCCTGGAAGACGACCCGCTCTGGTATAAGGACGCGGTTATCTATGAGCTTCCAGTGAAGGCCTTTGCCGACAGCGACGGGGACGGGATCGGTGACTTCGGGGGGCTCACCGGAAAGCTGGATTACCTCCAGGACCTGGGGATCACGGCGATCTGGCTTCTGCCCTTCTGCCGATCCCCGTTGAAGGACGACGGGTACGACATCTCCAGCTACACCGACCTCCATCCCGCCTACGGGACGATAAGGGATTTCAAGATTTTCCTCCGGGAGGCCCACCGGAGGGGGTTGCGGGTGATCACCGAGCTGGTCCTGAACCATACTTCGGACCAGCATCCCTGGTTCCAGCAGTCCCGGCGGGCCAAACCGGGGACTCCCTGGCGCGACTTCTACGTCTGGAGCGAAACCGCGGACAGGTACCGCGATGCCCGGATCATCTTCCAGGATTTCGAGTCTTCGAACTGGGCCTGGGACCCGGTGGCCAAAGCCTACTATTGGCACCGGTTCTACTCCCACCAGCCGGACCTGAACTATGACAGCCGCCTGGTGCAAAAGGCCATGCAGCGGGCGATCGATTATTGGTTCAACCTGGGCGTGGACGGGCTGCGGCTGGACGCCGTCCCTTACCTCTTTGAGAGGGAGGGAACGAACTGCGAAAACCTGCCCGAAACCCACGCGTTTTTGAAGCAATTGCGGGCCCGTGTGGCCGGCCGGTTCAAAAATCGGATGCTGCTGGCCGAGGCCAACCAGTGGCCCGAGGATGCGGTGGCCTACTTCGGGGCCGGGGATGAGTGCCAAATGGCCTTTCATTTTCCCCTGATGCCCCGTCTATTCATGGCCCTGCACATGGAAGACCGGTTCCCCATCCTGGATATCCTGGAGCAGACCCCCCCCATTCCGGAGACCAGCCAGTGGGCCCTTTTCCTGCGGAACCATGATGAGTTGACCCTGGAGATGGTCACCGACGAGGAGCGCGACTACATGTACCGGGTGTATGCCCGGAACCCCCAGATGCGGGTCAACCTGGGGATCCGGCGGCGCCTGGCCCCCCTTTTGGGAAATCACCGCCGCAGGATTGAAGTTTTGACCGCCCTCCTCTTCTCCATGCCGGGAACCCCGATCATCTATTACGGCGATGAAATCGGGATGGGGGACAACATTTACCTGGGCGACCGGAACGGGGTGCGCACCCCCATGCAGTGGAGCGCGGACCGGAACGCCGGGTTCTCCCGGGCCAACCCCCAGCGTCTCTACCTGCCCATCATCATCGACCCGGAATACCATTATGAAACCATGAACGTGGAGGCGCAGCAGAGCAACCCCTATTCCCTCCTGTGGTGGATGAAACGCCTGATCGCCCTCCGCAAGCGGTACAAGGCCTTCGGACGGGGGACCATCGAGTTCCTCCAGCCCGAAAACCGCAAGGTCCTGATCTTCCTGCGGCGGTACGAGGGAGAGTGTCTCATGGCCGTGGCCAATCTCTCGCGTTTCGTCCAGTACCTGGAGCTGGACCTGTCGGCCTTCAAGGAAATGGTCCCGGTGGAGATATTCGGCCGCACCGAATTCCCTCCCATCGGGGAGCTCCCCTATTTCCTCACCCTGGGTCCCCACTCTTTTTTCTGGTTTTCCCTGGAGCCCAAGCCGGCGGCCCGGATTCAGGCGGAGGCCGCGGACCGGGCGGCCCAACTTCCCCTGTTGAACGCCGCCGACAGATGGGAGGGGATTTTGCGCGGGCGCAACCGGGCCGCCCTGGAGAGAATTTTGCTGCCCTACATCCGGGCTCGGCGGTGGTTCGGGGGAAAAGCCCGGGGGATACGCGCCGCGGTCATCGTGGAAATCCTGCCGATCCATGATGCCGGGCTGCCGGCCTTCCTCACCCTGGTCCGGATGGATTACTCCGACGGGGACGCTGAGACCTACACCCTACCTTTGATGTATGCGCGAGGGGAGCGGGCGGAGAGGGTGCTCCGCGATCAACCCTATGCGGCCATCGCCCGGCTGCTGTTCAAGGAGCGGGAGGAAGAAGGGATCATTTTCGATGCCTGTGTCGATGAGGGATTCGCCGAGTCGCTGCTGGTGGGTATTGCCCGCCACCGCCGGAGAGAAGGGTTCGAGGGGGAACTGGTGGCTTCCCGCACCTATGAATTCAAACAGATCCGCGGCCCCGCGGAAGGGCGGCTGAGCTCGTCGGTCCTCAAGGCCGAGCAGAGCAACACGTCCCTTCTCTTCGGCGACCGCTTCATCCTCAAGCTCTTCCGGCGCATCCAGCCCGGAGTCAACCCCGACCTGGAAATCGGCCTTTTTCTGACCGAGAAAAAATTCAGCCACATACCGCCGGTGGCCGGGGCCGTCGAGTACCGCCGGGGACGGGAAGAACCCATGACCCTGGCCATCCTCCACCAATTCGTCCCCAACGAGGGGGATGCGTGGAAGTTCACCCTGGACCATCTCACCCATTTCTTCCAGCACGCCGTTGCGGAGCGGGGGAAAATGGAGGGCCTTTCCCTTCCTTCGTCCCCCCTCCTGGACCTGGCGGAGCCGGACGTGCCGCCGGCGGTTGCGGAGATCATCGGTCCATACCTGGAGTCGGCCCGCCTGCTCGGCCAGCGGACCGGGGAGATGCATCTGGTCCTGGCCTCGGAGCCGGAGCGGCCCAGTTTTGCTCCCGAACCCTTTTCCAGGCTCTACCAGCGCTCCCTCTACCAATCCATGCGCAGCCTGACCGGCCAGGTCTTCCAGCTCCTGCGCCAGCGCCTGCGGACCCTGCCAGAAGGAACCCGGCCGGAGGTCCAGAAGGTCCTGGATCAGGAGGCCAAGATCCTCGAGCGATTCCGGTCCCTTATGGACATGAAAATCACCGCCATGCGGATCCGCTGTCACGGGGATTACCATCTGGGACAGGTGCTCTACACGGGGAAAGATTTCGTCATCATCGATTTCGAAGGCGAACCAGCCCGCCCCCTGAGCGAGCGGAGGATCAAGAGATCGCCCCTGCGCGATGTGGCCGGAATGCTCCGCTCCTTCAACTATGCCGCCTATTCAGCCCTCTTCTCCCAGCGGGATAGCGGGCTGATCCGCCCGGAGGATCTTGCCTTCCTCGAAACCTCAGCCCAATTCTGGCGCCTCTGGGTATCGGCGGCTTTCCTGAAAGCTTACCTGGAGGAGGCTTCGAAAGGGGACTTCCTCCCCAAGACCCAAAAAGAGCTCCAGGCCCTCCTGGACATGTACCTCCTGGAGAAAGCCGTCTATGAGCTCGGGTACGAGCTCAACAACCGGCCGGAATGGATCATGATTCCCATTCAGGGAATCCGGGAGCTGATCAGGATTCAACCATGACTCTTTGCCCTTATGGAATCCGCGCAATCTGCGTAATCTGCGGATAAAAAGGGCCTCAAGGGAGGATGAATGACCCAGGAAGCTAAGAATTCGGTCTGGTACCATGTCACCCTGCTTACGGACGACGATCTTTTCCTTTTCAACCAGGGGAGCCATTTTCGCCTGTACGAGAAATTGGGGGCTCACCCCCGGCAACACCAGGGGCAGGAGGGAACCTATTTTGCGGTTTGGGCCCCCGATGCCGAACGGGTTTCAGTGGTGGGGGATTTCAACGGGTGGGACCCAGCCGTTCACCCGCTGGGCTCCCGCGGTCAATCGGGCATCTGGGAGGGTTTCATCCCCGGGGTCCGGAAGGGCGCCGCTTACAAGTACCACATCCAATCGCGTTTCAATGGCTACCGGGTCGACAAGGCGGACCCTTTCGCCTTATTCAACGAAGTGCCTCCCAAAACGGCTTCGATCGTCTGGGACCTGGGATATCCCTGGGGCGACGGGGATTGGATGGAAAAAAGGGGGGGGACGAACAACGCCCATACGGCTCCCTGGTCCATCTATGAAGTCCACCTGGGGTCCTGGATGCGGGTTCCCGAGGAAGAAGAACGGCCCTTAACTTACCGCGAACTGGCCCCCCGGCTGGCCGAACACGTGAGGAACATGGGCTTCACCCATGTGCAGTTTCTGCCGGTCATGGAGCACCCCTTTTATGGGTCCTGGGGTTACCAGGTCACCGGCTTTTTTGCCCCCACCAGCCGCTACGGGACCCCCCAGGATTTCATGTTCCTCATCGACTATCTGCACCGGGCCGACATCGGGGTGATTCTGGACTGGGTTCCTTCGCACTTTCCCACCGATGAACACGGGCTGGGGTACTTCGACGGGACTCACCTCTACGAGCACGGAGACCCGCGCCAGGGGTTCCATCCGGACTGGAACAGCTTCATCTTCAATTACGGGCGCAACGAGGTGCGCAGCTTCCTCCTGAGCAGCGCTCTCTTCTGGCTGCACCATTTCCACGCCGACGGCCTGCGGGTGGATGCGGTGGCATCCATGCTCTATCTTGATTATTCCCGCGAGGAAGGGGAATGGGTCCCCAACGAATACGGGGGGCGGGAGAACCTGGCGGCCATTTCCTTTCTGCGCCGCTTCAACGAGGAGGTGTACAAAAATTACCCGGACGTCCAGACCATCGCCGAAGAGTCCACCGCCTGGCCTATGGTTTCCCGGCCCAACTATGTGGGCGGGCTGGGTTTCGGGATGAAATGGGACATGGGCTGGATGCACGACACCCTGGAGTACATGTCCAAGGACCCTCTCTACCGGAAATTCCATCACAACCTGTTGACCTTCCGGCTCCTCTACGCCTTCCACGAGAATTTCGTCCTTCCCCTTTCCCACGATGAAGTGGTCCACGGGAAAGGGTCCCTCCTGGGGAAAATGCCGGGAGACGACTGGCAGAAATTCGCCAACCTGCGGGCCCTTTTCGGATACATGTTCGCCCAGCCGGCGAAAAAACTCATCTTCATGGGAGGGGAATTCGGCCAGTGGTGGGAGTGGTACCATGAGAAGAGCCTGGACTGGCATCTGCTCCAATTCGCACCCCATGCGGGTCTGCAGAAATGGGTTCGGGATCTGAACTGGTTCTACCGCCGGGAGCCAGCCCTCCACGAGCTCGATTTTTCGCCCGCCGGTTTCGAGTGGATCGACTGCAACGACAGTGACAGCAGCGTGGTGAGCCTGCTGCGCAAGGGGCACTCGACCGACGACCTTGTGCTGGTGGTCTGCAACTTTACGCCGGTCCCCCACCAAAATTACCGGGTCGGCGCTCCCCGGGGGGGGGTCTGGAGAGAAGCCCTCAACAGCGACGCATCGGTTTACGGGGGAAGCAGCATGGGAAACCTGGGGGGGGTGGAAGCGGCGCCCGTTCCCCTTCACAACCGGTCCCACATGTTGACCATGACTCTGCCCCCTTTATCCACCATCTTTTTGAAGAGCGAAGGGGGGCGAAGGTGAAGCCGGAGGTCACCCTGGGCGCCGTTTATTCCGGCGGGGGCCGCTGTCGGTTCAGGGTCTGGGCGCCCTGCGCCCGCAGGGCGGAGGTCCGCCTCCTTTCCCCCCAGGAGCGGGTGGCGGATTTGGAGGAAAAGGATGGCTACCACCAGGCGACCCTGGAAGGGGTGGAACCGGGAAGCCTTTATCTATACCGCCTCGACGGCCGGATCGAACGTCCCGACCCCGCTTCTCGCTTCCAGCCCAAGGGCGTTCACGGCCCCTCCCAGGTTGTCGATCCGGCCTTCCCCTGGAAAGACGAGGGATGGTTCGGCCTTCCCCTCAAGGATTATGTCCTTTATGAGCTCCATGTGGGCGCCTTTTCCGCGCCGGGGACCTTCGAGGGGGTAATCCCCCATCTGGATGAGCTGAAGGACTTGGGCATCACCGCCGTGGAGCTCATGCCGGTGGCCCAGTTTCCCGGGGACCGGAATTGGGGGTATGACGGGGTGTACCCTTTCGCCGTGCAGGACTCCTACGGGGGGCCGGCGGGATTGAAAAAACTGGTCAACGCCTGCCACCAGAAGGGCCTGGCTGCCATTCTCCACGTGGTCTATAACCACCTCGGGCCGGAGGGCAATTACCTCCGGGATTTCGGACCGTATTTCACGGATCGCTACAGGACTCCGTGGGGGGAGGCGGTCAACTTCGACGGTCCCCAGAGCGATGAAGTCCGGCGCTTTTTCATCGAGAACGCCCTTTCCTGGGTCACCGACTATCACATAGATGTCCTGCGCCTCGATGCCATCCACGCCATCCTGGATTTCTCCGCCCAACCGTTCCTGGAAGACCTCGCCCTTGCAGTGAAGGAGCAGGCGGAACATCTCAACCGGCGGGTTCATCTCATTGCCGAGAGCGACCTCAACGATACGCGCCCCATCCGGTCGCGGGACCGAGGAGGATTCGGGCTGGACGCCCAGTGGAACGACGACTTCCACCATGCGGTTCATACGCTTCTCACCGGAGAACGGGCAGGGTATTACCGCGACTTCGGCAGGGTCCAGGAGCTGGCCAAGGCCTGGCGTGAGGGTTTCATTTACTCCGGAGAATATTCTGTCCACCGCCGGCGGCGCCACGGGAGCTCCTCCCAGTCCATCCCAGCCCGTCGTTTCGTGGTGTTCGCCCAAAACCACGACCAGGTGGGAAACCGCATGCGAGGCGAGCGGCTGAGTTTCCTCGTTCCCCGGGAAGGGCTCAAGCTTGCTGCCGGCGCCGTCCTCCTCTCACCTTTCATCCCCCTGCTCTTCATGGGGGAGGAATACGGGGAGACCGCCCCCTTTCAGTATTTCATCAGCCACTCCGACTCGGACCTGGTGGAAGCGGTGCGGCGGGGGAGGCGGCAGGAATTCAGCGCTTTTGAGTGGCAGGGGGAAACGCCCGATCCCCAGAGCGAGGAGACCTTTCTGCGGTGCAAATTGAACCACGACCTTCTCCGGGAGGAGGGACACCGGATTTTACGGGAATTATACCGGGAGCTGATCCGGTTGCGGAAGCGGATTTCGCCTCTGGCCTTTTTGAGCAAAGAGCATCTGGAAGCCCTGGTGTTGGAAAAAGAAAAAGTTCTCTGGGTCAGACGCTGGAGGGGGGAAGAGGAGGTTTTCATGGCCTTCAACTTCGGCCAATCCCGGGTATCGGTCAGTCTGCCCGTTGGGGAAGGGAGTTGGCGAAAAGAGATCGACTCGGAAGATGAAGAATGGAAGGGAAGGGGCAGCCTAAATCCTGGCCTGATTCATTCTCAGGGACAAGTCTCCTTGGCCCTGCATCCCCAGGCCTTCGTCCTGTTTTCCCGGACCGAGGAGGTTTAAATGGACCGGTATGTCTGCATCCATGGCCATTTTTACCAACCCCCGAGGGAGAATCCCTGGCTGGAGGACGTGGAGCTTCAAGACTCGGCTTATCCCTATCATGACTGGAATGAGAGAATTACCGCAGAATGCTACCTGCCCAACGCCACCTCCCGGATTTTGGACGGGGATGGGCGGATCATTCAAATTCACAATAACTATTCCAAGATCAGCTTTAATTTCGGTCCCACTCTCCTGGCGTGGATGGAGCAAAAATCGCCCGAGGTCTATGATGCAGTACTGGCTGCAGACAAGGAGAGCCAGAAGAATTTTTCCGGGCACGGCTCGGCCGTGGCCCAGGTTTACAGTCATATGATCCTGCCCCTAGCCAACTCGAGGGACAGGTTTACGCAGGTCTCTTGGGGCATCCGGGACTTCGAACACCGCTTCGGGAGGGCGCCAGAGGGTATATGGCTGTCCGAGACGGCCGTTGACCTGGAGACGCTGGACATCCTGGCCCGCCTGGGAATCCGCTTCACCATCCTCTCTCCCCACCAGGCCCAACAGGTCCGCCGCTTTCGGGGACGGAACTGGATCGATGTGAGCGGAGGGCGGATCGACCCCTCCCGGGCCTATGCCCTTCGCCTTCCGTCGGGGCAGCGGATGAATCTTTTTTTCTATGACGGCCCTGTCTCCCATTCGGTAGCCTTTGAAAAGATCCTGACCAACGGGGAGCACTTCGCCGGGCGGCTCATGGGCGCCTTCGCCGACAGCCGGACTTGGCCCCAGCTGGCCCACATTGCCACGGACGGAGAGACCTACGGTCATCACCACCGTTTCGGAGATATGGCCCTAGCCTACGCCCTGCAGCATATCGAAGCCGATGGAATGGCCCACCTGACCAACTATGGCGAGTTCCTGGAAAGGCATCCCCCCAATCACGAAGTCAGGATTTTCGAAAATTCTTCCTGGAGCTGCATCCACGGAATCGAGAGGTGGCGAAGTAACTGCGGGTGCAACAGCGGGATGAATCCGGGCTGGAATCAGGAGTGGCGGAGGCCCCTGCGGGAGGCCCTGGACTGGCTCCGGGACACGGTGGCCCGACCTTACGAAGAGAAAGGGCGCCAGTGGCTGAAAGACCCCTGGGCGGCCCGGGACGACTACATCCGGGTTATCCTCGACCGTTCGCCGGAGAACTTGGACAAATTCTTCCAGGACCACGCCGCTTTCCCTCTCTCCGAGGCCGACCGGATCACCGCCCTAAAGCTCCTGGAGCTGCAGCGCCATGCCATGCTCATGTACACCAGCTGCGGCTGGTTCTTCAACGAGCTTTCCGGCATCGAGACGGTCCAGGTCGTCCAGTATGCCGGCCGGGCCATCCAGCTTTCGGAGGAACTCTTCGGCGATTCCCTTGAACCGCAATTCCTGGAGCGGATGGAAAAAGCCAAGAGCAACATTCCCGACCATGGGGACGGCCGGCATATCTACGAGAAATTCGTCAAGCCGGCCATGGTGAACCTGGGAAAACTGGGAGCCCACTATGCCATCCGGTCGCTCTTCGAACCCTACGCCGAACACGACCGGATCTATTGTTTTGCCGCGGACCGGGAGGAGTTCAAATCCTCCGAGGCCGGAAAAATGAAGTTGGCCCTGGGAAGGGCCAGATTCACTTCCCGGATCACGGGGGAATCCGTCCTCCAATTCTTCGGGGTCCTGCACTTCGGAGATCATAACGTAAACGGAGGGGTGCGAGAGTTTCAGGGGGAGGAAGCCTACCAGTCCCTGGTCCAGGAAATCAGCGAGACCTTCTCCCGGGCAGACCTGCCCGAGGTCATCCGCCTCCTGGATAGGAATTTCGGCAAGAACATCTTCTCCCTCCGGTCGCTTTTCCGGGACGATCAGAGGAGAATCCTGATCCGAATCCTCGAATCCAGCCTGGCCGATGCCGAGGCCGTCTACGGCCAGGTCTATGAAAGAAACGCGCCCCTCATGCGTTTCCTTGTTGACCTGGGAAATCCCCTTCCCAAGAGCTTTCAGGCCGCTGCGGAATTCTCCCTGAATCGAAGTTTGCGGGGCGCCCTGGTGGCCGAGGAACCCCCCCTGGATCGGGTCCAATCCCTCCTGCAAGAAGCCAAGGGGCTTAGAATTGCCCTGGACGAAGTCAGCTTGGGGTATGCCCTTAAGGAGACCATCGAGCGGACGGCTGCAAGGTTTAGGGCCAAGCCCGAAGACTTGGCCATCCTCCAGAAGTTGGAGGGTCTGGCGGCGCTGGCCCGCAGCCTTCCCTTCCCGGCGCACCTGTGGAGAGTGCAAAACATCTATTTCCGGGTGGGCCGGGAGGCATACCCCCAATTCCGCAGTAGGGCAGAAAAAGGGGAGGAACCGGCCAAGACCTGGGTGGGCCACTTCACCTCCCTGGGCGAAAAGCTTTCCTGCCGGGTGGAATAGAAGAAAGAGATGGAAATGAAGAAAGAGGCTGCGCCAGAACCTGCTTCGACCTTGCCCCGGTTGCCCGAGAGAACCTCCCTCCAACCCAGGATCCCGCGGGCCACGTACCGGGTCCAGCTCGGAAAATCCTTCACCTTCCGCCAGTCCCTGGCGCTGGTTCCTTATTGGGATGAACTCGGAATCAGCGATCTCTATGCTTCGCCGTTTTTCAAGCCCTGCGACGTTGAGGGGGCGGGCTACGACGTGTGCGACCATAAAGAATTTAACCCGGCCATCGGCACCCCGGAGGACTTTGAGACTCTCTCCGCTTCCCTGCGGGAGTGCTCCATGGGACTCCTCCTGGATGTGGTCCCCAACCACATGGGCATCAGCGGGGGAAACCCATGGTGGATGGACGTGCTGGAAAACGGGCCCAGCTCCATGTTTTCCTGTTATTTCGACATCGAGCACCAGCCAGTGAAACCCGAACTGCAGAACAAAGTGCTCCTTCCCATCCTGGAGGACCAGTACGGCAAGGTCATGGAGGACGGCAAGTTCCATCTCAAGCTCGAGGAAGGGGCCTTCTTCATTTATTATTATGAGCACAAGCTCCCCGTCGCTCCCCATACCTACGCCCAGGTCCTGGAGCATCCCCAGGAGGAACTCATCCGAACCCTGGGCAAAGAAGATGAAAACCTTCAGGAGCTCCAGAGCATTCTGACCGCGCTGAGCTACCTGCCGCCCCGGACCGAATCGGCCCCGGAAAAACTGGACGAGCTGAAAAGGGAAAAGGAAGTCATCAAACGGCGCATTGCCAGCCTTTGTCAGAAGAGTCCGGTGGTGAAAAGGGCCCTCGAATCGACGATCCAGGCCTTCAACGGAAGGGCGGGGGACCCGCCCAGCTTCGATCGAATGGACTCCCTGATCAGCGCACAGGCCTACCGCCCGGCTTTCTGGCGGGTGGCTGCCGACGAGATCAACTACCGGCGGTTCTTCGACATCAATCACCTGGCGGCCATCCGTATGGAGCTCCCGCAGGTCTTCGAGGAGGCGCACCGCCTGGTTTTCCAACTTCTGGGTGAGGGAAGGGTTACCGGCCTGCGGATCGATCACCCCGACGGCCTGTGGAACCCCTCGCACTACTTTCTCCAGCTTCAGAAGAACTACCTGATTCGTTCCCTCCGTTCCCAATCCGCCTTCCGAGAGTCCCCGTCCTCCTTTTTCGAAGAGGAGGCCGAGGCCTGGTTGGCGGGTATCAGGCAAAGAATTCCGCCCCCTCCCTGGCCTCTCTATGTGGTGGCCGAGAAGATTCTCGGGGAGGGTGAGCCCCTGCCGGAGGACTGGGCGGTCTGCGGGACCACGGGGTATGACTTTCTCAACGAGGTGAACGGCCTTTTCGTGGATGGAAGGAACGCCCGGGCGATGGACCGGATCTACGTCCATTTTGTGGGAGTCCAGATCCCCTTCGGCAACCTGGTCAATACGTGGAAGAAGATGATCATGCTGGTCTCTCTGGCCAGCGAACTGGCGGCCTTGAGCCACCAGTTGGAAAGGATATCGGAAAAAAACCGAGGCTACCGGGATTTTACCCTGAACAGCATCACCTTTGTCCTGAGGGAAGTCATTGCCTGTCTGCCCGTTTACCGGACTTACATTACCGGCCCGGAAAACGTCCCGGAGCGAGATGTGACCTACATAGAAGCCGCGGTGGAAGAGGCCAAGAGGCGAAACCCCCGCACCGCCGAATCCATCTTCGACTTCATCCGGGATACTCTTTTGCTCCGCAATCTGAAGAATTTTTCAGCGGAGGACCGGCAAGGCTTGGTCCAATTCGTCATGAAGTTCCAGCAGATCACCGGACCGGTGATGGCCAAAGGATTGGAGGATACGGCGTTCTACATTTACAACCGCCTGGTTTCTCTGAATGAGGTGGGGGGGCATCCGGAAAAATTTGGAGTGTCCCCTGAGGATTTTCATCGGCGGAATCAGGAGCGGCGGCAGAAATGGCCCCATACCCTTCTGGCCACTTCCACTCACGACAACAAGAGAAGCGAGGATGTGCGGGCCCGCATCGACGTGCTTTCCGAAATGCCGGGGGAGTGGAGGGCGGCGGTAAGCCGCTGGGGCCGTTGGAACGCCCCGAAAAAGACAACCGTGGACGGGCAGCCGGCTCCCGACCGAAACGACGAGTATCTCCTCTACCAGACCCTGGTGAACGCGTGGCCCGTCGAGGCGCCGGAAAATCCCCTAGCCCTTGATTCCGAAGAATTCAACCAATTTCGGGAGAGGATCGCGGCTTACATGCGGAAGGCCACCCTGGAGGCCAAAGTCCACACCAGCTGGATCAATCCCAATGAGGAATATGACGGGGCGGTCAAGGATTTTGTGTTGAAGCTGCTGGAGCCCCGGGGTAAGAACCGCTTTCTCAGTGACGTGCAGGCTTTCCAGCGCCGGGTGGCTTTCTTCGGCCGATGGAACTCGCTGTCCCAGGTTCTCCTGAAGCTCACCAGCCCCGGCGTTCCCGATATCTACCAAGGGACCGAGCTATGGGACCTGAGCTTGGTGGACCCGGACAACCGAAGGCCCGTGGATTTTGGGGTCCGCCAAGGCTTGCTGTCCGGGCTGAAAGGAAGGATTGAAAATTCAGGGGAGAATCTAGTTCCCTTGGCACGGGAGCTTTTGGAAAACAGCTGGGACGGCCGGATCAAGCTCTACCTGATCTACCGAACCCTGCAGGCCAGTCGCCGGGATCCGAAAATCTTTTCCGAAGGGTCCTATCTCCCCTTGGAGGGGGAGGGAGAAAAAAAAGATCACCTTTGTGCCTTCGCCCGAACCTTCAAAGAGGATTCCTTCGTGGTGGGGGTTCCCCGACTAGTAGTCGGGCTCCTGGGGGGAAGGGAAGAGCCTCCCCTGGGGGAAGCCGCCTGGAAGGATACTTGGTTACGAGTTCCTGGGGAATGGGCTAGCCGGAAGTATCGAAACCTGTTTACCGGGGAAGAATTGGGGGTCCGAAACGGGGATAGAGGCGCTGGATTTTTTCTGGGGGACCTATTCCGCAATTTTCCGGTTGCTCTCCTGGAATCCACGGAGCATTCCTGAGGACTTTTCCCCTTTCTCACCCTGGCGGGGGCCGAGTGTGGAAGTTGAGAGGAGGAGAGGAGAAGGGAGATGGGTTTCAAGGTGGTTTGATCGTAATCATATTGATTTTGGCTGCTTTTGGGGCGGGGTTCGGCTGCGGGTTCCATAAGCTGTACAAGGGCGAGAAGGAGCGGGCGGCCGCCAAAGGGGTCTATGGCCCTCGGGCTCCATTATCTTTTTTCCCAAGCCTGTTCCATGGGCTATAATAAAGTGATAAAGCCGCCCGGGAAAGGAAGCGAAGATGAATGCCAAGCTCATCGGGATCATCGTTCTTCTTGTCTTACTGGTCGTTTTGGCCATCCAGAACTACCAGCCGTTGACTCTTAAATTTCTCTTCTGGTCCCTCGAGACGAGCCTTGTTCTGGTCCTCCTGGTCAGTTTTCTGATAGGGGCATTGGTGGGGGGATTGATCCTGTGGGTTGGGCGGGGGAAGAAGAAGGACCTTCCCCTAATGTCGGAAGAGAAAACCAAACCATGACCCAGGTCTCCAGGTCCCCCCTTCCGGTTCCTTTATGGCTGGTCCACTCCATCTTCCTGGCCTGCTGATTGTGGTTCAGCTATATGGGTTCCAGCCTTTTCGACCGCTACATCCGGCAGTCGGCTGGGCAATGTCGGAACCGAGCTTCGTCATCGGATTCTGGAGCGCCTCTGCAAAAAGGAAAGCGAAATCCCCTCCCCCAGCGAACGGTTAGCGCAGGAAAAGTCCCTGATTTTTATCCCTCCGCCCGGGGGAAGTTGTGATAAAATAGGCCGTGTCGAAGTCCCGCCCCATTTCCCTTTCTCCCGAAAGGAGGTCGCCATGGAAAAGGTCCTTTGTATAGACGATGATTTGAGCCTTCTTCGCCTGTACCAGGAGGAGCTTGCGGAAGAAGGCTACAAAGTCGTTCTGGCCAGGGACGGCAAGGAGGGCCTGGCGAAGTTTGAAAAAGAGAAACCTCAGGTGGTGGTGATGGACATTCGCATGCCGGTCATGGACGGCATTGAAACCCTGACTGCAATGCTGGGGAAGGACCGGCAGGTTCCGGTCATTCTCAACACGGCCTACCCTCAGTACAAGGAAAATTTCATGACCTGGGGAGCCGAGGCATACGTAGTCAAATCCTCGGACCTCACCGAGCTCAAGCAAAAGATCCGGGACATCCTGGATAAACGCAAGAAGATGGGAAGTCAGAAGGAATGAGGAGGTCTCCCGTTGGATGAACGAATCCAGGCCATGATCCTGGCGGGAGGCAAAGGGGAACGGCTCTATCCTCTCACCCAGGATCGGGCCAAGCCGGCCGTCCCCTTCGGCGGGATTTACCGCATCATCGACTTCACCCTGAGCAACTGCCTGAATTCCGGAGTCCGGCGGATCAACCTTCTCACCCAATACAAATCTCTTTCCCTTAACCGCCATATCTTCCAGGGATGGAACATCTTCAACCCGCAGCTGAATGAATTCATCAACCTGATCCCGGCTCAGCAGCGGGTGGGGGAGGACTGGTACCTGGGGACCGCCGACGCCATCTACCAGAACATTTACGTCCTGCAGCAGGACCGGCCCGACCTGATTCTCATCCTCTCCGGAGACCACATCTACAAGATGAACTACCGGGAGATGATCGCCTATCACCTGGAGAAAAAAGCCGATCTCACCGCGGCGGTCATCGAGATGGACAAGAGCCTCTCTCGGCAGTTTGGCGTCCTGCAGGTCGACGAAGAATTTCGGATCATCGGCTTCGAAGAAAAGCCCGGGGTGCCCAAAACGATCCCCGGCCATCCAGCGCTCATTCTGGCCAATATGGGGGTTTACGTCTTCAACACTGAAATCCTGGCCCGCCGGGTCATCGAGGACGCCAAGGACCCGGATTCCCAGCACGATTTCGGAAGGAATGTGATCCCCGCCATGGTCGGTCAGGACCGGGTCTATGCCTATAGCTTTCGCGATGAGAATAAGAAGCAGGCCAAGTACTGGAGGGACATCGGGACTCTGGATGCCTATTATGTTGCCAGCATGGATCTCGTCGCCGTGGACCCCCAGTTCAACCTTTATGATTCCAACTGGCCCATCCGTACCTATTATCCCCCCCTGCCACCCGCCAAAACGGTCTTCGAAGAACACGGTTCGAACCGGGTAGGGGTATCCTTCAGCTCCATCGTCTCCAGTGGGTGCATTATCAGCGGGGGGAGGGTATATCGCTCGATCCTATCTCCCAACGTAAGAATTCATAGTTACTCGGAAGTCCAAGATTCGATCCTGATGGACGGAGTGGAAGTGGGAAGAGGCGCCCGGGTGAGGCGGGCGATCGTCGACAAACGAATTCGGATCCCGGCGGGATACCAGATCGGGTTCAACCAGGAAGAAGACACCCGAAAATTTACCGTCACCCAG
>Ga0326726_10001341_pt1 | contig 22845 bp, 13 predicted proteins | sample MHFenrmetagenome_2_FD_207603 | JGI IMG/M metagenome (GOLD analysis project Ga0326726, IMG submission 207603) | Lab enriched peat soil microbial communities from Michigan Hollow, Ithaca, NY, United States - MHF15MN | ecosystem: Environmental > Terrestrial > Soil > Wetlands > Peat | place: USA... | reverse complement strand
CACGCGGCCTGGCAGCCCTCCTTCCAAAGGTGCGGGCGGTGCGCGGCTGCCGGTTTGGCTGCGACCCCGACCAGCCTGCCTCCTGGTGCACGGAGTGCCGCGAAAGGGCTGCCTCTGGCGAGCCACTACCCGTTGAAGAAAAGCCCATTCCGTTCGTCAACCTGCCAGTCTCGGCAACCGAAGACCGGGTGGTGGGGACGCTTGACATAGAACAGGCGATTCAAAAAGGGGAGCGCCACTTCGAACCCGGCGTTCTGGCTGCCGCCAACCGGGGTCTGCTCTACATTGACGAGGTGAATCTGCTCGACGACCACGTGGTGGACGTCCTGCTCGACTCTGCGGCCATGGGCATGAACATCGTTGAACGCGAGGGCATCTCTTTCACTCATCCCGCCCGCTTCATCCTGGTGGGCACGATGAACCCTGAAGAAGGCGATCTGCGGCCACAATTACTCGACCGTTTTGCCCTTTCGGTGGATATTACAGGCATCCGGGACGCCCGCGACCGGGTGACCATTATCGAAAACAACCTGGCTTTCGAATCTGACGCTGAAGCTTTCCATAAACTTTGGCAGCCGCACGAAGAGAAACTCAGCCGGATCATTGCCCAGGCACGGACAATGGTCGACAAGGTGACCTACACCCGGCGGGACTTGCTCTCCATCGCCGCGCTGACCGCATCCCTCAACGTGGACGGACACCGCGCCGACCTGGTCATCCTGAAAGCCGCACGCGCCCATGCCGCATACGAGGAGCGTAACTCGATCACGGACCGGGATATTGCATTGGCCGCTGAACTGGCACTCCCCCACCGGATCAAGCACGGTCCTTTCCACCAAACCGAGATCTCACCAGAGCAATTACAGGAACGCATCGAACAATTACAGGGTTCGTCTGAAGATGGGGAGCCATCTGAAACCACCGAGAAAAACCCTGAATCAGAACCTGTAAAAAAAAAGTCCTAGCTGAAGCCGCGGAGCAGGAAAATCCCGATCAACCGCCGGACGCTGAACCTTCCCCCCAGCAAGCTGTTTTCGGCCCGCAAGATGCCCACTGGTGGGACGGCGGAAAAAAGGTAAAAGTCGGCGAGACTTTCGACCCGCGCAAACTCGATACCCCCCTTGACAAATTAACCCGCCAGCATTCCGGACGCCGGTCACGCACGCATACGGAACGAAAGCGCGGGCGTTACATCCAATCCCGCCCGGCGAACGGAAAAACAGATGACGTGGCTTTCGATGCCACCATCCGCGCAGCAGCCCCTTTCCAAAAACAGCGCGTCGAGCAGCGTAAAAAGGTCGCTTTTGCCATTACGAAGGATGACTTGCAACGCAAGGTGCGTGTCAAGAAAGCTGCAAATCTGATCCTGTTTTTGGTGGATGCTTCCTGGTCCATGGCAGTGGCAGAGCGCATGACAGCCACGAAGGGCGCTATCCTATCACTATTGACAGATGCGTATCAGCGCCGCGACCGGGTAGGTCTGATCGTCTTCCAGAAAGATCGTGCCACGCTCATCCTGCCTCCGACGAATTCCATCACGCTTGCTCAGCGCGCCTTATCCGACATCCCGGTGGGTGGCAAGACTCCACTCTCTGCCGGCTTGTTAATGACCTACCAGGTTCTAACGCAGGAGCAGGTAATTCATCCTGACGTGGAACCTTTGCTGATCATCCTGACCGATGGAGCGGGGAACGTTTCCATTGGCGTCCTGCCACCACAAGAAGAAGCCTTCGGGTTCGCCGAGCAGATCGCAGATCGTGGTTACCGAACCGTGGTCATAAATATGGAGCATGCATCCTTTGACCAGGGTCTCGCCCAAGCGCTCGCGGATCATCTCGAAGCCCCCTGTTACACCTTGAATGAACTCAAGGCGGAAAGCCTGCTAAACACTGTACGGCAGGAAATGGCCGATCCAAAGAAAAAATAAAAAACACCCGTGGGCGTTTTTTATTGTGCAGTGCGAGTGCAGTTTCTCCCGGCAAGCTTGGCTGCATACATTGCCTGGTCGGCAGCGTGCAGGACCTTTTCCCAGGTATCGCCATGGCGTGGAAAAGCTGCCACACCGATTGACAAAGTAGCTTTCAGTTTTACCCCCAGGTGTTCAATATCCAATTCCAAAAAACTGGTGCGCAAATGCTCAGCGCGTTCGTGACCTTTGCTAAGCTCCGTGCCCGGCATAACAATCAGGAACTCTTCACCGCCGAAGCGGCAGGAAATATCAGAGCCGCGAATATCAGATAACAAAATTTCACCCAATCTTTTAAGGAGTATGTCACCAGCATCGTGCCCGTACGTGTCGTTGAATGCCTTGAACCCATCGATATCCATCATAATCAGGCAGACAGTGCTTTTCTCGCGCTCAGCTCGCTGAAACTCACGAATCAGTGATTCCTCAAGATAGCGACGATTAAACAAGCCAGTCAAAGAGTCCCGGGTAGCCTGCTCCTTCAACTGGGCATGCAGCATTTCAATTTCCACCAATTGATTTCTTAGTTTTTGGTTGGCATCCTGAAGGACAATTTCGTTCTGCTTGCGTTCCGAAATATCCCGCACCACGCTCTGAATGTGAATGGGAAGACCTTTATCATCGCTTACCAGCTCGGCATTGATCTCGACGGTTACTTTGTCCCCACTCTTTTTAATATAATCACATTCATAAAGGGGAATTATTTCACCTTTTTGCAAGCGTTCCAAAATGTGCTTGCTTTCCTTTTTCTGTACCGAAATATCCAAAGTGGAAAGTTGGATTAATTCTTCGACCGTATACCCAGTTAAATCAGCTGCACGTTGATTTACATCCAGATGTTTCCCTTGCATATCAAGAATAAACACAGCATCGTGAGATTGTTCGAACAGCGCCCGATAGCGGTTTTCGGCTTTTTCACGCTCCCTGATTTCCTGTTGGGCTTTCTCATACAGGCGACTATTCTCAATAGCCACCGCAGCCTGGGTGGCAATGGTTTCCAGCAAACGGATCTGGGCAGGATCATAAGCATTTGGTTTATAACTCTGCATTGATATTACACCCACCACCCGATCCCCCACGATCATGGGCACACCCACGTATGCACGCGTAGGTGTACCGCTGGTACGAAATATCTGGAAAGTCGTGGCAGCATTGGGAGAGATAATATCGGGGATATAGAGCGTTTGGCGATCTTTGATTACGCGACCGCTCAACCCGGGGTTTTGTCGTAAGTCACGCGTGGGAATCTTGGGATATTCTCCCCTGTCATAGGCAAGGGGATGCTGGATCAACCCGGTTTCGGGATCCAGGATGCCAATATAGAACGCCTCCACGGGTAGTACCTGCCGGCATTTTTCCAGCAAGGTTTTTAACACCTGGTCCATGTCCAGGCCTGAAGTGACAGTAATGCCAATGTCAAACAGCGCGGTCATTTCTTCGGCGCGATGTCGCACTTCTTCAAATAAGCGTGCATTTTCAATTACACCTGCCGTCTGCGTGGCAATCGTTTCCAATAGACGGATCTGATCCGGATGATAGGCATTTGGCTGGGAGCATTGCATGGAAATCACACCTACCACCCGGTCACCTACCAGGAGCGGGACGCCAACATAAGAACGACTCGGGTCACCTCCAAAATCTATTGCCTTGTATTTTCGGGCGGCCTCTTCCGCGAGGGCATCCGGTATATAGAGCACCTGCCGGGTCTGGATTACATATCCGGTCAGGCCGGGTGATTCACGCAATTCATTCGGGGGTAAAACACTAATTTCCCCCTTGTCATAAAAGAGGGGAAAACCTATCATTCCAGTTTCGTGATCATAAGTTGCCACATAAAAGGCTTCGATGGGCAGGACACGTTGACACTTCTCCAAAAGAGCCCTGAGGAGTTTGTCCATTTCAAAGCCCGAGTTGACTGCCAGGCCGATATCAAGCAATACAGATAATTGGTCAGCGCGTTGTTGGGCCTCCTCCAATAAACGTGCATTTTCTACAGCGATGGCCACCTGGTCGGCGAAAGCCTTTAAACGATCCGCATGAGTATGGTTATAGAAGTTTGGGGTAAGGCTGGTCAGGTCAAGAAAACCGATCACTTCTCCTTTTGCCAGGAGGGGTGCTCCAGCATATGAACGGATTCCTTCCAGTCCTTCCAATACGATCCAGCTTCTACTCTGGAGTGTATCCGGGATCGCTAAAGCCTGACAAGTTTCCATCATAGTGCGAAAATTCGGAATCTCGTCCACTGAATAATCCAGCCGCTTTACCTCCAACCCGTGTTCCCGATATCCATGGGAACATGCCACGCGCGCTATTTTATGTTCTTCCAATAACATTAAGGCTGCCATATCATAAGGGACAACCTTTCCTACGTTGTCCAGGAGGCGGTCCAACACTTCCATGAAGGAGCGTGAACTATTCAACGCCGCGGCAGTATCCCGCAGCGCTTCTGCCATCACGCGTTGCTCGTGTTCTGCCTGCTCGATCAAATGGAGTTCAGTTATCCGATCCATATATAAATAGCAGAACGAAAATGAATATTTCCTAGTGGCCAACACACCCCTGTGTTCCAGTCATGGCCTCGCCTGGTATGTTCAGGTTTTCCCAGCCAAAATCTTCTGCCAAATTTCTCCCGAAATAGACTCCGGCATGGCAAAACCTGTTCGGTAAATCATCTCCTCACTTGACAAGTGTACCTTAACTACGCAACATCAAACAATACAATTTCATAAGAATTTTGACCTCCACTTTCTACCCATAAATGGAGAAGATGGGCGGAAAAGCTAAGTTTGATATTTGACTTGGATTACTCTCTGCTATAATCTGCCGCGATGATTCTACTCACCGGAGGTACCGGTTTTATCGGCCGGGTATTGACCCGTCAACTGGTCGAAACCGGCCACTCGGTTCGTATCTTACTGCGACCTTCCCCCCGTACTCCCCGCCTGCCGATTGGCGTACCCGTGGAGGTGGCTGTCACGAGCATGACCGACGTTCAAGGTCTGCGCGCGGCCATGCATGGCGTGGACACCATTTACCACCTAGCTGGTGGCGAAGGCCAGGGGGGACGAGCCAATCTGCAAGCGTTGGACATAGATGGCACACGAGCATTATGCCAGGCGGCCGCAGATGCTCAAGTGGGGCGGTTCTTCTACCTGAGCCACCTGGGGGCCGACCGGGCTGCGGGTTTCCCGGTACTGAAAGCTAAAGGAATTGCTGAAGAATACATCCGCAAGTCCGGGGTTCCTCACACAATTCTGCGCGGCTCGATCCTGTTTGGTCCGGGTGACGAATTTACCACCGGCCTGGCAATGCTGCTGACCGCTGCACCCGGTTTCATGCCGTTGCCGGCCAAGGGGGAGACCTTGCTCCAGCCTCTGTGGGTGGAGGACCTGGTCACATGCCTGATCTGGGCCCTGGACGCCCCTGAAACCATCAACCAGACATACGAGGTGGGGGGCAGCGAATATATCAACTTACGCCAGTTGACCGTTACCATAATGCAAACCATTAAACGTCGACGTTTACTTGTCAACTGGCCCATGCAATCCATGCGTTCGCTAACCATTATCATGGAATCCATCTATCCACGTTTCCCTGCCTCGATATTCTGGCTGGATTATCTGGCGGTCAACCGGACCTGCTCCCTGGATACAATCCCGCGCATATTCGGACTGATGCCTGCCCGATTTGCCTCCCGGCTGGATTATCTGCGCAATGTTCCCTGGACCCGCCAGCTCCTCCAAAGGTTGTTTACGCCCTATGGCTGAGTGGTCTATTCGACTCCTGGAAACCCCTGAAGAAATGACTGCCGTTGAAGTCCTTCAACGAAAGGTCTGGACTGGTTCAGAAACTGACGTCATCCCCGCTCACATGCTGCTGGCTGCCGTCCATAACGGTGGGCTGGCGCTGGGGGCATATGCGGGGACAACTCTGGTTGGTGTAGCTTTTGGTTTTCCAGGGATTTATACAACTCCGGACGGTCCAAGATTGAAACATCACTCTCACATCCTGGGTGTCCAACCGGACTGGAGCGGAAAAGGGGTTGGCTTTGCACTCAAGCGCGCCCAGTGGCAAGTAGTGCGAAAACAGGGGATCGATCGGATTACCTGGACCTACGACCCATTGCTCAGCCGTAACGCCCATCTCAACATCACCCGCCTGGGAGCCGTCTGCAATACTTACCTTCGTTCAGAGTATGGTGAGATGCGCGACGGCCTGAACAGCGGACTACCTTCCGACCGATTCCAGTTGGACTGGTGGCTGAACACCAAGCGCGTGGAACGGCGTCTCAGTCGTCGGCCGCGACCGGTCCTGGCACTTGAACACTACCGCAATGCAGAAGCTAATGTGTTGGCAGCCCTCATAGACCGGGGAAATGTTCCCTATCCAGCAGAAACCACCCCTGAGCTGACAGGTACACTGTTGCTGGTTGAAATCCCATACGATTTCCCGGCGCTTAAAGCTGCGGATCTGCCTTTAGCGCGCGACTGGCGCTTTTATACCCGGGAGATCTTCGAGAATTCCTTCGCCAACGGTTACCTGGTCACCGATTTTATCCTTGATAAGGACCGCAGTTTTTATGTACTGACCCATGCCGAGTCCACCCTCCAGGATGATGAGGGTCCTGATTAATTGTCTACCAAACGCAGTATGGTGCCAAGCCAGACTCTTCGCAATGAAGGGGGACATGGAAATATACCTGCCCAAAGGCAATATCACAGGGAATAAAAACAGACGGCCAAGATGAACCGTCTGGTCGATTATTTAGAGGGGAATGCTAATCAACCGGGTAAAGCACCAATCCCAGTGTGCCAGGACCAAAGTTTGCCGCAAGGGAAATGGCTAGGTCAGTTAACATCGTTTCTTTGCTGTTAAAACGTTTCTTCGCCTCCTCCATCAAGGCTAATCCGGAGGCAACATCACGGGCATGGACGATGCCCAGGTAGACTGGCTTATCTCCGAATTCCTCGGCGGCCATTTCAATAACTCGCTCAAGGGCAGCTTTCCGGGTCCGGACTTTCTCCACCATATCGACCACCCCATGATTTAAAACAGCAATTGGTTTGACGTTCAGGATCGATGCCAACGCGGCAGAGAGAGTTCCTACCCTGCCGCTCATGCGGGCATAGTCAAGGGTATCCAGCGTGAGGATGATCCGGACCCGATCGCGAATACCTTCCAGGTATTTTACAATTTGCTCCACGCTTTTTCCATCCCGATCCATCTTGCGCGCCTCACGGCACATCAGGCCCAATCCCAACGAACCTCCACCAGAATCCACTGGAATCACTCTCATCTCGTTTTTTAGTTCCTCCGCGGCTGCGACAGCGGAAGCATAAGTACCCGAGAGTTTACTGGTCACATGGACAGACAAGATGGTATCCCCATTTTCTGCGATCCGTTTGTAGAATTCCGTAAATTGATGTGGGGAAGGCTGGGAAGTCTTGGGAATCTTCCTGGTTTCGTCAACCAGTTTATAGAAACCCTCACTGTCCAGGTCAACATTCTGCAAATAAGTCTTTTCCCCAAACAGGATGTTGATGGGAATTACATCGATGCGATATTCCTTCTCCCATCCAACGGGAATATCAGCCGCGCCATCAGTAACAATTCGTAACATTATCTGCCTCCTTGGCTGAGAGTAAAATTCATCCGTTGCCGAATCCACGACGAAGATAGTAAGAAGTGTGCTCCTACACTTCCCTGCTTATGAGCGTGATCCTGCAAAGGATTTAACTCCAAACCGGTGTGGATATAAACAATCTAACCCTGCCGGGTTTTGGAAGTTCCACTATAATACCACTTCGCGCACTTCATGCTCGTGCGAATTTTATAAAACATTTGTGCTATAATTGTTACATTCCAATTTCGAGGTACGCATGTCATCTAACGTCATCCGCGTGGTTGGCGCACGCGAACACAATCTTAAAAACATCACGGTCGAGATCCCGCGAGATAAGCTGGTGGTTATCACTGGCCTGTCCGGCTCCGGGAAATCTTCACTGGCATTCGACACCATTTTTGCAGAAGGGCAGCGCCGTTATGTCGAATCTCTTTCGGCGTACGCCCGACAGTTCCTTGGGCAGATGCAAAAACCCGACGTAGACTATATCGAAGGACTCTCTCCGGCTGTCTCCATCGACCAGAAGGGAACTTCCCATAACCCGCGCTCAACCGTTGGGACTGTCACGGAAATTTATGATTACCTGCGACTTCTCTTTGCGCGGGTTGGAATTCCACATTGTCCGATTTGCGGGCGGGAGGTCGTCAAGCAATCCGCCCAGGAAATTGTGGATGCCGTGGGGGCTTTGCCGGAGGGTACCCGCATCCTGGTCCTATCACCAGTGGTACGCGGCCGTAAGGGCACCTACCAGGCAGTCTTCGAGGAAATCCGCAAAGCGGGGTTTGCTCGTGTTCGCGTGGACGGAACCGTTTACAACCTGGATGAAGAGATCAGCCTCGATCGCTACAAGATCCACACCATCGAAGCAGTGGTGGACCGGTTGGTGGTAACGGGCTCGGGGTCCGAGCAGGATCGGAAGGCAAATATCACCCGTCTGACAGATTCAGTCGAAACTTCTCTGAAATTTGGAGATGGCTATCTCACCGTCCAAGTATTGGCAGAAACCGCCGAAGAAAACCACGATTTGCACTTCTCGGAACACCTGGCCTGTCCAGAGCATGGCATCAGCATCCCGGAGATCGAACCACGCACATTTTCTTTCAATACTCCTCACGGCGCATGCCCTGACTGCCAGGGATTGGGAAACAAACTTGAAATCGATCCGGACCGCGTGATAGACCCGGAGAAATCTCTTTCCGATGGTGCGCTGATCGCCATGGAATGGAGCAACGTGCGGGATGAAGGGAATCCGGGTTATTACTGGCAAATGCTGGAAGCCATGGCAGAGCATTATCATATCGACATGAACAAACCCATCAAGGATTTGCCAGCCGAGCACCAAAACCTTGTTTTATACGGCACGAAAGGGGAAAAAGTCCGCATCCATTATCATAACCGCGATGGCCGCCAGGCAACCTTCGACACCGCCTTCGAGGGCGTGGTTGGCAACCTGGAACGACGATACCGAGAGACGAACTCGGAATACATTCGTGAGAAGATTTCAGAATATATGAGTGACCGACCCTGCCCAACTTGCCAGGGAAAGCGACTGCGACCCGAAGCTCTGGCTGTCACCGTGGACGAGGTCAATATCCTGCAGATCACCGAATGGCCGGTTCTCCGCTCCCTCGAATGGGCCAGGCGTCTGGCGGGATCGGGTTCACCGCTCACCTCGCGGCAAAAAGCCATCTCCGACCGCATCCTGAAGGAGATCGTCTCGCGCCTGGGGTTTCTGGTAAATGTCGGGCTGGATTACCTTACCCTGCATCGCTCCGCCGGTTCGCTTTCGGGGGGAGAAGCCCAGCGCATACGGCTAGCAACCCAGGTCGGCTCGAGGCTGGTGGGGGTCTTGTACGTGCTGGACGAGCCATCCATCGGGCTGCACCCGCGCGATAACGACCGGCTGCTGACAACACTTAAGGGGCTGCGCGATATCGGCAATACTGTTCTCGTGGTGGAGCACGACGACGATACCATCCGCACCGCTGACTGGGTCATTGACCTGGGTCCAGGAGCCGGTGTGCACGGTGGACATATCATCGCCGAAGGCACTCCCGAACAGATCATTGTCCATCCCAAGTCTCTTACCGGTGCCTACCTTTCAGGGCGCAAACACGTTCCGGTGCCCAAGAAACGGCGTGAAGGGAATGGAAAAATATTATCCGTGGTGGGTGCATGTGCCAACAACCTGAAAGATATTACAGTTAATATCCCCCTGGGCATGTTTGTCTGCATTACCGGGGTTTCAGGGTCGGGTAAATCGTCATTAATGACTGATGTGCTCTATAACGCGCTGGCTGCAAAACTAAACAGGGCCCACACCCAACCTGGCGAATTCGAACGCATCGACGGGATCGAGCATCTCGACAAGATCGTCAATATTGACCAATCCCCCATCGGCCGCACGCCGCGTTCAAATCCCGGTACCTACACCAGCCTGTTCGAGGAAATCCGTAAACTCTTTGCGGAATTGCCGGAAAGCAAAGTGCGGGGGTACAAGCCGGGGCGCTTCTCTTTCAACGTGCATGGCGGACGCTGTGAAGCCTGCCAGGGTCAGGGTGAATTGCGCATCGAGATGCAGTTCCTGCCGGATATCTACGTGTCCTGCGATGTGTGCCATGGCAGCCGGTTTAACCGGGAAACATTGCAAGTCCACTTTAAGGGACACAGTATCGCAGACGTGCTAGATATGACGGTGGATCAGGCCCTGCTAATATTCTCGGCCTTTCCCCACATGATGAACAAGCTCAAACTCCTGCAGGAAGTGGGACTGGGATACATCAAAATTGGACAGCCGGGAACTACATTATCCGGTGGCGAAGCCCAACGCGTTAAACTGGCCAAGGAGCTCTCCCGGCGCGCGACTGGCTGCACCCTGTATGTGCTGGATGAACCCTCGGTTGGGCTGCACGCGGCGGATGTGCACAAGCTTATTGAAGTCCTTCAGCGACTTGTGGATACCGGAAACAGTGTGCTTATCATCGAGCACAACCTGGAGATCATCAAAGTTGCAGACTGGATCATCGACCTGGGTCCGGAAGGCGGTGACCGGGGTGGCGAGTTAATCGCTGAAGGCACTCCTGAGCAGGTTGTGTCAGCTTCAGGGTCCTATACCGGATCTTTCCTGAAAAATCACTTGAAAAAGCAAGTGAAGCCGCAGCGATAACCTATACGCAATCCAACGCGCTCGCATAATCCTATAAGTTCAGGTAGAATTAGGTTACGTGATCGCGCTTGGAGCCTCCCGGCCCAAGTGGACACTGGAAACGGACGGGATACCATATGTCTATCTCAAATACGATTGACTCTTATCGCAAACGTCGTAAAACACCACTGCCATTGATCCTGGGGGTAGCGGCAATCCTGCTGGTAGTAATTGGGATCATAATTTTGATCGTGACCATGAGCAGGGGCGGTTTTACTCTCTTCCCCACCAAGACTCCCACCCCCACCATCACCCCGAGCCCCACAAATACTTTCACTCCCACCGAAACGGCCACCATCACGCTTACACCCACCATAACCGCCACGGCCACGGCTTCCCAAATATTCCAATATGTCGTAAAGGAGGGCGAGACTCTCACCTCAATCATCCAATCACAAGGCTTGGCGGATACTCCCAATGCGCTTATCATTATTTTTATGCTTAATCCCGGGATTGACCCCATATCCGGGTTTATTACAGTCGGGCAGACCATTAATTTGCCTCCTCCGAATTATCCGGTGCCGACACCCACAGCCCTTCCAACAGGACTGGTTCCCGGTTCAAAGATCACCTATAGGGTCATGCCGGGTGACAGCCTGGGCAGTATTTCCGCCAAGTTCAACAGCACCATCGCAAGCCTCCTCCTTTTGAACAAAACTGCGCTCACGGATGGGGAGGCTTCGATTATTTATCCTGGGCAATTGCTGATCGTATCCATAAATATTGTCACACCGGTGCCGACGGTCAAGCCGACTGCTACTGCGACACCATAAATGGAAAAAATTCCCCCGGAAATAAAAGAACCGGGGGTTTCTTTTTCCACAACCCCTTTGACATTCTGCGCGCCAAAGACTAAAATGATAAGGTTATATGGAACGTATCGTAAGGAGCAGTTGTGAATAACTGGCCTGGCAAGTTTGTGATTGGTCTCACCGGCAATATCGCCACCGGAAAAAGCGTCGTACGGAGGATGTTGGAGCATTTGGGAGCTTACACCATCGATGCAGACGCGCTTGCCCACCGGGCCATAGCCAAAGGAGCGCCAGGTTACCAACCCGTGGTCGATTATTTTGGTAAATTCATTCTGGATGCGAGGGGGGAAATCGACCGGGCCAAACTTGGTCGTCTGGTCTTCAACGATCCCGAAGCACTCAAGATTCTAGAAGATATCGTTCACCCGCTGGTCGAACAAGCAACGGATTTGATGATCAGGCGGGCGAACCAGCATATCATCGTGATCGAGGCCATCAAACTGCTTGAAGGTAAATTGGGCGGTCAATGCGACTCCATCTGGACCTCAACCGCTCCTGAAGCGCTCCAAAAAGTCCGTTTAATGAAAAGGCGTGGCATGAGCGAGCAACAGGCTTTACAACGCATCCAATCCCAATTCCCACAGGAATTGAAGATTGCCGCGGCCAGTGTTGTCATCACGAATAATGGCTCCTTTGAAGATACCTGGAAGCAAGTGGTGGCTGCCTGGAAGGTCATTTCCCCCACTACAGACACGGCGCCTCTCATAACACGTGCCGGTGGAGATGGCGAACTGGCTGTCCAGCGCGGACGCCCGCGTGATTCTGCCAGCATTGCTGCGTTGATCACGCGTCTCAGCCGTGGTGCCCGCGCCCTTGCGCCGGATGATGTTATGGCTGCCTTCGGTGATAAGGCATTTCTATTGCTCACTTCGAACAAGGACCTGGTTGGATTGGCAGGCTGGCAGGTGGAAAACCTTGTATCACGCACTACAGAGCTTTACCTTGACCCGGTCATCACCACTTCGCGAGCCCTTAAAACCCTGGTGAACGAGGTCGAAAGTGCTTCACAGGATTTGCAATGCGAAGCTTCCCTGCTTTTTCTTCCTCCTGAATTGGCCAGGCAGGATGCTGTCTGGAAAGAGCTTGGCTACATACGCCGAACGCCAAAGACTCTTGGAGTTCAAGCCTGGCAGGATGCCGCCCTGGAATCACAGCCTTTAAATACCATCCTGTTTTTTAAGCAACTCCGCCAGGACCGTATCCTGCGACCCATATAAATGGGGACTTTCCACGATTAGAGCCAGCAAGCCGGTCTGCTGGCAGCCTGGTTCCCGATAACCTGATCCAATCTCGACCGATGCAATTGCAGTTATGAATAACCTGATAATTAATATCCTCTTCATTTTTCAGCGTCTTGACTGGCTCGGTGTTATCGATATCCTGCTGGTTACGTTAATCTTTTTTGGTGTCCTATATCTTGTTCGCGATACACAAGCCATGATGCTGCTGCGCGGCGTCATCCTGATCATTGTGCTGGTAGCCTTGTTAACCAGCCTGGCAAATTTACCCGCATTTTCCTGGCTCGTGCGCACCACTTTACCCGCCATGGTTTTTGTGATCCCGGTCATATTTGCTCCTGAGATCCGCCGAGCTCTTGAACGCATCGGGCGAGCCGGGACATTTTTCCGGGTATCCAATAAAAATGCCAGCCAACAAATGCAGGAAACCATCCAGGCGGTCGTCGCGGCAGCCGCCCGGTTGTCTGCCCGCCAGCATGGAGCGCTCATTATTTTGGAGCGGTTCGATAGTCTCGACCAATATGTGCATAGTGGCGTTTTACTCCAGTCGGATGTCACTCCCGAAATGCTGATGCAGACCTTTTACCCCAATACTCCCTTGCATGATGGGGCAGTCATCATCGCCGGAAGAAAAATAGTCGCCGCAGCCTGTGTAATGCCTCTCTCTTCCAGCGGGATTCTAACCCGCTCTCCCGAACGACAAATGGGGCTCCGCCACCGGGCTGCACTGGGCATATCGGAAGTGACTGATGCGATCGCAGTGGTTGTTTCTGAAGAGACCGGAGCCATTTCCATTGCCCATGCCGGTCGCATCATCCGCAGGTTGGATGTGGAACGCCTTGAAAATATTCTGATTGCCTTTTACAACCCGATGACATCCCACCAGGAAAATTTCCTCCAGCGGCATTTCCCCTACCTGTTTTCTCATAAGGATGAATGAAAGATGTTCCGCTGGCTGGCAACTAATTTTCGCACATTCCTCCTGGCTTTTGTCCTGGCGGTGGCTGTCTGGGTGACGGCTGTAACCTCGGCCAATCCTGATGAGACACAAGTTTATCCCCACCCTGTTCCCATCGAATATATCGGGCAGGACCCTGGCTTGATTATGACAGGCGGAGCAGTCCCGCAACAAGTTGAGGTTACCTTGCGAGCTCCCCGCTCGGTATGGGATAGTTTGTTGGCGGGGGATGTCTCAATTCGGGCTATTGCGGATTTAACAGGCCTCGGCACCGGGACGCATTCAGTAAATGTCCGCATTCAAATTGGAATCGCCCCCATACTCATAACCTCCGTCACCCCACAGAGCTTTGACCTGTCCCTCGAGCCGCAGGTGACCCGCTCCCTGGCAATAATACTTACTCTCACCGGAAACCCGGCCATCGGGTACGAAGTTGGCACCGCGGCTTTGAACCCCGCGGAAGTCGTCATCACCGGAGCGCAGAGCCTCGTTTCCAAAATAGACCACATCCAGGCCACCCTTGACCTGACCAATGCCCGCCAAAACATCAATGCCTCATTGCCGCTCAAAGTTGAGGACGCCAGCGGGACAGTTATCAGTGGAGTGGCTGTTCTCCCGGATATTGTGCAAGTCAGCCTGCCAATCATTCAACAGGGTGGTTACCGTGATATGGCTGTTAAAGTGATGACGGTCGGGACCCCTGCCAGTGGTTACAGCCTGACGAGCGTCGCTGCCTTCCCGCCCATTGTGACAGTCTACTCGGCTAATTCAGAAATTATTGATTCCATGCCCGGCTACGTTGAAACCTCCTCTCTTGATTTAAACGGTGTCCAGGCAGATATCGAAAAGCAATTGGGGATCATCCTGCCCCCCGGTGTTACCCTCATTGGCGATCAGTTTGTGATGGTCAGAGTAGGAATCGCTCCAATTGAGAGCAGTCTTCCCCTGTCTAATCTTCCGGTGGAGATGGTCGGGTTGGGAACCGGCTTGCAGGCTCATGTATCCCCTCAAACAGTGGATATTATTCTGTCCGGCCCACTGCCCGTGCTCGATTCATTGGCTGTGAGCGACGTTCACGTACAGGTGGACCTGACCGGACTGCTTCCAGGCACATACCAGGTAACTCCCGCAGTGACTTTGTTACAGCAAAACCTGGTCGTTGAATCCATCCTGCCGGGAACAGTTGAAGTGGTCATCGCCAAGATCGGCACATTCACGCCTACTCCGTAAATCCCGGCTATTCCCCGGCAGGGGGACTGCCAGGTTTGTTTTTCCCTGGATGATATATTCATGAAACCTGTTGTTGCATTGGTCGGACGCCCCAATGTGGGCAAAAGTACTTTATTCAACCGCCTGGCAGGAGAACGACTTGCCATCGTGGACGATACCCCCGGCACCACGCGCGACCGGATTGTCGCCGAAGGCGAATGGAACGGACGTCCCTTTGATATTGTCGATACCGGTGGTATCGACCCCACGCACGGTGGTAGTACTCCTCTTTCGGTTGATTCAGCGGATTTTATCCCTGAAATTCGCGCCCAGGCCTTGATGGCGGTCCGTGATGCAGATGCGGTGTTATTTCTCACCGATGCCACCTCCGGTGTCACCTCACCAGACTCCGAGGTGGCAGAAATCCTGCGCCGGTATCAAAAAACAGTGGATGGAAAGCCCCAGCCTCCAATTTTTATAGTCGTAAATAAATGCGAGAACGACAAGCAGCGTAGTGCAGCTTCTGAATTCTACGAATTGGGGTTGGGCGATCCCTACCCCGTTTCTGCCATCCATGGTACCGGCACTGGCGATCTCCTGGACGCCCTGGTGGCTTCCTTCCCGACCCAGGCAACCAGCGAGGCGGATGAATCGATCAAAATCGCCATCGTTGGCAAGCCAAATGCCGGGAAGTCCTCCTTGCTCAACAAATTGGTAGGAGAGGAACGTGCGATTGTCTCCCCCATCCCGGGGACGACCCGCGATGCGATCGATTCTCACATTGAGGTGAATGGCTTGCCCGTCACCCTGATCGACACGGCTGGTATCCGAAGGCGTGGGAAGATTGAACAGGGAGTGGAAAAATACAGCGTTTTGCGTTCCCTCAAAGCCATCGAGCGAGCTGACGTGGTGCTGTTGATAATAGACGCTGCCGATGGCATTACCGCCCAGGATACCCACATCGCCGGGTTCATCCTGGATGCCTGGAAAAGCACCGTCGTCCTCGTAAATAAATGGGATACTATCCAAAAAGACAACCAGACCACCGAAGATTACACGCTGCACGTCCGCCGGGAACTCAATTTCATGGATTACGTTCCGATGCTGTTCATCTCAGCCAAGACCGGTCAGAGGGTGGACCAGGTGCTTCCGACCGCATTACGCGTCCAGGAGGAACGCATGGCCCGCATCTCCACCGCCATGCTCAACCGGGTCCTGCGCGATGCCCAGGATGCCCACCCGGCTCCGTCTCATGCAGGGCGGCAATTAAAGATCTATTACGGCTCCCAGGTGCGAGTGGATCCGCCAACGTTTATCCTGCATGTCAATGATACAAAATTATTCCATTTTTCATACCGGCGATACCTCGAGAATAAATTCCGGGAGGCTTATGGCTTTATCGGAACCCCCATCAAGATCGTTTCCAAGGGACACAGGGATGGGGAAGAGTAAAATTATCTTAAAAAATAAAGAACCAGGCTGCACAAGATGTGCAGCCTGGTTTTGTTTATGGATTACCCGAAAAGGAGTCTTTACGGAGAATCGACATCCGTAGCAATATCGTTCACTGCATTACCATCCGGGATCGGGTACGGAAGTAGCTGTGCCGTGAGAGTTGCCGTGTTGGTCATTACCCCTGCCGGTGCGACGATCACATGATACACCACTGTGTAGGTAATGCTTCTTCCAGCCGGGATTGAGACCGTATCCGTGAAGGGTGTCACGATGCTTGTGCCGGCGAGACAGGTGGCTCCTAGCTGGGGAGTACAGGTCCAACTCCAATTGAGAATGTTTGCAGGCATAGTGTCAGCAAAGCCAGCAGCGGTGACGGCGGATGGGCCATAGTTTGTGACCACGATGGTATAGGTGCCCGAACCACTGGGGGCGTAGGTGGTCACGCCGTCAGACATCGTTACTCCCAGGTCAGCGGTCGGATGGACATCCGTATCGACGGCATCATTGTTGCCCAGGATCGGGTCGACAATGCCAGTGGGAGGATCCACATGGGCTATGTTGACAATGTCCAAAAGGTTTCCTGGAAGGGCTAGCGAGGCGACCACGGTGTAGGTGACCTTCTTGCCGGACGGGAGATTGACCAAGGTATCTGTGAAATTACCGCCTGAAGGCACTCCGGGTGATGTACAGGTAGCACCACTGTCGGGTACGCAGGTCCAGATCCAACTCACGACATTATTCGGGATGACGTCGCTGAAGGTTGCCCCGGTCACTGGGACAGGTCCGTAGTTGCTGAAGACGATGTTATAGGTAAGCGTTCCGCCCGGCGTGTAGATCGAAACACCATCTGTCTTGGTGACTGCCAGGTCGGCTGTTGGAGCCGCATCGATATCGGTGGCAGTGTTATTGCTGGGAACCAGGTCCAGGAATGCTGGAGGTACGGAGATCGAGGCTGTGTTCACCAGGGTGCCGGTCGCTAATGGATTCACGGTCGCCACGACAGTATAGGTTACGCCCTGTCCAACCGGGATGCTAACCAAGTCGCTGAAATTGCCACCAATGACCGGTCCGGCGGTACAGATGGAACTGAAGTCAGGAACGCAGGTCCAGCTCCAGCTGAGTAATTGAACTGGAATGTTGTCAGCAAAAGCAGCATTAACGACAGCTTGTGGACCATTATTGACCACCCGGATTGTGTAGGTGAGTGTATTGGAAGGCGGGTTTACGGTGTAATAATTCACACCATCAGTCTTGGTGACCGACATATCAGCGCTCGGGCCCAAGTCGGTATCCGTCGCAGAATTGTTGGTCATGATGGGATCCGGAGTACCAATCGGAGGCGTGATAGTAACGGTGTTGACAAGATTACCCGGTACGGAAGTGGTCATGGTGGCAACGATCGTATAGGTAACCTTCTTGCCAGAGGGGATATTGGCTGTGTCGGCAATATTGGTTGTGATCGTTCCACCAGATCCGGCACCGCATACGGCGCCTGAATCCGGTGCACAGGTCCAACTCCAACCAGTAATCTGGACAGGCTTGTTGTCATTGAAGACAGCACCAGTCACGTTCAGTGGGCCAAGGTTCTGTACGACTACCGTGTAAGTGGTTGTTCCGCCAGGAACCCAGACGGTGATTCCGTCGTTGAGGCTGATCGCCAGGTCGGCGCTCGGCTCGTTATCGGTATCGGTGGCCGAGTTGTTGGCCAAGTTGGGATCCGGAGTGGGGCCGGGGTTGGTGATGGTGGCCGTAGTGACCATATTGCCGACCGCTCCGCCGCTGATGTTGGAAACGATGGTGTAGGTAACGTTCTTGCCGACCGGGAGGTCGATCGGGTCAGTAAAGTTCCCGGCAGGTGAAATTGGACCGGCCGTGCAGGTTGCAGTGGCATCGGGTACGCAACTGACGGTCCAGGTGGTGATTTGCACTGGCTTGGTAACCAATACACTTGCACCGGTAACATTATTCGGGCCAGCGTTGTGAACGACCACAATATAGGTGGCGGTGCCGCCAGGCGTGTAAGAGTTCAGGCTGTCATTAATAGTGATTGACAGCTCGGCGCTAGGTCCAACGATCACACCAGTGGGGGTTGGAACCGGGGTAACAGGCGTAGGAGTCGGGGCTGGAGGCACAGCTCCGGGGCGTATGATCTTTGGAGCTGACCATTGCGCCCGATCCCCGCTCGCTGAACCAAAGGCTTCCACCCGTAAAATGAAGTTCACATTCTGTCCGGCGAGAGCTGAGAGGTCCGTATCCATGCGGAAAACCAGGTCATCCAACCGCTCAGCTGCGGTTTGCAGCGTGGTGACAGGACCAGCACCAATCTGATAAGCCAATCGGAAGGTGACGTAGCAATTGGCAGGTCCATGATATTGGCAGCCTACATAGGACTGGAAATGATCACCGCTTTGAACGGTAAAGGCAGGGTATTTACCCTGGATATAACCATCCGTAACGTATTGCGGGAAGGTTAGCAGACCCTCCGAGCTGTAAGTGCCATCTTCCATCTGATGACTGCCCAGTGGAAGGGCAAAACCGCGCGAATCCCCATCCGTACCGGGGAATGGCAAGGCACCCGCACCGCTCGTCCAGGCCGCAGAGCTGGCATTGGCAGCGAAGCTGTAGGCGGTTGAAAAGGAACTGGTTACAACGATTTTGGCAAAGAAGTTGTAAGCTCCACCAGCTCCCACCCCAAAATCCACCCCGGAGGCGTTGCGCAGTTTCCAATAGCTGAAATAGGTTCCCGCTGAAAGGGGTGCGATCATGTTGAGAGACAGGTCGATCGTGCCTCCGGGAGCCACGCTGGTCGGCAGGTTGACTGCGGACGAAGCAACTCCCATATAATCTCCCCCGTCAAAGACGAGCCTGTAGGAGGTTGTCCAGGTGCAGGTACCCACGTTCATTAACCGCCAGGTCTTTACGAACGCTGTTCCAGCGGTCATTACCGTCCCATCCGGGATGGTAACATCGGCTATGAACGCGGCTTTATCGCAGGATGAACTCAGGGGGGGCACCGGACCACCGGATTGAGCAATTCGCGGGCCAGACCAGACTGCCCGGTCCCCTGCGGGTGAACCCGTGGCAAGGACCTTCAGGATAAAGCTGACATTCTGTCCGGCTAAGGATGAAAGATCGACGTTCAGGTTGTAATACAAGCCATCGATCTTTTCCTTGAATGATTTGAGGGTATTGACGGAGCCGGAACCGATCTGGTACTGGAGTTGGAAAGTGACGTAGCAGCCGGTGGCGCCAAAATCACAGTTGATGATGGACATGAAATGGTCGCCACTATGGACGGTGTATGCCGGGTAAACTCCCTGGATATAACCGTCAGTGACATTCTGCGGGGCGGTCAACAACCCGTCCGAGCCGGTGGCACCATTTTCCAATTTGGGGTTGTGGACTTGAAGCAAAAAGCCTCTGCTGTCCCCATCCGTGCCGGGACAACCCAAAACCCCCGCTCCGCTCGTCCAGACAGCTGCGCATGCGTTCGTGGTGAAATCGTAGGCGACTGTGGGTGAACCGGATGATACAATTATGTCAATGAAAAACACCCAGGTGCCGGAAGGACCCACTCCGAACAGGACGTTGGAGGCATTCCGCAGCATCCAATTCCCGCGATAATGGCCGGGAGTGCTTGGAGCTGTCATGTTAACGCTCACATCGACCGTACCTCCCGGGGCAACGCTGGTGGGTAAATTAACGGCAGATGGAGCGCCCATCTTCGACCCGGAATAAAAAACGATGGCGTAAGAGGTGCTCCAGGTGCAGGTGCCGACATTCTTAAATCGCCAGGTTTTTACCATGGCAGCCCCTGGGGCAAATGCAGTGCCATCCGGGATGGTCACATCGGACACGAACGCCGCAGCATCACAAGCGCTGGCAGCAACGGGTCTGGCGCCGAAGACCGCCCCTGGCATGAATTGCACCAGCATGGTCACGATCATGGCTACCGGGATAAAAATGCGTCGGAATTTCATTTCTTCCTCCTTATACAGCAAAGGCACAGGCTGGAACGTCCTGTGAACAAAATATAGACGAAAATAGGGCCAAAGAGTTCCTTTCCTGTCTAATAATAACGCAAATGTATAAAAATGGAGTACCCATTTAATAGGGTATTTTTTATGGGGTTAATTATCATCCTGTCGCGACCACCTGCTTGAGATTCTTTCCTTCCGGTTGTACAATGATTTATGGGAAATATGGCTCAAAAATCATTTCCAATCATTTTGCTAGCCCTGGGGACGCTCCTGCAAGTCACGCCCGCCCCTCTGCGTGCCCTTAGCCTGGAGTCAGGAGGTCTGGTCCCGGTATCCATCCCCACTGGGAGCGAGTCTTTAACCATGCTCCAGGAAGCCAACCTGGACGGTATAGGAGTCCCGGAATCCCTGTCGCTTGCCAGCGGCATACTAACAATCTTTTCCGGTAATATGATCGACTGGCAAAGCCCCTCGGATTGGAATATTATCCAGGCAGCAATCGCGGACTTAAACCACGACGGACAACCCGAGGTTGTCCTACTGCTTTGGCGTCCCTTCAAAACCTGGCCCGTGGATCAATGGCTCCCCAATGGCGGTCGCATCGCTGATTTTCACGATGCGAACGGGCAATCCTGCCATATCATCCTGGTTGGCTGGAGAAGCAATGGTTATCGCGAACTGTGGGCAGGCTCCGCCATGGCAGACCCAATCTCAGCTTTCGCCGCGGCAGACCTGAATGGAGACAATATCCAGGAATTAGTGGCACTTGAAGGTCGATATACAGACTCCAGGTCTGCTCCCGCCCGCATATTGAAGGTCTGGAAATGGAACGGATTCGGCTTCGCCGTCGTCTCATCCTTGGACGGAGTATTCGATAAAATGACCCTGGTCCAGGCTATTGACGGCCATGTAGTGATTCTTGTCCCCTAAGGAGGAGGCTATGAAAACGACACTGCGTAAAATTCTATGGGTATTCCTGGCATTCGTGATCGCCCAATCAGCGTGTATTTTTTCAACGGTACAACCCACTGCATCCCCTGTTCCGCCACCCACCCAACCTTCACTTGTAACTCCAACCCTGTCGATTCCCCCGGCAGGAATCTACCCGGCGCCTTTTGCCGCCTATAACGAGATTGCCGCCCGCCTCCCGCAATCATTTGGCGGTGGGGGATACTCGCTTCCGCTCGATCTGAACCAGGTGCAGAACCTGGCTGGAGTGGATATGACTGACGCCCAACGGACTTTGCTGGCACAAAACGGTTTTGCTGTGGCTGCACCGGTTCCGGGACAATTCCGCGAGTTTTATCAGATTTACGAACAGTGGCGATACTCCGATATCCCGGTCTTCATTACCACGGACTCGGTCTATCATATTTACCATCTTCTATTCGATAAAATGCTGCGCGACCTGGAAACCGATCACTTCATCGTCGATCTCAAGTCATTGACCAGCGCCATGTTGATCACCAGCCTCCAGCAATACCAGGCCTTGCTAGGGACCACCCTTGAGGAACCGGCGCGCCGCAACTCGGCTTATTTCGCCGTTGCCGCCCAACTGCTGGGGTTGCCGGACCCGGTACCAACTGCGGTTACTGACCTGGTCAACTCCGAGCTGGCACTGATCAACGCCGCCGGAGGGTTTTCCGTTTCGCCGATCTGGGACCGCCCAGACCTGCCAGAGGATCAGAAATTGTTGGAAGACTACAGCCAGTACGTTCCGCGCGGGCATTACACCCGCAGCGAAGACCTGAAAATGTATTTCAAAGCCATGATGTGGTACGGACGACTTACCTTCCGCTTGACCGATGATTTCGAGACCCGTCGCGCCCTGCTGGTGACCCAGGCTGTCCGTACGGCTTTCACTGCAGATGGCATTCCTGCACTGACGTTGTGGGAAAATATCTACGAACCCACCGTCTTCATCGTGGGCAAGGCCGACGACCTCGGTTACCTCGAATATGGGGCTCTATCAGACGAGGTCTTTGGCAAGAACCCCGACCCTGCTAAATTCGCAGATGCTGCCCTGTTCGCCCAGTTCAAACAAGCCACTGAGACCCTTCCCCCTCCTCAAATCAACTCGATGTGGGTCTGGATCTGGCAGGACCAGGCGCAGGTCACCAAGGGCTTCCGCTTCATGGGCCAGCGTTTTACTTTGGATGCATACGTCTTCGGGCAGGTGATTTGGCGTAAAGTTGGCACCCAGGACGACCCGCGCGGCTTGCCCAAAGCGCTGGATTTCTTCGCTGCCATGGGTTCCAGTGAGGCATACAACATCCTGGACAACATGGGGGAACCCCACTACGTTAATTTTGATACCCAGATGACCAAGGTCAAAACGGAAATCGCCGCCCTCGGCACCGATACCTGGACCCAGAATCTTTATTGGGCCTGGTTGTACT
>Ga0326726_10001340_pt1 | contig 22867 bp, 23 predicted proteins | sample MHFenrmetagenome_2_FD_207603 | JGI IMG/M metagenome (GOLD analysis project Ga0326726, IMG submission 207603) | Lab enriched peat soil microbial communities from Michigan Hollow, Ithaca, NY, United States - MHF15MN | ecosystem: Environmental > Terrestrial > Soil > Wetlands > Peat | place: USA... | reverse complement strand
CCTTCTTTCTCGAGAGGGGAGGGTATGCGGTGGCCGATGTCAGGCGCCTCGCGCCGAACGCGGCCGGAGATTGGATCGAGACCCCCTACGAAAGGCTGGCCGTCCGCCCGCACCGCCCCTATGGCGTGAAGATCGTCTATCTGAAGCCCGGCGAAGAGTCGCCGCGGACCGTCTATTATTTCTCCTGCGATGTCGAAAACAAGGCCTTCCCGCCGGGCTCGCCGCTCTATCGCTTCCTGTCCCAGCTCGATCGGATGACGACCTTCGTCAAGTCCGGGTCCTACCTGCTCCATTGGAACGATTTCTCGACCGTGCGGCGGTTCATCCTCGACCGGAGCCTGTTCGTGCTCGAGGACGATACGGCCGTCCCGTATCGCTTTTTCAAGAACGCCGGCTGGCAGATCCGGCTTTTCGGCCGCTATGCGACCCCGGTCGAGGATTTCACCAACGTCGAGCAGCCGGACTTGCGAAAAGCCTACGAGGGAGGCTCCACGGTCGTCGAGCCCCTGCCCTTCCACTTCGGCTACCGCTGGAAGACGCAGATCGACAACCTGCTCCTGGCCAAGAGGCCGCGCCGCCCTTATAAGGTCCCCGCCGTCCATTAGGCCGCGGGCCCCATCTCCCCCGAAGCAAATTGGCACGATTCTTGATAGCCATCGGTTTGGCTGATTCAGTGAGGAAAGGAGATTGCCAGATGTCAGCTAGACGGATCCTGTCGCTGATCACAGGCGCGGCCTTCTTGGCCCTGGTCCTGGTCGGTGCGACGGGCTGCGGCTCTTCGACATCCTCTCCGCCGCCGACTTCGAAGACCTTCACGTCGGCAAGCGCCAATTCCCACTCTCACAACGTGACGATCGCCAAAGCCGACGTTCAGACCCCTCCCATGGCCGGGATCTCCATGACAACCTCGTCGAACGTGGGGCACACTCATACGTTTGACATGACCCAGGCGCAGCTGATGTCGGTCAACGGCGGCGGCTCGGTCACGGTGACGACGGGCAGCTCCGCCATCGGAGGCATCCACACGCACGACTTCACCATCACCAAGTGGTTCTAGGGAAGAGGGAGGACCCTCATCCCGTCTTCCAAACGCTCCTGAAATATTTCCCAAGAGGGATCCGGCCGTGAGCTTCGTGGGGTGCGGCCCGGATTGACACCCCAGGCGGGGCCGGATAATATTTCTGACGCCATGAACACAAGCTGCCGCATCTTGAACTCCTCTGGACATATGTTCCGAGACCGTGAGCGCAATGGATAGGCGAACGCGCGGGATCATCGCCGTCTCCGCTTGCCTCTATCTTGGACTTGCATTCTGCGCCTCGACCTCCCAGCGGAGACCGAGCTTCCCCGAGCTCATCCGGTCCCAGGACGAGGGCTACCGCGGCAGCCCCGTTTTGCGGACCGCCGCCGGGATCTTCGAGAAAAGGCGCGCCCTCCAGGCCTCGCTCCTCGAAGAATTCTCGCGAGATCCGGACGGGTTCGTCAGGCGGATCGCCAAGAAGGACCGCCATTTCCTGTTCGATGCCGTCGTCGACGGATGCGTCATGATGCGGGTCGGCCGGCCCGGGGACGGAGGGAAGTGGATCTACGATCCCGAGACGCTGGGGAAAGATGCCATTGTCTATTCCTTCGGCGTCGGGGAGGATATCTCGTTCGATACGGGCATGGCCGGCTTGTTCGGGAGCCGGGTCTTCCTGTTCGACCCGAATCCGGATGTCGCCGCGGCCTTCCCGTCCGCCGCGCCGGGATATCCTTGCGGGGCGGGCCGCCTCTATTACGCGCCGACCGGGCTCGGCCCCGTTTCGGCCGAAAGGGGACGCGAGTGGAACCTGGTCATCAAGGGGCGCGCCTGCCCGGTCCAGAGCCTTGGCGATATCGCCCGCGGCCTAGGCCACGACCATGTCGACGTCCTGAAGATCGACATCGAGGGCGGGGAGTTCGCCGTTCTTCGCGAGATCCTCTCGTCGGGAACTCTCGCCAGCCTGGGCGTGAAGATGCTGCTCGTCGAATTCCACGTTTGGGACACCGCCCTCTTCGGGACCTTCCTCCGCCTCTTCACGGACCTGGATGCGGCCGGTTACAGGCTCTATCGCAAGGAATTCAATCCCACCAATATCCGCTGCGCGGAATACGCCTTCGTCAAGCTGAATCCCTAGGCCCATCAAGCGATTCCGCCCCGGTCGTCGGGGCCGCAAGGCACCCCTGTCTTTCCATTTCATCCCGGAGTCCAAAATTGTGCCTAGACCAGCCTAAGCCCGCGATCTTGCACAGAATCAGTTGGGCCTTGCTATAGAGACGCACTTTTCTATAAGATTGGGTGGCCTCAATGAAGAAGGAGGGGAAATCATGAAACTCTGTTTCTGTCGGTTTTTGCTGGCTGCGGCCATAGTTGTCTTGGCCATATTTTGGTGGCCAGCCACGTGGGCCAAATGGGTCATCGTCGCCGCGGCCGCGATCCTGGCTATTATGAGCCTTTTTTATCAGACGTGCTGCTGTCGAAGCATGAAGAAAGCTGAAGCAGGGGCCGAAAAAGCCAAGGTCTGAAGACTCCCCCCGCTGAATTCTCCGCTTAATAAGGGAGAAATTTATCTTACCGACCTCCGACCCGAAGACGCCGAGCCGGGCGGCCATCGTCGCCGGAATCCGGGGGTAAGACCAAAGGGCCCACATGTTGCTCGCGGCCCCAGACAGTTGTCAAGGAATCGAGGACGCGGGTGCATAGCTGCGTCGTCGTCACGCCAACATGCCCGAGCAGGCTCCGGACCGTGTTGATGTCCACGTGGCCTTGACCCAACGGCCGGCGAACGTACGGCGGGGCCGCGCGCGAACCTGCCTTGACCGTTCGTCAGGAAGCGCCTATATTGAGTTACGTTCTGGACGCGGGGAAGAATGGACGGGCGGGTTCCTATCATGCCTCAGCCAGGCGTTGTCTTACCAAAATACAGAATCCATTGGCACGTCTATCTGACCCATTTCCCGATCTCGCTATTCGGCGGAGCCTTCGGCTTTCAGGTCCTCCACCTTTTCATGGCACCCGCCTGCTTTGAACTCGCCACGAATGTCGCGCTCATTGGAGGAACCGCCGCGCTGTTGCCTGCAATCATTACCGGATGGCTCGAGTGGAAAACCCATTATGACGGCGCGAAAGGCCTGATCTTCAAAAGGAAGATCATGACGGCGTTCGGCATGGCGGCCGTGAGCTTGCCATTGGTCGTATGGCGCGTTGCGGATCTTGGCCTCTTCCAGGAAGCCCGGCAAAGCCCTGCGCACTGGGTTTACCTGGCCGGCAACACGATCCTCATTACGGGGGCGGTCCTGGAAGGTTACTACGGAGGACGCTTGAATCACAGGTGACGGAAGCAGACGTTCTTCCATCCTGACAAACCCGGCATTTGGCGCACAATCGCTTCCTCTTCTCCACCTCACGCCGCGCTTGGGAAGAAAGGATTCAAACCTTGATTGCATCATCTTTAGTCAGACGCGCTCACTGCTTTTCCAACCCCCTCCATTTGGCCGCCCCTGTCTGTGGCGTGCCCAAATGGACTGAAAGCGCCGCTAAATTACGGTTCCGGACTGAAAACGAAAAGAGAGTCGGGTCTTATCGGAAATCGTTGAAATCTCGGGGTCAATGGGAGAAGGGGAGATGGCTGGGAAGCAAGTTACGAAGCTATTGAAATTTGTCGTTATCGGAATATGAAATCCGAATCCAATAAATGTTGTTCAGCCGTTCCGGCGTCAAAACGATGTTGAATTCCCGAGCTTGAGCTCCCGTTTTGACTAGCGTGATCTTTAGTTCGGCGGGAGAGAAGCTGTACCTGGCGATGGATCTTTTATCAGTGGTGATCGCCAACAGCGTCAAACCCACGCCGCCCGCGGCCCCGATCACATAAGGCCCCGCTGATCCGTGGACGCCCATATCAAAGAAAAGGGAGCTGATTCCGCCCACGAGAATGAAGCCGATCGGAAAGAATGTGAGAGCGTCGTACGCCCCGAACAGGCTATTTGAAGCGGCAGAACTCTCACGGTTCATGACAATACTGACCGGGTCATAACCCGGCCTTTCGATCCGGATGACATGGTCCCGGTTCTTTTTGAGAACGGCATGGATTGGCGTGGGCCCGATCTCTTTTCCATCGACAAATACCCTGGCGTCGATGAGATTGCTGGTCACGGGGATTCGTTGGTACCCTCCCTTGGTGACCGTCAGGCAGTTCTGGAGGAACAGGACGCTGATGATCGGGATCGAAAAACCCGCTATGAGCCTGTGGCTGACGCTCATCGTTCCCGTCGGGACTCACATTATCACCGTGAGTTCAGCCTAGTCAAATCTTTTCACATCTTGTGATAATAGGGGAAAACAGGAGGGGTGATTGAGAGGGTTCGAACCGGATTCTTTCGTAAATCTCTGAAATCTCGGGATCAATGGGGGAGAAGGGGAGATGGCTGGGAAGCAAGGATTCGAACCTTGATTGCATGATCCAGATGCATAAGTCCCCGTGTGACGGCAACCTATCATGGCCTTGGCTGGATGGAATTGACCTCTTGGCGGCCTATGGCGGAAGGATACTTTAATCGATTAGGGCCATGGGGTCGGTTCATCCGAGAGGCAGCAAAAAGAAAAGCAAACCCGCAATTCTTATAAAAGAATAAAAGTATATAATACTTGACAAAATGTATATTATAATATACATTGACTTGTGAGGATTTGAAAATGGAAAACAAAGGCATACTCGATAACAAGCTAAGGGAATTTCGATTCAAGCACGACCAGATAACCCAAGAAGATCTGGCTGACGCCCTCCGCGTTTCGAGGCAGACAATTCTGGCAATCGAGCACGGGAAATTCAATCCATCGGTAGTCCTGGCTTTGCGCCTGGCGCGCTTTTTCGGGGTCCGCGTTGAAGAGATCTTCATACTGAGGGAGGAAACGAAATGACCTGGAGATACGGATTCACAGGTTTCATCGGCGTGGCCGTCATCGCGGCCACCCTGATTTTTGGACAAGCCGGCTCGGCCCTCTTTGCTCTCTTTGCGCTCTTGCCCGTTGTGACCTATTTCGCAACAAGGAAACGGAAGCCCGACGAGCGCGAAATGCACCTTTTCTTGAAAACCAATAACATCACTGCGGCTCTTATGATTCTGACCATCCTGGCCATTTATTATGGCTCGGACATTGTGGTCAACGGTCACCGGCTTGGCAACCAATGGCATCTGCTGACCATATTTTCCTTCATCTTCTGGCAGGGTGTCGTCGGCCTCGTTTTGTCTTGGAAGAGAAGCTAAGAGGCGTTCAGCTCGTAGCTTTTCAGCCGCCTCAAGGGAGGACAAAACAGGCGGTCCTCGATTGACTTCCCCTTTTGGGTCATCAGGGGAAATCAGGAAAGTCAGGGGGTGAGTTGGGGGAATCGAATCCCCAACTAGTGGAATCGAATACAAATAATTTCCCTGTTTTCCAGACCCTTCCCTCTTTGCCCGCCATGTGTCTGTGGCGTGCCAAAGAGGAGCGGTACCTGCTTTGACTTTCATTGTCAGTTGAGGTTTTATTTAGTTATCAAGATCAGGGAGGGAATGATGAAAAAGTATCTTTGGGTTGTTCCGTTGGTCCTTCTTCTTTGTTTCGTCATCAACTGCCAAGACAAGGCGGCTATGGCAGAATTGGAGAAGTCCAGGGCTCAAGCGGCCGTTGAGGGGCAAAACAAGGCCCTAGCGCTTCGCTGTGCGGATGCGTTTCAAAAGGGAGATGTCGTGGCCTTAAAGGATATCTTTTCTCCCGATTACGTTGGGCATTTACAGGATAACATCGTACCCGATAACACCACCCGTACCCAAACCTATGAAATGGCGCTTGAATCCTGTAAGAATCTCTCGGCATCGTATTCTGATGTTGCCATAATCGTTGAAGAAACGATTGCAAAGGGAGACAAGGTAACAATTAGGTATACTGCCAAAGGAATATATACAGGGGCTGACTTGGGTTTACGGGATGTACGAAAGAAGATAGAGATAAGCGGTATTGCCATAGAACGGATTGAAAATGGGAAAATTGTCGAAGTCTGGGACGCGGCAGATAGCTTGAGTTTCTTTAGACAACTTGGCGCTGAACTTACGCTAAATTTAGAAAAAAAGAAGTGAGCCATACTATAACATCCAACTCGCTGATCTTCTTGAGTCAACAGAGGGGAAAATAAAAGCGCCCCGGGTGATTCGAACGTAGCCAGAGGGTCCCCTAGTTTCTAGCACTCTCCCCCAAACTCGCCGTGTGACCATGGCGTGCCCAAACGGACTGAGAGCGCCGCTGAATTACGGTTTCGGACTGAAATCAAAAAGAGCGTCGGGTCTTATCGCAAATCGCTGAGTTCTCGGGAGAAAAGGGTGAAGGGGAGTTGGCTGGGAAGCAAGGATTCGAACCTTGATTGCATGATCCAGAGCAGGACAGCCAGCCACGCCGCACACTCCTAATTGACCATGGATGAATCAGTTACCTGGTTGCTTGACTCTTCTGTTACGGGCGTGTCACAGCCCAGTAACAGGCTCTCGGTCACCCGAGCCAGGGCCTCCACCGCCCTCCGCTTCTCGTCGGCCCCGCTATGGGTGTAACGCTGGGTCACAGTGACCGCATAGTGGCCAAGGAGCGCTTGGACCGTGATGATGTCTGCCCCCCTCCGGATGAGCCTTGTCGCGAACGTGTGACGGAGATCGTGGAAGCGGAGTCCGACGATGCCTGCCAGTCGACAGGCTCGGCGGAAGGAGTGGTCGACGGTTCTCATGAACTCCTTGCCCTTCGTCGAGGGGAAGACGTAGCTCCCGGGGCTCTTCTCGCGCTGGGCCTTGATCACGCCGGCCGCCGCATCGTTCAGTGGGACGATTCGGTCGCGGCCGCCCTTGGTCCGTTTGACCAGGACGGACCTCCCGGCTGGATCGACCTCATCCCAGCGGAGGCCCAGGATCTCGCCGCGACGCATCCCGGTGTTGAGGGCGAATACGACGATTGGCCGAAGATGTGGGGCGCAGTGGGCGAGGAGCTTCGGCTCTTCCTCAGCTGTGAGAACCCGTTCCTTGAGGTTATCCCTCTCGGAGAAGAGCTTGACCTTGGCGACCGGATTCTCGTTTGAGTAGCCCCAGTCCGCCGCCAGGTGGAACATCCTCTTCAACAAGGCCAGCTCGCGGTTCGAAGTCGACTTCTTGATCCCCGCCTCGAGCCTCTTGGCCCGATAGCGTTCGATGTCGAGCGGGGTAATGGCCCCAAGATCGAGCTTCCCGAAGAAGGGCTTGAGGTGGGCCTCGAGACAATAATCATCACACCGCCAGGATCTCTTGATGGACTTGGCGTAGCTGTCGACGTAGAACTTCGCGAACTCGTCGAACACGATCCGCTTCTGCTCTTTGATGCCTTGGGCCTTGGCAAACGCCCGTGAAACCTCGGTCTGGAGGGCCAGGAAGGCCTCCTCAGACGTCTGGGCGTTCTTAGCCAGCTTCTGTACCCTCTTCCCCAGCTCATCACGGTAGTCCACGTACCAACGAAATCGACCGTCCTTTGTTTTCCTTGGATAGATCGCACCAATACCGAAGTTGACGCGAGATTGGGACTTGGCTTTCGCCATCTCGCCTGTACCTCCTGTCTTACCATGAGACCTCTTCATAGTGTGTCTAGGAGGCGTTGTCAAGCCGGCGATATCAAGCTGGGGGAGGGGTCTGCTCTTCCGCCTGTCGAGCCACTTGTCCACGTCTTCCTGCCTGAACCTGACTTCACGACCTAGCCGCAGGCAGGGGACCTCACCTTTTCCCACCATACGGTACACCGTGCAGTTGCTACACGCCAGCAGATCGCTCAGCTGTTTCACAGTCAGGAGGCTCTGGCTATTCATAGCAAGCTTCCTGGAGATGAATTGTCACACGCGGTACTGCCAGCTCACACGACCTAGGCTGGCTGGTGGCTGGGTGGCCGCCCTGCCGGGTTGCAGGGCTGACTTGTGCGTCACCTACTTGGATGCGTTGAGCATATTGCCTTGAAAAGGAAAGAGCCTGCTGTGCCGATGCGGGCGTTGGTGCGACGGCCCTCGAGGGGGGGCCGGTTTGGTATGAACGTGTGATGTGCGGGCGGGCCGTCGGGTGGTCAGTCGATGTGCAGAAGATCGGGACGGGGGGATGAGGGACGGCCTGGAAAAGAAAGGGTGCCTCTGATCGTTGTGAAGAGGGTGTAATAAATGGGGTAAGTTCTTTATTTTCAAGGGGTTTATTTATTCCACCCCCAGGTATCATAAACCCCGTTCGTTCCACCCCCGGGTGGAACAAATCAACCATAATAGAATCAGCGAGGTAGACCATTTATTCTACCCCCTGACGTAAAGCCCCTTGGGCTTCGCGGTTCTCGGGCACCCCGAGCATGAGGGGGCTTCCTTTTCCAGGTAGCGGTTGAGCCATCACAAGCCCAAGCCTTCTGGCTTCGTTTATGGCCTCGAATACGATCCTGTGACTAGCAAACCCTTCAAGGACCTTCTGCACTTCAGCCTGGGGACATGAGCCACCGTTCATCTTGACGATCTCGACGACCATGGTCGGCGGGATCTTCCTGCCGAGGTATCCCGGAAGTTCGTACCGGCTATACCAGAGAGTCTCGCTGTTCCTCTCGATGACGAAACTCTCAGGCTCCTCGTCATTCCTGAGCTTGAATGTCAGCTGGGCGTAGTTGTCGAACGGCTGTGGGAATGGTGTCTGCTTATACTTCTCCGGAAGCCGAGTTGACACGATGATCGCGTCGGGCCTGTCGCCCAGCACGCTGGCCCCCCTCATCTTGTAACTGCCCTGTCTGTCTACCTGGGACGGTTTTCCGAAGTGGTGGATAACGAGAATCCCTACGTTGTGCTTCTTGATCAGTTGAGCGAAGTACTCAAGGATCCCAGACATCTCGCCATTGTCATTTTCCTTCTTGTCGTGGAAGGTTGAGAGTGGATCGAAGATGACGAGATCGATCCCGCAGTCCTGGACGATCTTGCCAAGGAGGTCCCTATCCGGCACTCTGGTGAGCTTCCAATACTGTTCCGGCCTCCTTGGAATGAGCAGGTTCTGCCGAAGCTCAGGCGGAGGGGACACAATCATCTTGTCGACCCTGTCGTGCATCGCTGGGTCGGAGATTTCTTGCTGGACGAGCAGAACCTTCCTTGGCGAAGGGACCTCAAAGCCCAAGAAGCCACGTCCTGTGGCCACGCATATGGCCAAGTTCATGGCCAGGACCGACTTTCCGGTCTTGTGTTCACCTGCGAGAAACGTCAGGCCTTCCCGCTCGAGCCAATATCTCATGAAAACGTCCCGCTTCTTTACCGGCCTGGCCCGGAACTCGAGGATTGACTCCGCTAGGGGAGCGGGGGAGGAGCTTGGCGACTTGTCCAATGCCGGCGTTTCCAAAGCTACCTTCATCAGGCGGTCGAGCTTCTCTTCATCGGACTGGCCGCCCATCTTCTCGAACCAGTCCGTAATGTCCTGCTCTTTCTCGGTGAGGCCCGGAAGCCTCAGTATCCGCACTGCCGTGGCCACCGCTTCAATGTCCTTGGCGATCCGCTCGGCATCAGCCTCGTTTCCCACGTCAAGGCACACACGGACGTCCTTTCCTTTGAAGAGGGATGCGAAGTCCTTCTTCCACGAATTCTTGGAACCCATCGTAGTGGCGACGAGGCCGAGCTTCTTGAGTGTTTCGCAGTCCTTCTCGCCCTCTAGCAGGAAGACCTCCTTGGCGTCCAGTAGGGCGGGAAGGTTGTAGAGAGTGCGTTCGACGCCCTCAAGCCCAGGAAGCCAGCGGTCTTGGGAATACCGTTCGAAGTAGAATTTCTTTGGGAAATACTTCTTCAGCCGGTAGATCGGATCTCCGTTGGAGTTGGTGTAAATGAAGGTGACCGCCGCGTCCGTTTGATGGGAAGCAGGCTGGTCTGAGTCAAGGTCGATATGCTCCTCGGAACAGATGCGACGCAGGGCTTCCTTGAAGCCGATGCCGTCCCGGAACATACGGAAGTCGAGATAGTCACCGGATTTCCCACATCCGAAACACCGCCACTTCCAATTCCCGTCCGCCGTCTCCCGCACCTTGAACGAGGGGTTGCTTTCATCATGGAATGGACAGACGGTGAACCCATGCTTGTCGAATGTCAGCCCGAACTTGGTTCCCAGCACCCCCCGAAGATCAAGGCGTTTGATCGACGACTTTGCGTTCCGCTGTTGTTCAGTCATCGTCATCATCGCTCTGCGAGTTTGCCGACCGGGTCGCATGGGACTTCCGGCAGTCCCGTCTGATGGCTCGGGGGGCAGGTAGCCGCCTGCTATGAAGGGCGCAAATGCACTGCTCCTCGCCTAGCCTCAGGTGCCTCATGCTGGAAACCCACATCCCTACGATCCTGCACAAGTACCCGAAGACCCCCTCCCTCCTGCTAGCCGAAGCAGGATTCCTAGGGCGATTGGGGCCGGCAAGAGTCTGACCATTCCAGGCATTGGCGTGCCACTTGTGCCTTGACCAGAGGTGAGGCAAGGGACAGACGCCATCAGCCATACAGGTGATCTCATCGAGGAAATTGATGCCCATGGCCTTCAGGGGGCACCCTTCTGGGAGGGCCAGCAGATCAGCATCAGACAAGAGATCCGAGAGAATGTATAGCAGGCAGAAACGGGATAGCTTCACTCCCTTATCGTTGCAACGAAAGCCCTCTTGTTCTTTAGCGGTATCAATTATGTCGGGCTGAGTTCTGCCGCGCGTCCGCCCGCGCCTCCCCAGGCGCCTTCCGTCTGGCATGACCTCGCTCGCCGTCTTCGCGCATGGGCCCTCACTGAACGCCGCCTCCATCTCGTGGAACGCCCACTCCTCTTCTTCAGGTGACATATGACCTACAGAATGTCTCATTTTCGACCTCCGTATTTGAATTAGCACTCTCGTGCTGGCCATATTATAATTCGGTGACCTGGGGCCCAGGTCTCAGGCAGAATTGTGACTTTTCGAAAGGACCGGGTAGCCAGTGGACGCATATGCCATAGATGTCCTTATTCTGGTGAAGAGGATGCGAAAATTCAGGGCAGTGAAGTTTGGGAAAGAAGGCTATGACTTTGAGAGGGCAAAGAGGGAAGACCCGGTGGTGAACGACCTGTGCCTTAAGTACAGATGGATATCCGACGACCTGTCTCGCATCGTGTATGAGATGAATAAACGAATAGCCGAGAAAGGGCTTCGTATTATTGAACCGAGAGATGATCCTCTGGGAGTTGTCTGGACGGGTGACGTATTCGGAGACGTAAAGCAGTGGACGCGGATTCGAAACGAGATAAGATGTCTTATCCTGGGGGGGGAAAGACTGGAGGATCATCAACGGAGATTACAGCGTGACTATCATATGTACCCAGACAAGATTGCGAAGCCTGGGATACCTCAGTCACAGCGGAATCTCCTGGTAAAGACATATTGGGAGGACATAGCCAGCGAATATGAAAAGACGTCGGAACTAGAAAAGGCCGCAGAGCTTGAATGGCGCCGGCAGGTCGGGCTCTGTGAACGGCCAGTCCAGACCGTCGGGAAACGAAAGAAGCGCCTCCCAAAGAGGGGCGGGAGGGACTAGCTGACAACGTTGTGCCCCTTGGGCAATGGCCACCGTGGCGATATGCATTTCTGATGATTCCCTGCGTGAACACTATAGCCTGTTTATATCCCAATTCGCATCTATCTTATTCCGTGTCAGTCAGATAGAACTTTTATTCCCAGTACCCGCTTAGGAAGCATGAGTGCAAACATAACGGAATCATTAAGATAGATAATGGCTCTGACGGAAGCTTCCGTCCCAAAACCGAGCGTTTCTGAGACGGCCTAGCTGGCCAATGTATTTAGATAGTTGTGCTTACGTGTCCTCATATTGGCGTTTATAAGTCTATGGACGGTCGCCTTCGGCATCTTCAGTGCCCTAGAAATGTCCCCAAAGCTAGCTCCCGTCCGGCGGAGCCGCTTGGCTTTCGTGATCAGGTCCATCGCCTCTGAATCCTCCTCCAGCCGGCCGCTTATGCCTATCACGAAGCCCACAGGCAACCTTCCCACCCACTCGTGCTTGGTTTTCTTCTGATGCAGGGCCTCTTTCGTCCTCTCTGAGACGAGATCTCGCTCCAGCTGGGCAAAGACCCCGATCATCCCGAGGAAGGCTTTTCCGGAGGCCGTCGTAGTATCAAATGCCTCGGTGACGGACACGAAGCCGACACGATTGGCATCGAAGACCTCTTCAAGCAAATGCCAGAGGTCTTTCTGCTTCCTCGTGAGCCGGTCCACCTTGTATACCACGACCACATCCACGGCGCCTCGCCGGCACGCCTCAATCAGGCCCTTCGCGCCAGGGCGGTTCAGGCTCTTGCCGGAATAGCCCGCATCCTTGATTATTTCGAGCAGACTCCAGCCCTTGGCGATCGCCATGGCCCTAATCCTATCTTCCTGAGCTTCGATTGAGATGCCCTCTCGAGCCTGCTCATCTGTGGAGACGCGCACATAGCCGACTGCTCTGGTTTCGTTCTTAATCATTGGGGACCTCTTGCGCCCCAAGATCGGTTGGGAACGACTGTTTGTCAAGGCGAAGATACGTGCAGTGGGGGAGGGGCGTGGGATTCCGGGACTCCCAGTGTACGCTTTGGCATGATATGCTTACCTCGCTAACACCCGCGTCGATATTCGCCAAGGAAGCACCATGACCGACCTGACTCCTGTGCTTGGATTCTTGACTCGCGGCCACAGGCGGGATACACTCAATTTTTGATGAGAGGAGCCGCCTCGGCTCCTGGAGACTGGGACCTCAGACGGACCGCAAAAATGGAATTCCTCCCTATGCAATAGCAGATGGTGTCGCAAGTCATTTCGAAACAGCGGGTGGCCGATCATGGCGAGGTGTTGACCGGGAAACGAGAGGTCAACGCCATGCTCGATCTGGTGAAGCAGGAAACAGAACGGATCGAGTCGCGTTTCCTAGAACCGGCTTGTGGTGACGGTAACTTCCTGACCGCAATCCTGGAACGCAAACTGACGGTTGTAGAGAAGCGGTACGCGAAGTCACAACGGGACTTCGAGTTCTATGCCGTTCTGGCCGTTTCCTCCCTTTATGGAATTGATATTCTCGAGGATAACGTCCAGCATTGCCGTCAAAGGCTCTATGGGGTTTTCGACAGCGGTTTCTATTCCCGGCTGTTCAGGAATCGCACCAAGAATAAGTGCCGCGAAGCGGTGCAGTTTATCCTTAACCGTAATATCATTTGGGGTGACGCCCTGACGCTCAAGACTGTGGACAACAAACCCGGCCACATTGTCTTTTCCGAATGGTCACCGGTCAACGCCGGCATGCTCAAACGACGCGACTTCGCATTCCATGGCTTGCTGGAGCGCGATAACATAGAAAAACTGCCGCTCTTTTCCGATTTTGGCGCGGACGTTTTCATTCCCACGCCAGAGAAGGAATATCCCCCGGCCCACTTTATGGAGATCGCCTATGTTCAGCAGTAGCGGCTACAACCCAGATGTACTCTCGTGCATCGCCAGCCTAAGTAGCGACGAGGTCTTCACGCCGCCGCAACTGGTGAACCGGATTCTCGAGTTGCTTCCGGCGGAACTCTGGAGCGACCAGAAGGCTAGCTTCCTTGATCCTGGCTCGAAATCGGGCGTGTTCCTGCGCGAGATAGCCAAGCGTCTCGACAAAGGACTGGAAAAGCAAATTCCAGATCGGCAGAAGCGTATTAACCACATCTTCAAGAACCAGCTTCACGGACTTGCCATCACGGAGTTGACGGCCCTGCTCTCGCGCCGCTCGGTGTATTGCTCCAAGACGGCCAACGGCAAGTATTCCGTCTGCGGATCTTTCGACGCTGTTGAAGGCAACATCCGTTTCGGGCACGTAGACCATGCTTGGAAGGATGGCCGTTGCGTCTATTGCGGAGCCAGCAAGGATGCTTACGACCGAGGTCCCGAATTAGAAACCCATGCCTACCGATTCCTTCACGCGGACAAACCCCAGGAGATATTCAACATGAGATTCGATGTCATTGTTAGCAATCCTCCGTATCAAATGGGATCCGATGGCGGCACTCGCGACATTCCCATCTACAATAAGTTTGTAGATCAAGCAAAGAAGCTGAATCCTCGATACCTCACCATGATTATTCCGTCACGTTGGATGGCCAGCGGTTTGGGATTGTCAGAGTTTCGACGCTCGATGTTGAATGATCGTCGAATCAGGAAGCTGGTTGACTACCCGGTCGCAAGCGAGATCTTCCCGGGCGTTGAGGTGAAGGGTGGCGTCTGCTATTTCCTCTGGGAGCGCGATACCGAGGGCGACTGTGCGGTGACAACCGTACGCGGTGACGATGTAGTCGGACCGGTCAATCGTAACCTCGGCGAACACGATGTCTTTGTTCGAGACAGCCGTGCCATTGATATCCTGCACAAGATCCTGGCTAAGAGAGAGCAGTCAATAACCGAGATACTTTCCGTTGACAAGGAGTTCGGCTGGACGTCGAACTTTGATGATTTTCACGACAATCAGAAATCGGGGGATGTGCCACTTTACTACATCAGAAAAACTAAGCGAAGCATCGGGTGGATAGGACGTTCCGCAATCGATAAGAGCCAGAAGCTCATTGATATGTGGAAGGTGATGATCCCGCAAGCTTATGGGGCCGGCGAGGGAATCCCCCACCAGATTCTGGGTCAGCCTTTTGTGGCACCCAAGCCGTCGGTCTGCACCCAGACTTACTTATTTGTCTACGTGGATAGCAAGAAGGCCGCGGTAAGTGTTGAGAGCTATGTACGCACGAGGTTCCTGCGTTTCCTTGTTTCGCTCCGAAAGATCACTCAGCATGCCACACGCTCGACATATACATGGGTCCCTCAGCAGACGTGGGACCGCATCTGGACGGACGAAGTACTCTACAGGAAATATGGCCTGACCAGAGACGAGATCTCGTTCATTGAATCGAGAATCCGTCAGATGGAGGCAAGCGATGAGTGATAGTTTTTTTCCTCCGCGCCCAGCATCGCGGCCCACGGTTTACGCTTACGAGGATACAAATCCGCAATATGCGGGTCTGATGAAGGTGGGATACACAACGCGGACTGCAAAGGAACGTCTTGACGAAATTTATCCCATAAAGACACCAGGCAAGCCACCATTCCTGATTCATATCGAAGAATCTGCCATGCGCAGTGACGGGACGGTATTTACCGACCATGATGTACACAGGACTCTGCGGCTTAACGGTGTCAAGAACCCAAAAGGCGAGTGGTTCCGTTGCACGGTAGCCCAGGTCAAGGCGGCCATCATCGCGGTACGCACCGGCCAGCTGAACGAAGAGAACCGCTCGCTGGATTATAGGATGCGGCCTGAGCAGGAAGCGGCGGTCACGAAGACGGCCGCCTATTTCACAAGTTGGCGTAAAGAGCGCGGCAACCGGAACAAGCCCCCTCATTTCCTTTGGAACGCGAAGATGCGTTTCGGTAAGACATTCGCCGCGTATCAGTTGGCGAAAAAGATGAGATGGCGGAAGGTACTGGTCCTAACTTTTAAACCAGCGGTGCAAAGCGCCTGGGAAGAGGACTTGAAGTGTCATATGGACTTCAAGGGCTGGCAATTCATCAAACCCGGAGGACTGACTTACGAACAGGCAGACAAAGAACATCCGTTCGTCTGTTTCGGATCGTTTCAAGATTACTTAGGCCGCAACCCAAGTACCGGCGGCATCAAGACGAAAAACGAATGGGTCCACGAAACGCACTGGGATTGCGTGATTCTGGACGAGTACCACTACGGGGCATGGCGGGAGAGCGCGAAGGAACTCTTTGAGTCGGAAGACGAGAAGGAGCGTACATTTGGTGAGGGCGAAGGTATTGAGGATTTTGATGAAGATATTATGCCAATTACTACGGACGCTTATCTTTATTTGTCCGGCACGCCGTTCCGGGCTATCGCTTCCGGCGAGTTTATCGAGGAGCAAATTTACAACTGGACCTATTCCGATGAACAGCGGGCAAAGCGGGACTGGAAAGGCCCGAGCAGCCCCTACGCCGCGTTGCCTCGAATGGTGCTGTTGACCTACCAACTCCCAGACGCGATTCGAGAGATAGCCATACAGGGAGAGTTCAACGAGTTTGACTTGAATGTTTTCTTCTTATCCGAAGGAGTCGGCGATCAGGCGAGGTTCAAGTACCAGGATGAGGTGCAGAAATGGCTTGACCTTATTCGCGGCGCGTTTATGCCAACCAGCGTCGACAACCTGAGACTCGGGGCGCAGAAGCCGCCGATGCCGTTCTCGGATGCGCGGCTCCTGGGCGTGCTTTCGCATTCCTTCTGGTTTCTGCCTAGCGTGGCGGCCTGTCATGCCATGCGCAATCTCCTGGCCAAGAGGCAGAACCGGTTCTACCACGACTACAAGGTTATCGTAGCGGCGGGGAGCGCCGCGGGTATCGGGGTGGAGGCCTTGCCCCCGGTGCAGGAGGCGATGGAGAATCCCCTCACCACCAAGACTATAACTCTGTCCTGTGGGAAACTGACCACGGGAGTGACGGTAAAACCATGGACGGGGATTCTCATGCTCCGCAACTCATCCAGCCCGGAGACTTACTTTCAGGCCGCGTTCCGGGTCCAATCGCCTTGGACGGTCCGAAACCCAGACGGCGCGTCCCCTAATACGGAACAGATCATCAAAGAGGAGTGTTACATCTTCGACTTTGCCCCAGACCGGGCCTTGCGGCAGATCGCAGACTACAGTTGCCGGTTGAACGTCAACGAGACGAACCCCGAGAAGAAGGTGGAGGAGTTCATCAATTTCCTTCCGGTGCTGGCCTATGACGGAAGTTCTATGAAGCAGATTAACGCCGCCGGAATCCTCGACATGGCGATGAGCGGCACAACGGCGACCCTGCTGGCGCGGCGCTGGGAAAGCGCCTTGCTGGTGAATGTGGACAACGACACCTTGCGCCGTCTGATGGGCGACAAGAGGGCTATGGAAGCCCTTATGAGCATCGAAGGTTTCCGCAATCTGAATCAGGACATCGAGACGATCATCAACAAGTCGGAAGGAGTGAAGAAGGCCCGCAAGGAGGCCAATGACAAGGAACTGTCCGCAAAAGAGAAGAAGGAGCTTACCGAGGAGGAGAAGGAATACAAGAGCCTGCGAAAGCAGATCCAGGAGAAACTCATCAAGTTCGCCACGCGGGTCCCAATCTTCATGTACCTGACCGACTTCCGCGAGCGGACCCTGAAGGATGTGATTACCCAACTGGAACCTGGCCTGTTCAAGAAGGTCACAGGCCTGACCGTAAAGGATTTCGAATTGTTGGTCAGCCTGGGGGTCTTCAATAGCGCCCTGATGAACGATGCTGTGTACAAGTTTAAGCGTTACGAGGATGCCAGCCTTAGCTACACCGGAATCAACAAGCACGAAGGCGAGGACATCGGTCTTTACGATACTGTCATTTCCCGGAAAGATGCTCAGAGAGTATTCGAGAATGTCCCAGTCGGTGCCAGAGGAACATGAATGAACGTGTCAATCATAGTTGGCCGAAAAAGGGATGCAAGAGATAAGGCCACGAGACCTGTTAAGGAGGACTTCGGCCTGTACAAGGAGGAGGCCGTGGCGTAGTACCCGACGGCACTTTGTATCACTCATGAAGAGGATTAGGCGAGGGAAGCTGTAATCTATGGAGGAATCCGCCAAGGGGAGCGAAAAGAAAAGGCAAGGAGATAGGGGCACCGACAATGGCAATAATTAAAAACCCGATTTCCTTTTCGGAGTGTTTCAATATCGAACCGTCAGCGCTCGAATCGATGGGTATCTTGAATCCAGTCCTTAACGTCGATACGAAGTTGTTTATAGATCCAGTCCTCTTGGAATCTAGCAATCAGGCAATAATCTCCGAACATGCGAGTAGTTCGTTTCGGGCGTATTTCGCAGATGTCATAACTCTATTGAGGGTGAGCAAATCCAAAGGCGATATTGCCTGGCGCAGGGCAGAACAGCTTCTGGATTTTCCAGAGGTGAAGGGAAATTGTCTTGGTTACGCAATATCAAGCATAGCGGGGAGTGCATTTGGCCCAGAATTGACGGCTCGATTATTAGATACCGCAAAGGCGATAGTCGATCTCGGCGTAACAGATCCTGATTTATTCAAGCTTCTACCACTCTTAGATGAAGGAATAGGCCCTGATCGAATCAGCGATATGACTACCAGAGTTATCCTAAAAGACCTGGCCCTGCTTACTGAAGCAACCTGCCAGACGCTGAGTATCCCTACTCGAGTGTTTAAGGTCGGGGGGAGAGAATTCCGATTACCTGAGAACCCTACACAAAGCGAATCAACGCCGATCTACCTAGTGCCCTTGGATATCCTCCGCTCTTTGCCCATTGCTTCCGACTGGAGTGAAGTGGCAGACGTTGCATCCCAAAACGCTGAATTGCGTGAACGTGTGAATAGACTTATCGGCAACATCTGGGAACTGAAAACAAGGCGAGAAAAAAAGGAAGCTATTCGGAAGATCGTATTGTCTAGTAGAGATGCGTTTGAGGCTCTTCTTGCCGTCATTTCCGGACCCGATATTCAACCATACGACTTTAACCGGGATCCCGAGGGCCTTGTTATTTGGCAAATAATCCACGAAAAGATTGCCAGCGAATACCCCCTTGCCTTGACCCTAACGGCACCGCCGACAAAAGAAAAGGCGATCAAGTTAGTCTCAGAAATCATCGAGCAGTTCAGATTCCTAATCGAAGAAAGAGGCATATGGAAGACTCTTTGGAATGATGGGCGTCCCCGTAATGAGAAGAACGCCCAGCGGATATTCTTCGCAGTTGCTGACACGTATTGCAAGGCAAACCATATCGTCGATGTTGTGCCTGAGGCAGATACTGGAACGGGCATCGTTGATTTCAAATTCTCGGCAGGATACGACATCAAGATTTTAGTGGAGGTTAAACTCTCAACAAATACCAATTTAGTACCCGGGTATACGCGGCAACTAGAAACCTATAAAACTTCGGAGAGGCCGGTTCAAGCTTACTATCTAGTTATAGATGTTGGCGGGATGGGAAGGAAGGACCATGCGTTGCTGGAGATTAGGAGCAGACTATCCGAGGGTACTATGCCTGTATCCGAAATCGTATTCGTGCGTGGGCAAAGACGACCTTCTGCAAGCCGGAGGTAAGACGATCATCTCTACATGGGGGAATATCAGTCGAAGTCAACGAAAGGAGTAAGCATGGCGAAGGACTCGAAATTCAAAACAGGCGACATTGTGCAACTTAAGTCAGGCGGTCCAAGCATGACGGTTGAAAGCGTTTCGCAGGTCGATGGCAGAATTTGGTGTCAGTGGTTTGCAGGCAACAGGCTCAACTCGGGCCAGTTTAATCCCGATTCAATAGACTTCGAAGACGAACTCGACCCCCTCCAGAAAATGAAGCGCGGCGGGAAATAGAAGGCTTGGTAGGTGGGCGCATAGGGGATTGGAAGATTCTAAATTCACGATAGGGACTGCTGATAATGCCATCTTGGGCAGTGTTCTGGTTCTACCAGGAACTTGCGCATCAGTGTCTACTTGTGAGGATGGCAGTTGAATACCTTGTTTCTTGTAGAACCAGACCTTCTGACGGCCTTGACCGTGAATACTATCATCTTCAATCCCTTTTGGTAGCGATGGGCAATATCTCGAAAATACTCTGGCCCGTTATGAAGAGGGGTGACAAGGACGGGAACGAACTTCGGAAAGCGCGCGGAAGAGAGCTGAGAGAAGCATTGGACATCAGGCACGATTCTGCGCTTAGGAGTCGCGTGCTCCGCGACACCTTCGAGCACTTGGATGAGAGAATGGATAAGTGGTTTGGGGCGACTAAAAGGAGCTGGTTTGCTGATCGGGGCATCGGTTCAATGGAAGGAGTAATCAACCCACGTCCGGAAGATCGAATTCGGTTGTTTATTCCCAAAACCTGGACAGTGGTCTTTTGCGGAAAAGAATTCCAGTTAGCTCCATCCATCAAGGCGGTGTGTGACCTTTATGATGCCGTGCAAAAGAGGATTAGCCAACCGGGACATGAGATAAAATTGTTTCGCGCAGAAATAGAAGACGAAATTGATAAGAAAATTAAAGCATGATTCCCCCATTAAGGCCCAGAAGGGCCAGGGGCCGTGGGAACTGCATTGCCCCAATAATCAGAGCCGACTCCTTGGCGGCCGAGAGCGCACCTCGTAAGGATGGTGCCGAGGGTATGCATAAGGCCCCCGGAGGTTGTGAATAATGTACGTTGAACATCCGGTATTTGTGCGACCGACTGACGAAAATATCAGGATTTGGCGTTATATGAGTTTCACGAAACTCGTTTCCTTATTGGAATCCCGATGCCTCTTTTTCTCGCGAGCAGATAAACTTGGTGACCCTTTTGAAGGCTCCTGGCCCAGGATTAACATCTCAGCTCGATTTGAGATTCCCGACAATATTCCAAACGAAGGGCAGGCACGTTTCCTGGGAGCTATGAAGAACTTGAGCGGAATACTAGGGCAGATGCCAAGACATATTGCGCTGAGCTGTTGGCACATGAATGAGTATGAGTCAGCGGCCATGTGGAAGCTATATATTGAAAGCAATGAAGGTGTGGCAGTCCAATCGACATTTAGAAGGCTGAGAGAAAGCCTCATTGATGATGAACAGATACATTTGGGAGTGGTTAATTACATCGATTACCAGACTGAGGGGATTGACGCGCGTAACCTTATGACGCCATTTATGTATAAGAGAAAGAGCTATGAACACGAACGAGAAGTTCGTGCGCTAATAATGAAAATTCCAGTTAATGAACGAGGTGCGGACCTGTCGGCGGAGGGGATAACTAATGGGCTGAGTATTAGGGTCGATATGAGTATTCTAGTAGAACGCATCTTCGTCGCCCCCTACTGCCCGGCTTGGTTTGAGGAACTAGTCAGGTCCGTGATTGCAAAGTACAGCTATGCCTTTGACGTGGTTCACTCGATATTGGATCAACAGCCTTTATTCTAAATGAGGCTGTATCTGGCCCCTGGGATATGAGAGGGCCGATATTGGTCCTATTGGAAGCTCTCAGTCAATGGCACGCTTGGTGTGATTGGTCGTGTCGCTTGGCCGGGGGTCTGGCTGGCACGCTAATAAAGCTCATCTCTTTTGTTAACGGATCTCTGGTGATCCCACGACCAACCTCTGGCGATGGCTTGAAAGAGCAGACCACTCTGCCGTGTCACACCGGTGTCACAAAAAGTGCCTACTCGCGCCTAGTTCGGCGCATTGGTGCCTACAAGGAAAACAAACGGACAGCCTGAACTACCAGGGGAAAATCTGGGAAACGAGGGAGAAGAACTGGCTGGGAAGCAAGGATTCGAACCTTGATTGCATGATCCAGAGTCATGAGTCCTGCCGTTGGACGACTTCCCAGCAGGGACGACTATCTTAAACAAATCGGGGGCGGAATTCAAGCGAAATCGGGGACACGATCCCATTTCCGGAGAAATGGGTCATGTCCCCATTTCGCAAGTCGAGGACACGATACGGAAATTTCCCGTAAGTAAGGAATTGGGGACACGATACGGAAAATTTCCGGGACACGATCCCTTTTCCAGAGAAAAGGGTTATGTCCCGAATTTTCCCATGTCCCCCAATTCCTCCCGCCACCCCGGTTGAGGGTCGTCAGGGCTTCATGATAAAATGGGCCCCGGCCATGAAATCGCACGTCCTGAAGATCGCCGTGGTCGTCCTCCTGACGGTCGTCCTGCTCTACTTCTTCGGACGGACCGTCAACTGGAAGGATGTCCCGGCGCAGATCGCCGACGTCAGCGTGCCGCTCTTCCTCCTTGTCATCCCCCTGTTCGCCCTCAACTTCGTCACCCGGTCCGTCCGCTGGCAGATCCTCGTCGCCCGCGAGAAGATCAACGTGCGCTTCCGGAACCTGGTCGCGGCCAACATCGTCGGCTTCACCGTCACCTTCATCTTCCCGGGCCGTCTCGGCGAGCTGGTCAAGCCGCTGTACCTGGCCCGGAAGGAGGGCCTGAGGCCCGGCTTCGCCGTGGGGACGGTCGTCGTCGAGCGCCTCTTCGACATGGCTACGATGTGCGGGCTCCTGGGCCTCTTTCTGATCTCCCGGCCCCTCTTTGCCGCGTCCTGGCCCGTCGGAGAAGAGGTCGGCCGGCGGCTGACCTTCCTTGGGATACTGGGGGTGGCCATCGCCGCGGCCATCCTGGCCGTCATCCTGCTCCTCTATTACTTCAGGGACCGTGCCTTGCGGGTCGTCGGGTTCGTCCTGAAGCCCCTGCCCGAAAAAGCCCGCAAGACCGTTCTGGCGCTCCTCGCCGAGTTCATCGACGGGCTCCGCTTCTTCCGGTCCTTGACCCAGCTGGTTTCGTACGCCGTGTTGTCCCTCATCGTCTGGCTCGGCATCACCCTGTTCTATTGGGTCTTCTTCGCCGCCTATCACATCCACCTGCCGTATTTCGTGGTCATCCCGTACGTCTTCCTGACGGCGGTCGGCGCCTCCATCCCCACGCCGGGCATGGTCGGCGGTTTCCACTACTTCAGCAAGCTCGGCATGACGCTCCTCTTCGGCATCGAGGCGGGCCGGGCGGCGGGCGTGACGCTCGTCTTCCACGCCCTCCAGATCGCCGTGACATGCGCCCTGGGTTATGCTATATTGGCCCATGAGGGCCTGACGCTTCTCCAGCTCAAGAGGATGGGGGAAAGCGAAAAACGATGAGGTGTTCGTACTGCGGCTTTCTCGAGAGCAAGGTCATCGACTCCCGCGAGAGCAAGAAGGGGCTTTCCATCCGGAGGCGGCGCGAATGCCTGTCCTGCAAGCGCCGCTTCACGACCTA
>Ga0326726_10001339_pt1 | contig 22878 bp, 16 predicted proteins | sample MHFenrmetagenome_2_FD_207603 | JGI IMG/M metagenome (GOLD analysis project Ga0326726, IMG submission 207603) | Lab enriched peat soil microbial communities from Michigan Hollow, Ithaca, NY, United States - MHF15MN | ecosystem: Environmental > Terrestrial > Soil > Wetlands > Peat | place: USA... | reverse complement strand
CGGAGAGTGATGTGAATATCGGAGGCGTCCGTGTTGCCAAAGGTTTATACACGCTGTATTCGATACCGGACGCAAACGGACTCACACTCATCATCAGCAAAAAGCCACGCAGCAATGAACCTGCCTATGACTCCCGGGCTGATCTTGCCCGAATCAGCATGAAAATGGAAAAGCCCACATCGAACATTGACCCGTTCAAAATGTGGTTCGAGCAGGGAGCGCAGGGCTCCGTTCTCCTGAAAATCGGTTGGACGGATCGGGTGTTTTCTTTGCGCGTCACTGCCGGCTAAGCATGGACGACCACCCACTGTCATCGAAGGCCCGTCGCAGCGAGATGCGGCGGGCCTTTCTTGCATCTTCAACCCCTCTGCCGTACATTGCATGCGGGTCATCCCCGCCGTTCTTTCATCTCAATACTGAATTCACCTTCCCAATCACTCGAGAATCTCTATGGATATCCGGGGAAAGACCGTGCTTGTCATCGGCGGGTGGGGCCTGGTAGGCTTCGCGGTTTGCCGCCGTTTTATGGAAGAGCATCCCCGACGCATCATCGTGACGTCGCTTAACAGAGCCGAGGCCGTCGAGGCAGTGGAAGAATTGCGGCGTGCATTTCCCCGGGCAGGAAAAAACTACTTTGTGCCCTGGTGGGGGAATATTTTCGTCCGGGAGCAGCTGAAAGAACTCCCGAGGGAGACGATTCTGAACAAGCCCGAGTACAGGGCAATGCTGATCGACGACATCGTCGATGAATTAACCAAGCCGGTGCTGCACCGAGCAAGCCTGTACCGGCTCATGCAGCGTTTCAAGCCCGATGTTGTGGTCGATTGCGTTAACTCCGCCACGGGAATCGCATATCAGGATATATTTCAGGTATCCCGGACCCTCCTGCGCGAGGTGCAACACGCACGAAAAGGCACAAAACATGTCGGTGAGGAACTCATTGATGCGGCAGAGCGGCTCCTGTGCACCCTGTATATTCCTCAGCTCATTCGCCACGTGCAGATCATGTACCGGTCCATGCAGGAAGCCGGGACCGGCATCTACGTGAAGATTGGCACGAGCGGAACGGGGGGCATGGGGTTGAACATTCCGTACACCCACAGTGAGGAACGCCCATCGCGGGTGCTCCTTTCAAAATCCGCTATCGCAGGAGCTCACACTCTCCTCCTCTTCCTGATGGGCCGGACACCCGATGCTCCTATTACGAAAGAAATCAAACCGACCGCCGCCATCGCATGGAAGAGAATCGGCTACGGAGAGATCATGCGCAGAGGCGTCCCCATCAAACTCATGGATTGTCCACCTTCGAAAGCGGTCCGGTTGAAGGGAAAACTCCGGCTGGACATGCCCCAGGCGGCGACATCGATACAGGCCACGCTCAAATCTGTGTTCATCGACACCGGTGAGAACGGAATGTTCTCACGCGGCGAGTTCGAAGCCATCTCAACTCCGGGTCAGATGGAGTTCGTCACCCCGGAAGAAATAGCCGAAGATGCAGTGTACGAAATCAAGGCCCGGAACACCGGACACGACATCATCAATGCCCTTGATAACGCCACTCTGTCGCCCACCTATCGCGGGGGATTCATGTTCACCGGCGCGGTGGAGACTCTCCGAACCCTCGAGCGCGAGCACGGCGTAGACAGCATTGCCTTTGAAATGCTTGGTCCTCCCCGGCTCTCCAAGCTCCTCTACGAATCGTACCTTATCAAACTCTGCTTTGGAGACATTCGGTCCGTTATCCGGACTGATCCGCGCAGCATGAGCAGACGGGTGATGGACCTCATCGAAATCGATAGCCAGCTTCGCGCGCAGATTATTTCCATCGGTATACCGATCCTGCTGAGTGACGGTCAGTCCATGCTCCGGTCGGCAACGATTAAAATTCCTCCGCACCGCGGCGACGAAGAAATAGCAATCTCGCCGGGCGCAATCGACCAGTGGGCGCATGATGGCTGGGTGGACCTGCGCGAGAAGAACATGAAGGTCTGGCATAAACGCTTCATTGAGATCGGCAAGATGGTCGAAAACCTTCCCGCCGATGAGACCAGCTCACGGACCATGCGCAATCGTGACTACTGGAAAAACCTTACCGAGATCGATCCGGGAAAAATCTGCGGATGGATCTTCACGTACGAGGAAAAGGGGGAGAGAATGAAAGCGTGAGCGCGCCACTGAAAGGCCGGCCTTGCATTGCAGATATTCTCACGATGATGTACATTTCTACAGCATTCATCTTCATTTTCACATTGTAAATTTCCCGAGACCCTTCCATGAAAAAGATCGGCATCCTTACCGGGGGAGGTGATGTCCCCGGGCTCAACCCGTGCATCAAGGCAGTCGTCTTTCGCGCGATCGACGCAGGGTACGAAGTCCTCGGCATCCGCCGCGGATGGGGTGGTCTTCTCAATTACAATCCTGCGAATCCGGAGGGATCTGCCCAGTGGGTCGTTCCGCTGACCAAGACAAACACAAGAACCATCGACCGCTCGGGTGGGACCTTTCTCCATACGTCGCGGACGAACCCGGGAAAAGTGAAGGCATCTGAAACACCTAAATTCCTCGCGGACCCGAAAAACCCCGTTAAACCGGACAGCCGGCTTGACTTCACCCCTCACATTCTACGCGTCCTCGAGGCGCTGAAAGTGGACGCGCTGATAACCATCGGCGGCGATGATACGCTCAGCTATTCCGTCCGCCTCCATCAGGAATCTTTTCCCGTTGTCGCCATCCCGAAAACAATGGATAACGATGTCTTTGGAACGGACTATTGCATCGGCTTCTCGACGGCGGTGACGCGCAGCGTAGATTTCATCACCAACCTCCGTACACCCACAGGTTCGCACGAACGCATCGCAATCGTCGAACTCTTCGGACGCAATTCCGGGGAAACATCTTTGATATCAGCCTATCTGGCGGGAGTTGACCGGGCGATCATTTCGGAAGTGCATTTCGACCCGGAGCGGCTCGCCGGATTCCTCATGGAAGACAAAAAGAGCAATCCGAGCAACTATGCCATCATGACGATTTCCGAAGGCGCGCAAATGGTCGGCGGCAAGATCGTGGAATACGGGCAGGCTGACGCGTTCGGACACAAAAAGCTCGGAGGAATCGGGGCCATCACGGGGGATGCGATCCAGAAGCTTACGGGCTCGCATATCATCTATCAGCAGGTGGCATACCTTATGCGCAGCGGAGAACCCGACGCCCTTGATCGCATGGTGGCAATCAGCTATGCGAGTCTGGCGACCGATCTTATTCTGAAGGGGGACTACGGACACCTCGTAGCATTGCGGGAGGGGAAGTACACGATCATTCCCGTCGATTCCATCTCGCAGGGAAAGAAAACCGTGGATGTGGACCAGCTCTACGACAGCGAAAACTACAGGCCAAAGGTAACGCGCATCCTCAACAAGCCGATGTTCCTTTACTGAGCCCGGCTCGAAGGGTTAGTCGATCATGTGAAATTCCGCCACCTCCGGGCGGATCGCATCGTGCATGCGCCGGAGGGCTCGAAAAGCGTCCTGGCTCCCCCGGACGGAAGCTTCCCTGTAGTAGTAGGCCGCAAGCGCTTTGCGGGGAGCGACACCGATTCCCGTTTCAAAGGCGTAGCCAATCCCCATCTCCCCGAGCACCGACCCCTCTTCTGCCGCGGCCTGAAGAACGCTTATCGCCTCACGAACCTCGGCGGACGTTCCGCCCGATCGCAACGCGACAAGCGCAAGGCGGGTTATGGCATCCTTGCTCCCCAGCGACGCTGCCTTGTTCCAAAGCGCAAGCGCAGTCTCCCTGTTTTCCGCCACCCATTTTCCGGAATAGTAACAGAGACCTTCCTCGACAATCGCAGCGAGGTACTTCTTCCCGCCGGACAGCTTCAGCAGACGGATTGCCTGATCTCCCGTGAGGTAGACCTGACCCTGCGCGAGTATTCCGTCAAATCCGAGAGCAGCCAGGCCCGCCCAGACGTATTCAGCCTCTTCGTCGCCGTGGTCCGCCCGCGAACGAATTTCTTTGAGGATCGCGGGCTGCTGCAGGAGGCTCACAAGGAGCTCCGGAGCTCGCGCACCATCAAGCCGAATAGCCCGGATGTAAAAGGCGCACGCCTTTACCGGATCGCGCCGGACCCCGATCCCTTTTTCAGCAGCCCGCCCCAGGACTGTAAGGGCTTCCGGACTTCCCGCATCAGCAGCGCGATGAAGCTCGGCAATCGTCGTTGAATCAGTCCATCGTGCACCTTCCTCCGGGACAGCTGACAGGCCGAGTGAACGACGCATGGAGGGATCGGCACTCTGAATGGCTTCCCGAAGAAGAAGCGTATCGTTGGTGCCGGTGAGCGTATCGGCCGCAAAATCGAGAAAAACAAGACCTGTATTCGGGGGGGATTGTTTTCGCGGCCGGACGCTGTCTGCATGTGTCCCGCCTAGGCCGAACTTTTCGAATCGTATCACAGCGGCTTTCGCGGGAGCGTATCCTGAATCCGCCGCTTGTTTAGCCCAGGAATAGGCAGCCTCATAGTCCCGGGGAACAACAAGGTTTTCCGTCAGGAACTGGACCATGGCGTATTCCGCTTCGACCATTCCCTGCTTTGCACATTTGCGGAATTGCTCGAATGCCTCGAACGGATTCCAATCAACCCCCCAGCCATGATAACAGAGAATTCCATAGTTGAAACACGCCGGCGTGTAGTTCTGCTGCGCCGCCTTCATTATCCAGAGTGCCGCGCGCACGGTATCTGCAGCGGCCCCCTGACCGAATAAATAACGCAGCCCCAGGGTATGCTGTGCATTCACGTCGCCGCTGTTAGCCTTCCTTGTAAGCTCGAAGGTTGTCCAGATCCTATAAGTGTTGTCCGCAGGTTCAATGATGGGGGGAGAGGCGGGAGGACGGTTCTTCTTGATCACCTGACTCTTCGATTGCCCGTCCGCTGCGGCGGTGGCCGCAGCCAGCACGGCTACGAAGAGGAGAGCCCGCCGGATCATGTCAGACACTCTCGGTGACATTGATCCGTCCAATCTCCCTGTCGCCTGGTTCAACGGAACCTCACTCGTACCGAAGTGCTTCGATGGGATCGAGATTTGCAGCCTTCCAGGCGGGATAGACTCCGAAGACGAGCCCGACAAGCGAGCAGGCCCCGAGACCGATGAACGTCCAGTCCCACGGGATGATCGCCGGAGCATCTGCAATCACGCTAACAACGTTCCCTCCGCCGATCCCGAGTATCACCCCCAGAATGCCGCCGATCTCACAAAGAATGATCGCCTCAGTGATGAACTGGCCGAGAATGTCGGACTTCTGCGCGCCGACGGATTTGCGTATGCCGATTTCACGTGTCCTTTCGGTTACAGAAACGAGCATAATGTTCATAATCCCGACACCGGCTGCGATGAGCGCGATAGAGCTGACGACCAGCACACCCAGGCGAAGATAGAAAGTGAACTCATTAAACTGTGTAATAAGGGAATCGTTGGAAAAGTAGCTGAAGTCATCTTCTGCACCGGGCGGGACCTTTCTTGCTGTCCGGAGAATGCCCCGCACCTGTTCAATGGCATCGTCCATGAGATCACCGTTTCGAGCCTGCACCATGATGTTCAGGCTCCTCGTGTCCTTTCCGTATTTCTGAAAGAAGCTCGTAATCGGGATGACGACGAAGTTATCCTGATTCCCGCCGAGAAGGCTTCCCTTCTTTTCGAATATGCCGACAATCTGGTACACGCCATTGTCGAGCCTGACTGACTGCCCGATCGGGTTAACGGAAGGCGGGAAGACCTTTTCCACAACCGACTGGCCGAGAAGTATGACGGGGTGCGCCATTTCGATGTCCTGATTGGTCAGTCCCCTCCCCGTCTCCACCGTCCAATCGTTGGTTACAATCCCCTCAACGGTTTCTCCCAAAACGGTGATGTTCGGGTTTGTCCTTTCCCCTTGCCAGAATATAATTTTGCCGTGAACGTGGCCTTCGATTCCCACCGCCGTCGCAAGGAAGGCTTTTTCTCTAACCTGAAGGCCCTGCTCGTAAGTGATATTCTTCCTGTTCCACATTTTCCGGCGTTGCTCGGGCGTCGTGTTGAAGTCTGCGCTGACTTTCTGCACCTGAAATGTATTTGCCCCCAACTGGGTCATCCCTTGTTCAATGCTGTTTTTGAGGACTCCGAGGGCAGTCATCACGGAGATAATCGAAAAGATGCCAACGACTATGCCGAGGATGGTCAGAATAGATCTGAGCTTGCTGCCGCGAATTGCCGCCAGAGCCATCAAAAGACTCTCTTTGACGTTGACAAGAGAAAACGAATGCTTGACCATAGTGCACAGAATTGAACGTGAATATGCTTATTCTTGTAAAAGATAGGAGATTATGGGGCGAAAAGAAAGAACGAGAGCAACCTTGCTGTGAAGACCGAATGGCAACGAGCTATCGACGAATGTCGATGAAAAAAGGGGAGTGCTCACAGGAAAGAACGCGGACCTGCCCGTCTCAGAACGCTCTGAGGCGGGCAGGGTCTTAGAAGTCGGAAGGCCGTTTCTTATTCAAATCGCAGTGCTTCGATCGGATCGAGGTTCGCAGCTTTCCAGGCAGGATAAACTCCGAAGATCAATCCCACCACCGAGCATACGATGAGTCCGATGCCAACCCAATTCCACGGTATCATAGCGGGCACTTCGAGCAGGAGACCGACCACATTGCCGCCGAGAATTCCGAGAAAGATGCCGATGATGCCCCCGATTTCGCACAGGATAATTGCTTCAATAATGAACTGCGCGAGGACATCCTTCTTTTGCGCACCAACGGACTTCCGTATCCCAATCTCACGGGTTCTTTCGGTCACCGAGACCAGCATGATGTTCATAATTCCCACGCCAGCAGCAAGCAGGGCAATCGAGCTCACAAGAAGGACACCGAGGCGGAAGTACAGCGTGAATTCATTGAATTCGTTGACCAGCGAATCGTTTGAGAAATATCCGAAATCATCGTCTGCCCCGGGCGGAACATGGCGAGCGGCACGCAAAATCATCCGCGATTGCTCGATGGCATCATCCATGACCTCGGAGTTCAGGGCCTTTACCATGATATGGATGTCGGATTCCGATTTCCCATACTTCTGGAAGAATGTGGTGATCGGCGTGCAGACGAAATTGTCCTGATTTCCTCCGAGAGCGCCACCTTTTTTCTGAAACACTCCTATCACCTGGTATACTTCACCGTCGAGGCGGACCGATTCCCCGAGGGGATCGATATAAGGCGGGAAGAGCTTCTCCGCCACCGGTGCTCCCAGGATTGCCACCCTCCGATTGATCTCGATGTCTTGATTGGAGAGGCTTCTTCCACGCTCAACGACCCAGTCGTTTGTGACAATTCCCTCGAGATTTTCCCCGCAGATGAACACATTCGGATTTGTCTTTTCTCCCCGCCAGAACACTGTTTTGCCGAATCTCCACGATTCTATGCCTACAGCCTCAGCCAGTGTTGCCCTTTCGTGAACCTTGAGGGCCTGTTCGTACGAGATGTTTTTCCTGTTGCGAAACCGGCCCTGGTTCCCTCCTCCAATGCCCGAAGGATACTTCTGCATCTGGAAGGTATTTGAACCAAGTTGGGTGATCCCCTCTTCGATAGAATTCCGGAGCACGCCGAGTGCCGTCATGACCGATATGATCGAGAAGAGACCGACCGCAACTCCAAGAAGTGTAAGTATGGACCGGAGTTTGCTCGAACGTATCGCCGCGAGCGCCATCAGGAGGCTCTCGCGGAGATTGGCCCACCGCAGGATTAGTCTACTCATAGCGCAGCGCCTCCACCGGATCCATCCTTGCCGCCCTGTAGGCAGGAAGGAAACCCGAAATAAGTCCCACGATCAACGATATCCCGATGGAAATAAACACCACGGAGAATGGCATTGCCGTCGGCAGGAACTGGTCGACGATGAGACTGAGTGGGAAAGCAATGGCCAGTCCGATGACGCCACCAATCAGACAAAGCGCGGCCGCTTCCGCCAGGAATTGCATCAGAATCGTTCTTCGTTTCGCACCAATCGCCTTGCGAATCCCTATTTCCTTCGTTCGCTCCGTGACCGAGACGAACATAATGTTCATGATTCCGATCCCCCCTACAAACAGCGACAGACCGGTGATGAACAAGCCGATCGACGCAATGACAAGGCTGATGGGCGCGAACGTCTGTGTGAGGATTTCCTGTTGATTAATATTGAAGTCGTTGGCCTTACCGGGAGCCAGCCGGCGAATCGTGCGCATGATCCCTTCCAGCTCGAGCCTTGCATCTTCCATCTGTTTCATGTCGCCCACCCGGACCTGGATGGTCACGTCCCTCCTGCTCCCAAAGTGCGTCTGGAACGAATTCAGAGGAATGAAAACCCGATTGTCGGAGGTGAACGCACCAAACAACCCTCCCTGCTTTTCAAATGTTCCGAGAACGGTATACGGGAATCCCGCGACGCGAATTGTCTTTCCGATGGGATCCCCCCGCGGGAAAAGGTTCTCCGCAACGACGGCACCAATGGTGCATACAGGGTGACCGCCGCTCGACTCTTCCGGGGAGAAGAAGCGTCCATCCACGAGCGTGACACCCGCCGTGGCAAGATACGTGTTGGTTGTCCCGGTCACCAGTGCGTTTTCCATGCTGTTGTCACCGAAGGCAACCCGCCTCCCGGTTGTCACCACCGGAGCCACAGCATCCAGATACCGGGACGTGCGCTCAATCCGGGCGGCGTAATTGACTTCCATGTTGCGCCGGTTTCGTATGGTGGCCCAATCATCGTTGGAGACCCAGGGAAATTTTTGGATATAGAGCACATCCGTCCCAAACGCAGCGGCACTCCGTTCGAAGGCCCTGTTGACGCCTTCGATCGCGGTTGCCATCAGCGTCACCGACACAATGCCGATGACGATCCCGAGCATCGTAAGAACAGACCGCATCTTGTTCGAACGAATTGCGCGGAACGAGATCGCCAAACCTTCCTTCAACTCAGTCAGATAATGCATGCATCCTCCCGACACGACCGTTGGTGGGTGACCTGCAGGTTTACTTGCCCCGGCGCTTGTATGATCCGCATGCCCTCTGAAGTTTTGGTAGTCCTTCGCACTATACTATGGTCTTCAACAGCGCCGCGTTTCAGGAAGCCTTGGCGGCGGTATAGGTACGCCTCTTTGTTACCGGCTCATCGCTTTCGATGTGGCCGTCGCGCAGACGGATCGTCCGATGTGCATGCTCGGCGATATCCGCCTCATGTGTCACCAGAATAATCGTGTTTCCGGCAGAATGAAGCTCTTCAAAGAGCATCATGATTTCCTCGCCGGTCTTTGAATCCAGATTTCCCGTCGGCTCATCGGCAAGAATGATGGAAGGCCGGGTCACCAGCGCCCTCGCTACTGCCACGCGCTGGCGTTGTCCTCCGGAAAGCTCATTGGGTTTGTGATGAACCCGGTCACCGAGTTGTACCTGCTGAAGTGTCTCTTTCGCACGCCGCTTCCGTTCGGCTGAAGGCACTCCGGCGTAGATGAGGGGGAGCTCAACATTGTGCAGGGAATCCGATCGAGCGAGCAAGTTAAAGGTCTGGAACACGAATCCGATTTCCTTGTTCCGGATTTTCGCAAGATCGTTGTCTCCCATCTCGCTCACATTGACGCCGTTAAAGAGATACTGTCCGGAGGTCGGAGTATCCAGGCACCCGATGATGTTCATCAGGGTCGATTTCCCGGAGCCGGAAGGGCCCATGATCGCGACATATTCATTCCGCCGGATCTTGAGGGAAACGCCACGGAGCGCCATGACCTCTTCCGCTTCCCCCATGTCATACGTTTTGACGATGTTGTTCAGTTCGATTACGTCCATACAGAAGTTCCTCCGCTGATGCGATGCTTCAGGTTGACTGTCCGGGTGCTTTTTGTCCCGCTGCCTTCTGTTCTTCAATCCGGACTTTTGCACCGTCTTCCAGTTCGCGATTGATGGCCTTGTAGCTCCCCGATACGACGTCAACGCTATCCCTAAGGCCTTCCGTAATTTCCACATATTGATCACTCGCGATCCCCCGCTTCACCGGAACCGCTTTCGCAACGCCGTTTTCCACGACGAAAACGACTTCGCGCGGCTTGTTATCTTGTTTGGACTTTTCCGGACCCCCTGCCTGCACAATCGCACCCTTCTGACCGTCAGTCGTTCCTTCCTTGACCTCCATCTTGGGCGCCCTCGTTGTTACCGATTGGATTGGCACGGAGAGCACGTTTTCCCGCGTATCCGTTTCAACGTTTGCTGTCATGGACATCCCCGGCCGGAGCACCAGCGAACCATCGATGACCCGCATCTTCACCTGAAAATTCGTGACCTCTTCCTGCGTCCCCGTCCCGGTGGACTTCGCCGTATTTGCGATCTCGTAGACAACGGCGTTCACCTTCTTGTCCGGAAATGCGTCAATGGAAAGCCGCGCGGTATCGCCGACAGAAACCAGGACGACATCATTTTCACTTACATCGACACGGGCTTCCATACGGGACAGATCCGCAATGGTCATCACGTCCGTACCCTGGAATTGCTGCGTGCCGAGGACGCGCTCGCCCTTCTGAGAATTCAACTGGCTGATGGTCCCATCCATGGGCGCGACCACCGTTGTCTTCTGCAGGCTCTCTGTGGCCTGTTTCAATGTTGCCTGTGCCTGCGCAAACGACGCCTGCGCACTTTCCTGGTTTGCCCGAGCCTGATCGAAGTCTGCCTGCGACACCATCCCCTTCGCAAACAGACTTTGAACTCGTTTGTACTCTGCCTCTGCATTTGTCAGTCCCGCCTTGGCCTGCAACAACCCGGCGGATGCCTGCTCCCGGAGCGCGACGTACGTATCCGGCTTGATCTTCATCAGGAGATCCCCCTTCTTCACCCTCTGCCCTTCCTTGACAGGCAGCTCAACAATTTCCCCGCTTACTTCGGGGGAAATCTTCACCTGTACCTCCGGCTGGATTTTCCCTGTGGCCGTGACAAGCTGTGTGAGGGTCCGGGCTTTGACCTTTTCCACCTGGACGGGGAGGATTACTTCTTTCTTGCTCCCCAGGAACAGGACCAGCCCCAGGACGAGCACAATCACTCCGATTCCGGAGAAAATGAACAGTTTTTTCTTCGACTTCTTCCCGTTCGTTCCCATGCCTCAAGACTCCTTGTGTTGTGCGTTAAAGTACGTTACGCGGGTCAGTACGTCCGTTCCCCCAGCGTGTACTCAATGTTCCTTTTTGCCGTGAAGTATCCATAGGCCGAATTTACAAGATTCGCCTGCGCTGAGACGAGATTTGCATTGGCCGTCAGAAGATCAAGCAGCGTTCCCGCACCAAGATTATATCGTTCTTCTGCGATCTTTCTGTCTTCCGTCGCAGAGATAAGGGCGGATTGACTGACTTCATATTGTTTCCGCGCCGCTTCGAGATCAAGGAGAGCCTTCTTCACTTCGGCGCCGATGTCCCTTTCGGTCTGCGCAACGGTGATCTCCGCGATCCTGCGGTTTGCGACAGCAGACTGTACGTTCGCATTCGTCCCGAAGCCGTCAAACAGGGTCCACTGCAGTCTCAACCCCCAATCCAGGCTCTTATTGTCCTTGAGAGAAGAAAGCTCGTCGCTCGAAAGTCCGTATCCGGCAAAAACATTCAGTGAGGGAAAATATCCGCTGCGGGCCATCGTGACGCCGGAGGAGGCAGCATTGTATGACTCCACAGCGCCCTGGTAATCCGGGCGCGCAGCAATAGCACGCCGCACCAACTCCGGGAAATTGGTGTAGCGCGTCGCGGTAGAATCAAGCTCTGCTTTTGGAATATCCGTCGAAATAGAGGGATCGATGAATGTGTATTCCTTATTAAGATCGAGTCCGATCAGGGCGGCAAGATCGGCCTTCGACTTGTTAAAATTGTTCTGCGCCTGGATTAGCTGGTACTCGTCACTCCCGACCTGTGACTGTTGTCTGTATACATCGGCAAGGGACAATGCTCCGACACGGTTCGACTCAGTAATCCGTTCGAGCTGGCGCTGGTCACGCTTGAGATTCTCATCGCTGACAAGAACAAGCTGTTCATTCCGGAGCACGTTGAGATAGGTGCTTTCCACCTGGTAGACGATGGCCTGCCTGGTCCTGGTGGCGGTCTGTTCCGTTGAGATGGAACGCGAGCTCGCCTGCCCCACCTGACCCTGCCGGCCAAACCCGTCAAAAACCGTCCAGTTGAGTCCGAGCGATGTGGAAAAGCTGTTTGAGGTGTTCCGCACCGCAGGGATGTTGAACGAACCGCCACCGAGGGCCGCTGTTCCTGATACGGCTCGGTCAATCTGAGTCCTGGTCCAGCCGCCGGATGCAGAAAGCGAGGGCAGATACCCCCCGTATGCCGAAAGAACGCCTGCCTGGGCTGCATTCACGTTGGCGTCAGCCTGGACGACATTGAGATTCCTCTCAAGTGCGACTTGACGAGCCTGGTCCAAAGTCACATTTTCCGTCTGAGCGGAGGCCAAAGGGGTATATGCCAGCAGAACGGTCAGGAGGGCTGCCGTGAAAACGCGCATTTTTGTGCTCCTCGATTGGGGTTGCAGATGGTACTTCTTTAACGACAGGGATTCCCGAAAGTTGCAGGGTTTCGGGCGGTAACACCCTCATTCATTGAGGATTTCTGCCATAATGGACTTAAGAAACGTCAGTGCGGCATCGTGCTCGTTGGGGATTCTGCCGTCGAGAACCGCATCTTCGATAGCCTTCTTTAGGATGCCGACTTTCTTACCCGGCTGAAGGCCGCATACAGCCATGATTTCGTCGCCTTTGACGGGGGGTTGCCAGTTGCGCAGACGATCCCGTTCCTCGACTTCAGCGACTTTTTCCACTACCACTTCGTAATTGCGCAGATATTTCGCCACAAGGGAGGGGTTCTTGGATGTGATGTCTGCCCGGCAAAGCGTCATGAGATCGTCAACATCATTCCCCGCAACAAACACGAGTCTGCGAACAGCTGAATCGGTAACAATGGTATCTACAAGAGCCATGGGGCGAAGGTGAAGTCTGACGAGCTTTTCAACGTATGCCAGGTGCTCCAGAGGGAGACGAAGGCGGTGAAAGATCTTCTTCATCATCCGTGCTCCCACCTCTTCGTGTCCGTGAAACGTCCAGCCCGTTCCCTCCTTGAATGCCTTGGTCCTCGGCTTGGCAATATCGTGCACCAGAGCCGCGAACCGCAGCCACAGGTTGTCGGACATCCGGGCAATGTTGTCCACAACCGTGCACGTGTGCAGAAAAACATCCTTGTGATGGTGGTCTCTCCGCTGATCAACTCCGGCGAGTTGGGCGATTTCCGGGAACACGATCTGCAGGACCCCTGTGTCGTACATCAGGCGGAATCCTGTCGACGGCGTGTCCGCTTTGAGGAGCCGAAGGAGCTCGTCGGTGATGCGCTCTTGTGACACTATTGAGAGCCGTTCACGCATTTTTCCGATAGCAGCCAGGGCCTCCGGTGCTACCTTGAACTGGAGTTGAGCGGCAAATCGAAGGGCTCGCATGATGCGCAACGGGTCGTCATCGAACGTTTTCTCCGGGTCCAGGGGCGTGCGCAGGAGTTTCCGTTTAAGGTCACCTCTTCCGTCGAGCGGATCGCAGAGGACTCCATACGTGGCCGCATTCAGCGACACCGCCATCGCGTTGACGGTGAAATCACGTCGCCGGAGATCTTCCTCGAGGGTTCCCGCCGTGACGTCCGGATTGCGAGAACTTTCGTCATATGATTCTTTCCGGGCCCCCACAAATTCCAGTTTTCCTGATTCTAGGGGGACCATCGCAGTGCCAAAGCGCGGGAATGGAACCACGGGGCCCAGGCCGAGCTCGCGCGCAACAGCACCAGCGAAGGCTATTCCTTCACCGATCACCAGGATATCGCGGTCTCCTGTTTTCGTACCCAGAAGCCGGTCCCGCACGTATCCGCCAACGACAAAGACCTGTGCCCCCATCCTGTCCCCGACGGCCCCGATGTCTACCAGCAGCTGATCGGACAAAGTGATATGCTCCGGATTTCCTGTCATCTCAAAGGGCAACGGTCTGCTCGTCTATTTTTTCCATGATCGCATGCGCCACTTCCAGGGCAAGCCTGCCGTCCTCGCCGCTCACGACAGGTCGTTGGCCCGTTCGAACCGATTGCACAAAAAGGCCGAGCTCATATTCCAGGGGATTGATCTCTTTCACTTTCGGTTGCTCATAGACAATCGTCCGCTTATGCTTGCCTGTCCCGATCTCTCCCAGCATCATTGTTCCCTTGGTCTCCGGTTCGTCAGGACCGATGAGGCGGAAAACCTCCGCAAGTCCCTCCAGGAAGTCGATGGAGATGTATCCGCTTTTCTGGAAGAGGCGCATTTTCCTCATTTTTCGCTGCGAGATTCTGCTCGCCGTGACGTTTGCAACGCACCCGCTCTCGAACTGAATGCGCGCGTTGGCAATATCCACACTGTCTGATACGACTGCCAGACCGTTTGCCTCGATTTTGCGTACCGGTGAGCGAACGAAGCTCAGGATGAGATCGATGTCGTGAATCATCAGGTCCAGTACCACCGCCACGTCGGTCCCCCGCGGATTGAACTGCGCAAGGCGATGAGATTCGACGAACAGCGGATCAAGCTTGTACGGTTCAAGTGCGAGAATTGCGGGGTTGAACCTTTCGATATGTCCGACCTGGAGCACCAGGTTCCGGTCATTTGCCAGGCGGCACAACTTATCGGCCTCGTCAATTGACTGGGCAATCGGCTTCTCCAGAAAGACGTGGACTCCCCGTACGAGTGCACGCGAAGCTACCGAGAAGTGCTCGCTCGTGCTGGTGGCGATGGTCACACCGTCGACCTGATCCAGCAGCTTCTCGAGGGAATCAACAGCAGTTGTTCCGTATTGTGCCGCAGCTGCAGCCGCCTTCTCCGGAAGAACGTCGTAGAGCGCCGTCAAACGAACTCCCTCAAGACTGGAGAGCAGTTTCGCATGGAGGAGCCCCAGATGCCCCACGCCAACTACGCCCAGCCGCATTGGACCATCTCGTAAGTTCGTTTGCGTTGTCATGAAAACCTCGGGATAAACCGAACCTCTTCCCGCAACCAATTGACAAAGCTTGGTACATCATGGAAGACGAAATCGCCGCCGGCTGCCGCCACCCTCTCCCGATCATACGAATCCCACAGAGCGGCCACGGATTTCACCCCTGCCGATCGCGAAGCGGTAATATCGGCAACGGCATCACCCACCATCAGAACCTGATCTGCGGGCACTCCGAAGTGTTCGATGACACGACGGATTCCCTCCGGATGGGGTTTGTAACGGAGTACGTCTGAGCCCGAGACAATCAGGTCAAAATACCCGTTGATCCCGAGAGCTCCCAGGGTTATCGTAGTTGTGCGCCGGCCCTTCCCAGTGAAAACTGCCATCGGCACATTCCGTTCCCGGAGCAGCTGCAATGCCCCCTCAATGCCTTCATGGAGGGCTGCCATTGACCCGTGATGTTCCTGATAAAAGGCACACAGGTCATCCATCGCTTTTCCCAATCTTTGTTCACCCACCATCGCGCTCACAGCGCCTTCTTCCGGAGGTCCAAACATAGCCACGATCTCCGCGGGAGTGTACGTGCGGCCGGAGTACTTCATCGCCACATGGTTGAAGGAAGCAAAAATGAGTTCATTTGTCCGTGTCAATGTTCCATCGATGTCGAAGATGGCACACCCTACGCTGCACCCTCTCCTTCCGGACATGGATTGAATTGTCTTCGCATTCATAGTCTGTAAATATATCCATTGTGCATCCGAAATTCAATGAACGCACAAATCTTGCAATTCGGACGGCATTCGCATACCTTTGTTATCATGACACTGACACATTTACGTAAACAGGTAGTTCTGAAGAACAAGGAAGAACGGCGCGTTGTCGCGGGTCACCCGTGGGTGTTCAGCAACGAGATACGGGAAACGAAGGGCGATCCACAGGCCGGAGACATTGTCGAATTGATTGCCGCAAGCGGATTGTCTCTGGGAATAGGCCTGTACAACCCACATTCCCTCATCGCGTTCAGACTCCTTTCAGACAGGGTCGAGGAGATTGACAAAACATTCTTCAAAAAACGCATTGCCTCCGCTCTGGCCCTGCGAGAGCAACTCTACCCGGATACCGCCTGCTATCGCCTGGTCCATGGCGAAGGGGATTTCCTGTCCGGCCTTGTCATCGACAGATATAACGATCATTTCGCCGTCCAGATATTTGCGTTCGGCTTGGAACAACGCCTTCCGCTCATCACAGATGTTCTTTGCGAGATGTTTTCCCCCGTCTGCATCGTCGCGCGGAATGAATCCCACCTTCGTGCTCTCGAGAACCTTCCCCTTGAAAAGACTGTTCTGTATGGAAAGCCTGGTCCGACCGAAATACTCGAAGGGGGACTGCGCTATACAGTGGATCTGATGGAAGGCCAGAAGACGGGGTTTTTCCTGGATCAGCGCGAGAGCAGGGCGGGTTTGGCAAGGTTCAGCAAAGGCGCCCGAGTACTTGACGGGTTCTGCAATGACGGTGGGTTTGCTTTGACTGCCGCCCGCGCGGGAGCCGTATCTGTCCTGGGGGTTGATAGTTCGGCCGAAGCCATCACCCGCGCACGCAACAATGCACTCCTCAACAGGCTGGAGGTGGTCCAGTTTGAAGCGGGGGACATGTTCGACGTGCTGAAGAGACTCAAATCAGAGGAAAAGCAATACGACGTCATGATTCTGGATCCTCCCTCGTTCACCAAAAGCAGAAAAAACGTCACGACGGCGAAAAAGGGTTACCGCGAGCTGCATTGCTCGGCGCTTCCGCTTATCACCAGGGGTGGGATATTACTGACAGCCTCCTGCTCGCATCATATCCTGCCCGAGGTATTCCTTGATATCGTCGATGACGCAGCGAGGGGAAACGGGAGAAGGCTTCAATTGATGGAATGGCGAGGGGCCCCGCCGGATCATCCAACGCTCCCAGCTGTCCCCGAAACACGCTATTTAAAGGTCGGCACGTTCAGGGTTTTGTGACGGCAATGGTGTTACACTAATGTGGAGGTATGACGCTGATGACACGGTGCTCAATCAGGTGCGCCGGAATCGCCGCACTTTTTGCAGCATGCGCCGTCACTGCTGCCGCTCAGAATCAGAAGCCGGCAGGAACGGATAGTGTACAACACATGGTGTACGGCACGGCAACGGAGACAGACCAGTCTGACCCCCACAACCAGTGGGGGGTGGATTTTCTGATTTCAACGGACGGCTTCGGCATGGGAGGTTTTTATCGCAGGCTCCTCACTCCGGATCTCACCGGGTTTGTCACCTTCTCGGTCTCTGAATCAAAGGACCAGCAGGAGAACGAACAGATCGACCCCTATTACGGAGTTACGTTCATACCGGGAAAGCTCAACCGGTTTCTTGTGCTCCCTCTCCTTGTCGGGGTTCAACAACGTCTCTTCCGCGAGGATATTATGGACACGTTCCGGCCGTACGTGAGCGTCGCCGCCGGTCCCGCAATTGTCTTCATGTCACCTTTCGTCAGGCTGGTTCCGCAACCCGACGGCACGTCGACAATAGAGCAGGTTGAGTTCTTCAAGAGTCTGGGGAAAGGAACAACTCACTACACGGCGTCCGCCTATGTCGGCTTTGGAGCCGATTTTGGCTCCATGCGCGGGAGCGTCTTCGGGGTGAATTTCAGATACTATTTCACCTATCTCCTCGGGGCCGGTCTCCCATCACGATACGACCTCTACACCGGTGAAATAGCTGGTGTTAAGAAGAGCTTCGGAGGCTTTTTTATAACGCTGAATATGGGGATGGCATATTGAGAAGGGCCAGCACCCCTCTTTGAGGGTGGACTTTTCATGGATAACGAGGCAGAGGGGAACGACGCCGCAGGTGAGCTGGGTCAGGGGGCAAAATTGGCGAAAGGCATTGGCACACCCTCCGGATCTCCCCTGTCTCCGTTGAGGCACCAATGCCTTTCTGGTCTTTCGGCGCCTGCAACATACTAACTCCCACCTTTGGCGTCGGTGACACGCATCACCGCCAGCGCGGAATTTTACCCCAAAAAGCTCAGAAGATCTGATCGACACCTTTGACCAGAGGACAGGTACTTTACCGGCCCGTATGGTCTCGTCAATAGTTCACTCGGAGCAGATACCATTTCCGTCTCCAGCTTCTGAATCCTTCAATTTCCTTAACCACCGTCATATCCTCCGGATCATACGTCTCACTCTGCTGGATCAAGAATCTGATGTTGATTTCCCAGCCAAGGACGAATTGGACTTTTCTCTGTCGTATGAAGTCCATCGCCCTCCGCTCAACGAGCGCATCATAGCATGATCTGCTCACGACTCCGTCCAGATTCACAACGGACATGTTTTCCGCGAAATATCCGAGTGCCCCGGATTGGAACCCGCCCAGGACCGTCCCGGGTGGGAACGACTTGCTTGCCCAGACGCCCAGATTCATATAGCCGAGCTCGCGATCATCGGTAGAGTTGAAAAGCCTGCGTAACTCAGGATCGACGAGGTTTACAGCCAGGCAGATCATGCCCACGAAAATCACCGCAGTCATCCGCCCCCCCGGAGTGACGTTCACCGCAAATAGGCGGCTGATGGTCCATCCAAACGTCACGATCAGAACAACGCAGACGGGGTAGAGGTAACGCGGATAAAACCATGGACCGAAAATGTAGAGCGAATAAGCTTCAAAAATGAACAGAGCGAAAAGCCAACCCGGGAAGAGAACGCGAACCGACCTGCTGCGATTTGTGGCCATCCGATTACTGAATATCCAGAGGAGAATTGCGTTCACTGCAAGCGCAATAAGAGTGCTGCGATTCCTTGCGAGGACAGTCAATACACCGCTGTTCAAGCTAGGAAGGTACAATGCGCTTAAGCTGGTCCGGAACGACACACCCGCAATAGACATGAAGCGCACCGCCTTTCCGCTCACCGGAAACACCTGGCCAGTATAATAGAGCGAGTAGATGAACCATGGGAGATTCGCCAGAAACGCCCCCGCGCACATCATCAATACTTCTTTCGTCGTCCTCCGGAAATCTTTCCTTTCCGCGATGAGATGCGTCATCGCTACTGCGAAAAGAAAAAGGCAAACGTCGATCCGTGCAAATATTGCCAGGCCGAGGATGAGCCCGAGGGTGAACCATCGCCCAAGCCGATGCTCCGGGTCCGAAGGGCGGCTGTATTCCGCGTAGAGACACCATCCCCACACAACAATGCACGAAACTATTGCGGTCTCGAGTCCGTTGACGGTGGTGACGATGACGTAAGGACTGAAGATCCACGCGTATGCGAGAACTCCGGCCGCAAGCAGCGACGATGTCCAATAGCGAAGAAGCCGGAGAATCAACCACAACGTCAATGTGTCAACAAGGCACGCAAGGGTCAACGAAATCCGAATGGGCGAGATGAGATCATTCTGGAGAACGGCAAACACCGGCACCATGAGAAACACATACAGTGGTTGATATCCGTTCGTGTATTCTCCAGCGTATGACGGTCCCAATCCGGCCGCGATATTGCGCGAGAGGTGAAGGGAAATGTACGCATCATCCGGAATCGCGAGGCCGTCAATGTACTGCAATGGCCGCCAGGCAACAATGAGTCTCAGCGCAATGTTGAGGAACAGGAGCGTGCCAATCACAATCACCCGGCGACGAATCCAGGTCCCGCCTGTTTTCGCTGACATGTCTTTATGAACTTCACCGATTAGCGGGACACTTTCATCTTCTTGCATAGCGGGCCATTTCGTTGATAGGGTAGAACGGACTGCTCACGCGTCTTCCGCACTGTGACCATGGCGGAAGATTGCATGCGTCGCCGAATCATGATGGAAGATAAGCTTTGAGAAACCTGCCGGTGTGCGAGGCCGGGTCCCGTGCCAGCTCTTCGGGTGTTCCCATTGCCACAATCTCGCCGCCCCCGGATCCGGCCTCCGGACCAAGATCGATGAGATAATCTGCGCACTTGATGACGTCAGGGTTGTGCTCGATGAGCACGACAGAATTCCCGGCATCAATCAGCGCGTTGAAGCAGCGGAGAAGCTTTGCAATATCGTCAAAATGCAGGCCGGTTGTTGGCTCGTCGAATACGAACAGCACATGGCGTTCCCCGAGGGGGACGCTCAGGTGTGCCGCCAGTTTGATGCGCTGCGCCTCGCCCCCCGAAAGCGATGTCGCCGGCTGACCAAGGCGGATATAGCCGAGCCCGACATCCTCCAGCACATGCAATCGCTGTGCGATCTTTCTGCCTGTCTGCTCTTGCGAGAAGAATCCCAGGGCTTCTGTTACCGTCATACCGAGAATGTCATCGATATTCTTTCCCCGGTAGCGGACATCGAGGATTTCCTGCTTATAACGCTTCCCCTTGCACACATCGCAGGTAAGATAGAGATCGGCAAGAAACTGCATTTCTACCTTGACCACCCCGTCACCTTCGCATTCCTCGCACCGGCCGCCCGGCACATTGAATGAAAACATGCCGGGGGTGAACCCCCGAATTTTTGCAGCAGGTGTTGCGGCAAAGAGCGCCCGTATTTGATCAAACACCTGTATATATGTAATGGGGTTCGACCGCGGCGTTCTACCAATCGGCGACTGGTCTACCAGTTCAACGGCGCTGAGGTGCTCGTACCCCTGAAGACTCCTATAAGTCCCGCGGTGTACCCCTACTTCGCCTAACGCTTTCTTCAATCCGCCGTACAGGATATCATGGACGAGCGTGCTCTTTCCGCTTCCACTGACGCCGGTAACGCACACGAGCATGTGCAGTGGAATGGTCACATCGATTCCTTTGAGATTGTGTTCCGAAGCTCCCTGAATCCTGATTTCTCTTCCGTTGGCAGCACGCCGCGTTTCCGGAACAGGTATAGAGGCTCTGCCGCTCAGGTACGCCCCCGTGATCGACCGGGTGTCTGCCAGAAGCTCCGATTGCGATCCTGAAAAGACAACTTCTCCTCCGTGCTCCCCTGCCCCCGGGCCAAGATCGACGACCATATCCGCCGATCGGATCATGTCGGCATCATGTTCAACGACAATGACCGTGTTTCCCGCATCCCGCAGAGCCTTCAGAATCTTAATCAACCGGTCGTTGTCCCGAGGATGGAGCCCGATACTCGGCTCATCCAGCACGTAGATGGCGCCGATCAGGGATGACCCAAGTGACCGCGCCAGGTTGATTCGTTGCGATTCACCTCCTGACAGCGTACTTGAGAGCCGGTCGAGTGTCAAATACCCGATGCCGACGTCATCAAGATACGCAACACGTTTTGTAAGCTCATCGAGAATGCGCATGGCAATGGCGGACTCTTCCTTGGTGAGTTCAATTCCGGCCAGATACTTTCTGAGCTCCGAGATCGTCATGGAAACCACTTCAGAGATTCTTTTTTCACCCACCCTGACAGCTAGGGCTTCCGGACGGAGACGGGCTCCCTGACATGCGGAACACGTCGTGTATCCGCGGTACCGGCTAAGGAGCACACGGTAATAGATCTTGTATGATTTCTTTTCGATCATCCTGAAGAACGCCGAGAGTCCCTCGAAGTCTTCATTGCCATGCTGTACGAGCTCACGCTCGTGGTCTGTGAGATCCGCATAGGGTATATCCAGTCGAAGCCCCGCTCTGGGGCCAGCCTGGAGGAGATTGCGGTGCCACTGCTTGAATTTCGGGGTAGTCCAGGGCTGGAGCGCCCCATCCTTGAGGGATTTCCGTTTATCGGGAACCACCAGATCCATGTCGATCCCGACGGCCCTTCCAAACCCCTGGCATTCGGGGCAGGCTCCGAATGGATTGTTGAACGAAAACAGCCTAGGATCAGGCTCCTCGTAGGCGATGCGGCACTCGGGGCAGGCGAAATTCTGATTGAAGTGAAGGATGGTTCCGTTATCTGCAAGATGAATGGATGCGAGGCCATTTCCGGATGCGAACGCAGTTTCTATGGAATCCGCCAGACGCGCCTCCCGCCGTCCAACACGATAGACGAGCCTGTCAACCAGAACCTCATACTCCGCTGCCCTGGCGGATGACGGGAGCGAAGTTTCATTCAGATCGATCGTTTCTCCCTTGGAGAATAGCCTGAAGAATCCTTCCCGTTTCAGGTTCATGATAGTCTGCCCAAGACTCTCTCCGGTGTGAGAGAGCAAGGGAAACGTAATGAAGATTTTCAGCTCCCCTCCAGATCCGGGTATCTGAGACTTCAGGGCATTTTCCACAGTCACAACGGAGTCGCGCGTCACCAGGCGACCGCAATTCCGGCAGTGGGTTCGTCCAACCCTTCCAAAAAGAAGACGGAGGTAATCGTACACCTCCGTGGTTGTTCCGACTGTAGAACGGGGGTTCCGGGTGTTCGTTTTCTGCTCGATCGCCATCGCGGGGCTGATGCCCTGAAGGAAATCGACGTCGGGTTTGTCCATGCGTTCGAGAAACTGCCGCGCATACGAGGAGAGACTCTCGACATATCTCCGCTGGCCTTCCGCATAGATGGTGTCAAATGCAAGGCTCGATTTTCCCGATCCGCTCACGCCACTAAACACAACGAGCGTGTTCCTGGGAATTTCGAGACTCACATTTTTAAGATTGTGCACCCGCGCGCCGCGGATGATGATATTCTTGTCCATGAGATGCTGTGGGAACGATCCCGTCCCGAAGGGGCTGGGAAGTGCACTCCTACCGGCAAAAGCGTCGCAGACTATAAGCTACGCTGGCGGGGGCGGAAAATCAACCCGGGGGCATCTCCGGAAAATGCGAAGCCCCCGCTGACTCCCTGCGGGGGCTTCGATCTGATCGATGCAGATGCGTACGGTTTACTGAACGGTACCGTCGATGGTGAACACTGCGCTCCCGTTCGGACCGCTCACG
>Ga0326726_10001338_pt1 | contig 22881 bp, 13 predicted proteins | sample MHFenrmetagenome_2_FD_207603 | JGI IMG/M metagenome (GOLD analysis project Ga0326726, IMG submission 207603) | Lab enriched peat soil microbial communities from Michigan Hollow, Ithaca, NY, United States - MHF15MN | ecosystem: Environmental > Terrestrial > Soil > Wetlands > Peat | place: USA... | reverse complement strand
GTAGCGGAGGGAGGATTCGAACCTCCGACCTTTGGGTTATGAGCCCAACGAGCTACCACTGCTCCACCCCGCAATATTGTGGCTGCAAATGTAACATATTGATTGCAATTGACAAAACAAATTTCAAAATAATTAGTAAGTTTGCAGGAAGTTCAAAGCTGGAAGACGGAAGACAGAAGACTGAATGAAACATCCCCCTGCACCCTTCAAAGGGGGAATTTACTTCGGTCTTCTGTCTCCGGTCTTCTGACTTATCTACGGGAACATTAATTACTAAATATCATTTTATTACAAAACAACATGCCAAGAGTATTTAAAGCCACTGATATTGAAAATGAGGAGAAAGAAATAAAGCGTGACTACCTCGACCGCCATATGCCTCATGTGATTTGTCCCGATCAGGTTAACAGAGGAGAAAAATTTGCTGTTAAAGTAAGGCTTGGTGAAGAGTATCCTCATCCCGATGAATATGATCATTCTATAAGTATGATCCAGTTATGGAACCGCGAAACTCTCCTAGCTGAAGCCCGCTATACTCCAGGGGTATATGGTAATCTTCCTTCACATGTCGAAATAGATTTCTATATTGTGGCTCCCGAAGTATCAATGAACCTGTCGGCAATGTCGGTCTGCTCAAAGCACGGTCTTTGGCAAAGTGAAGACAAAGCTGTCAAAGTAATTTAAATGGCTAATGGCTACCAGTTACCGATTGTTTGTTGATAAAATTTTTATTTCTTATTTGCCTGTCGCCTGTTGCCTGTCGCCTGTCGCCGGATATTATTATCTTTGCACGCCAATCATGTAACGGATTATGCCCAAGATCGAAAAGAAAAAACGCAGCTGGCGAGATAAATACAGGTTTTCAGTAACCAACGATACAACTTTTCAGGAGGTATGGAGGATCAGACTGACCCAGTATAATGCTTTCCTGCTTATTACATTTCTCGTATTTTTCATCATCGGCACAACAACTGCTCTTATAGCATTTACAAACCTGAGGGAGTTTATTCCTGGTTATCCGGATGTTACAATGCGGCGAAACATTCTTGTAAATGCTATTCGTCTTGACTCTCTCGAAAAAGAGCTCGCTCTGCGAGACAAATATTTCGTAAATCTTAATGCAATCATAGCAGGCAACCAGCCTGTGAGTTCTTTAACTCTAAGGGATACAACACGAAACTATAACACTATTACCTTCCGCACCTCCCCCGAAGACTCTGCCCTGAGAGCACAGATTGAAAGAGATGACAGGTATAACCTTACCCTCGGTCCTGCAGCAACTGAATCGGTTACCAGTCTGGCAGGCCTTCATTTTTTCCCTCCGGTGAAAGGTATTGTGTCAGGGAAATTCGATCCGCGTTCAAAACATTTTGGCACAGATATAGTTACAAAGCCTAAATCGCCTGTTGATGCGGCACTCGACGGAACCGTCATTTTTACCGGATGGACAATGGAGACCGGATTTGTCATTGAGGTCCAGCATTCAAACAATATTGTTTCAGTATACAAACACAATGCTTCACTGCTTAAGGAGACAGGAGATCTGGTACGGACAGGGGAATCAATTGCGATAGTGGGCGATTCAGGCGAACTTTATACGTCAGGCCCTCATCTCCATTTTGAAATCTGGTACAAGGGCAGCCCTCTTGATCCTGAAAAACATATAATTTTCTAAAACTGGTAGTGCCCTATGCCAAAAAGAATTGCTTTGTTGGGATCAACCGGATCAATAGGCACTCAGACCCTTGATGTCATTTCAAGGTTTCCCGGAGAGTTTAAGGTTGAAGTGCTCACAGCCGGGAATAATATCAGGCTTCTGGCCCAGCAGGCAGCTAAGTTTCTCCCTGATTCAGTGGTTATTGGAAATTCCATTCATTATCACCAGCTTAAGGAAGCTGTCAGGGATATTCCTGTAAAAGTGTTTGCCGGAGATGACGCTATTGAACAGGTCGTAAGAGGTTCAAACATCGACATAGTGGTTACTGCCATGGTAGGTTATTCCGGTCTGAAACCCACGATTTCAGCCATCAGGGCCGGCAAAAAGATTGCCCTGGCAAATAAAGAAACTCTTGTGGTTGCCGGCGAAATAATAAAAAAGCTGGTTAAGGAATCAGGCAGTAAAATAATCCCTGTCGACTCTGAACATTCTGCAATCTTTCAATGCCTTGCCGGTGAATCGGGGAATCCCATCGAAAAGATCACTCTGACTGCTTCGGGAGGCCCTTTTCTGAATTTTACGGAAGAGATGCTGAAAAATGTAAAACCGCATGAAGCCCTTAAACATCCAAACTGGGAGATGGGGAATAAAGTTACAATCGATTCTGCTTCGCTGATGAACAAAGGGCTTGAAGTTATTGAGGCTAAATGGCTCTTCGACCTGACTCCTGAACAGATAAAAGTTATCATACATCCACAATCGATAGTTCATTCACTGGTCCATTTTGCTGACGGATCGGTAAAGGCACAGCTGGGCGTTCCTGATATGAGGGTACCGATATTGTATGCATTAAGCTATCCCGACAGGTATTCATCGGATCTTCCAAAGCTTAATCTGAGCCTTTATCCGGCACTCAATTTTGTTGAACCAGATCCTTTACGGTTCCGTAACCTTGCGCTGGCTTATCACGCACTCAAACAGGGAGGTAATATGCCCTGCATAATGAATGCTGCCAATGAAGTCGCAGTGAGTGCATTTCTATCAGGCAAAATTGGCTTTCTGCAGATGTCGGATGTTGTTGAATACACTATGGAAGAGACTGAATATTTTGCATCTCCGGGTCTGAGTTTCCTTGAAACATCCAATTCAAGGGCAAAAACGGTTGCACAGAACTATATTAACGAACTTTGTAAAAAATCATGACAATACTGATAAAGATACTGCAGTTTCTCCTGAGTCTTTCAATCATAGTGATCATACACGAATTTGGTCATTTTATTTTTGCAAAGCTCTTTAAGACAAGAGTTGATAAATTCTATCTCTTTTTCGATGCCTGGTTCGCACTTTTCAAACGTAAAATAGGTGAAACAGAATACGGGATTGGCTGGATCCCGCTGGGCGGTTACGTAAAGATTGCAGGGATGATAGATGAGTCGATGGACAAGGAACAGATGAAACAGCCTCCCCAACCATATGAATTCAGATCCAAGACAGCGGGGCAGAGACTAATGATTATGACAGCCGGAGTAATATTTAACTTTATTTCTGCATTGCTCATATATGTTTGTGTGCTTTATACATGGGGTGAGACTTATCTTCCTACTGCTAATGTAAAATATGGTATTGTGACCGATTCGGCCGGTTACTCAATAGGCCTCAGAAACGGGGATAAAATCATTTCGATCGATAATCAGAAAATCGAGAACTTTTCCCAGATCACATCTGATATAGTTCTGAATGACAGGAAAACAATTCAGGTTGACAGGAACGGAGAAATAATGAATATAGCAATCCCGGTTGAGTTTATTGCCAGGATGCTTAAGGGAAACGGAAAGATAGAGCCCAGGACACCATTCAGGCCGTATGTTATTTCAGCTTTTGGAAAAGAATCTCCCGGCAAGGTAGCTGGATTGCTTGCCGGCGATGAACTCGTGGGTATCGACGGAAATAATTTCGAATGGTTTGATGAATTTCAGAAATATATTTCAGATAACAGGACCAGGTCGATAGTTGTAAATATTCTGCGAAAAGGAGAACAGATTGATATCCCCGTTGTGCCTACAGCGGAAGGCTTGCTCGGAATAGGAAGCTCCAGGACATATGACCAGATGTTTGATCTGAAAACAATAAACTATGGATTTCTTGCATCAATTCCCGCCGGAATCAGCAAAGGATTCAAAACGATAGGAGATTATCTCAAGCAGTTCAAGGTGATCTTTTCAAGACATACCAAAGCTTATGAATCACTGGGCGGTTTTATAACAATCGGGAGCATATTCCCGGGTGTATGGGACTGGCAGTCATTCTGGAACCTGACTGCTCTGCTATCAATCATCCTGGCTGTGATGAACATTCTTCCGATACCGGCACTCGACGGCGGACACGTTATGTTCTTATTGTATGAAGTGATTACGGGAAGGAAGCCAAGTGACAAGTTCCTTGAATATGCACAGATTACTGGAATGGTCATTCTCTTTGCACTCCTGATTCTGGCAAACGGGAACGATATCATCAGGTTAATAAGGAAATAGAATAATTTTGATACCAATTTGTAAATAAACAAAGTATTCTTAACTTTGCATAAATTCAAAAACTTAAAGAGATGGGAAAGATTGGAGTAACTGAGATAATTCTTATTTTGCTTGTTGTTGTGCTCTTATTCGGGGGTCGTAAAATTCCTGAATTGATGAAAGGGATAGGCCAGGGCATGAAGGAATTCAAGAAAGCATCAAAGGTTGATGGTGAAACTGAAAACAAGGAAACTTTCAAATAGGAGATTTTGTAAAACCTGATAAAAATTAAAAGGGCTGGGAAATCAGCCCTTTTTTTGTATAAATTTTTTATTAAAAATGGAGTTTCGCAGAATTTTGGGACGTAATTACAATGTAATTACATACACTGGCGCCGATTTGCAATCGGTGCCTGAATGAAATTGGCACGGATTGCGCTTCGCTAACCGAGTACCGCTTTAGCGGTATGAGCTCGACGAAGTCAAATCCGCGCCAGCGGTTTAACTCCATGCGACTCCGTGTTAACTGACTTTTGTTTCTTAAGAGTAAAAAGATTCATATTTCTGATTTCTTCTTACCGGAATAAATCCGGCTTCCCTTATAATCTCCTGAATCTCATCTGCATCAAAGCGGTTATCTGATCCTGCCGCACTCACTACATTCTCCTCTATCATTATCGATCCGAGATCATTTGCTCCTGCATGCAGTGATAGCATTGCAACCTCTTTTCCCACCGTTAGCAGTGAGGACTGAAGGTTAGCGATATTATTCAGCATTATCCTGCTTATTGCAATCAGGCGGATATAATCGGGCCCGTTATACGTGCTTTTAATTCCGTGTTTTTTTGAAAGCACCGTTCCTTCATCCTGGAAGGGCCATGGAATAAATGTAATAAATCCGTAATTGCCTTCCGGTTTTTCATCCTGCAGCTTCCTGATCCGGATAAGGTGCTCAATCCTTTCTGCAACTGTTTCAAGATGTCCGTACATCATCGTAGCCGACGTTGGCAGATTCAGACGATGAGCCTCTCTCATCACATCCAGCCATTCCCCGGCAGTAGCTTTGGCTGGTGAAACTATCTGTCTGACCCTGTCAACAAGAATTTCAGCACCGGCGCCGGGAAAACTGTCAAGTCCTGCATCTATAAGTCTACTGAGTACTTCAGCGTATGCCAGTCTCTCCTTTTTTGCCAGATAAACAACCTCGGGCGGGCCCAGGGAATGTAGCTTTATTGCAGGATAAATCTCCTTAAGCTTTCTTAAAAGATCAGTGTAGAATTCAAGTCCGAGGTCAGGATTCATTCCCCCCTGAAGCAGAAGCTGATCGCCTCCGAGAGCAATGAGTTCATCTATCTTTTTAACATAATCGTCGATGGATGTAACATATGCATCAGGTGAATCCTTCCTGCGGCAGAAATTACAGAATTTGCACTGGGAAAAACAGACATTGGTGATGTTTACATTTCTGTCGATCATCCAGCCGGCATTGTTGCCGGGTATATGAATCTGCTTGAGTTTATCACCTATAAACATCAGCTCTTCAAGAGGGGCTTCATGATAAAGTGCAGTTCCCTCTTCAGCAGTCAGCGGTGCCAGATCGAGGGCTTTATTATAAAGGGTTTTTAACTGCATACTGTTAAATTAGAAACATAAATTATTTAACCCACCCCCCGCCCACCACATATCTCTCCTGCATGCTGGCTCCTTCGCTAAATTTGCCCACAGGGCAAATTTTTAACGCTCGGCCCCCTCCAGGGAGGGGAGCCTTAAAACCAATCCACCACCAACCCCTCAAGGGAGAGAAGCCTTGCTATAGCCCCCCTTTAGGGGGGAGGGGGGGTAATATCGTAGAACAAAGGTAACTCTTTAGAAACTAAACAATCAATAATTTAATTAACTTTACATCCTTAAAAAATTTAGATCTAATCAATGAAACCCGCATTACATAAAATATCACAAATACTTCCTGATCAGTCTGTTATATGTATTCTTGGCAAGGATGAAATGCCTGAATGGCTGAAGCTTACCAAATCGGAAAAAGAATTCGCTTTAAAACAGGTGATGGCAAAGGAGGAGTATACAATTATCAACTCATACTACAAAAGCACTTACATTATCAGGATAAATGAATCCGGTTCCGAATTCAAGATAAAGGAGGAGCTGAGAAAGACTGCATTCAATCTCAGGAAAGTGATCAGATCGAATAATCATTCCGAGCTTGTAATTGCTTCATACAAGTCTTTTAAGGGTGCACTGGAGGCTTTTACAGAAGGATTATTGCTCAGCTTCTATTCTTTTGATAAATACAAAACAAAAAAAGAGAGCTGGGAGAAAAAGAATTATCCTTCAAAGCTCCTGTTGTACAAAGGACCGGATGATGAAGATCTTAAATGGCTGACCGACCTTACTGATTCGGTTTATCTCATACGTGACCTTATCAATGAGCCTGTTAATCATCTCAATGCTCTCGCACTGGCAGAAGAGATAAAAAAAATTGGGAATACTGCAGGATTTAAGGTTGAAGTCCTTAATAAAGGAAAAATCGACGCCCTTAAGATGGGCGGATTGCTGGCAGTCAATAAAGGAAGCGTGGATCCTCCGGTGTTCTGTATACTGGAATGGAAGCCGGAAAAGGCTCTTAATACGAACCCGCTTGTTATGGTTGGTAAAGGGATTGTTTATGATACCGGCGGACTGAATATCAAGACTGGCGATTATATGGATAACATGAAAGCTGATATGGCTGGTGCGGCGGCAGTTACCGGCGTACTCTACACAATTGCCAAAACCGGGATCCCGCTTCATGTCATTGGCCTTATCCCTGCTACAGATAACCGTCCGGGGGGAAATGCCTACGCCCAGGGGGATATTATTACAATGTACAACAAAATGAATGTTGAAGTCGGTAATACCGATGCCGAGGGAAGGCTGATATTGGCAGATGCGATCAGTTATGCATCAAAATTCAAGCCCGAGCTTATTATAGATATTGCCACACTTACAGGTTCAGCTTCCATGACCTTTGGCGTTCAGGCTATTGCAGTCATGGGAAATGCTGACAGAAAGTATTTCAAACTGCTTGAAGAGTGCGGCAACGAGGTTTATGAAAGGACAGCCGAACTGCCATTCTGGGAAGAGTACGGGGAACTGATAAAATCTGATATAGCTGATATTAAAAACACTGGCGGAAGGGAAGCCGGTGCAATAACCGCAGGCAAATTCCTTGAGAATTTTGCTGAATATCCTATGATTCACATGGATATAGCGGGAACCGGATCACTGAAAAAGGATGATTTCTACAGGCTAAAGGATGGCCCGGGTTCCGGAGTAAGACTGCTTTCAACATTTCTGAAAAAGTATGCAGCAGATCTAATGGTTAAGTAATGACTTTATTATGGAGAAGAAAACAATAATTGCAGGAATCTCACAAGGCGATATCAATGGCATTGGATATGAGGTTATCATAAAAGCCCTCATGGACAGTGAAATTAGCGATATCTGTGTTCCGGTGGTTTATGGCTCACCTAAAGTAGCTGCTTATCATCGTAAGGCGTTGAATATTAATAATTTCAGTTTTAACAATATACGTTCAGCTGAAGAAGCGAATCATAAGAAGGCAAACCTTATAAATTGCCTTGATGACAACATAAGGGTTGAATTGGGTAAATCGACAACTCAGGGTGGTGAAGCAGCTTTTGCCTCACTTGAAAAAGCTGTCGCTGACCTGAAAAGCGGTATAATAGATGTGCTGATTACAGCACCAATTGACAAGAAGAATATTCAGTCGGAAAAATTCCATTTCAGCGGGCATACGGAATATCTTAAGTCTGTAGCGGGAGCCGACGATGTTCTTATGTTCATGATAAGTGAAAGCGTTAAGATAGGAGTTGCAACTGGTCATGTGCCATTAAGAGAAGTTCCCGATCTGATAACAGTTGATCTTCTTCTCAGAAAATTCAGACTGATGAATCAATCACTTATCCTTGATTTTGGGATACGCCGGCCGAGGATCGCCGTTCTTGGGCTTAATCCTCATGCAGGGGACAACTCCCTCCTGGGGAAGGAAGAGGCTGAAGTGATAGCTCCGGCAATACAACAGGCACTGAAGGAAAACATGCTGATTTTTGGTCCTTTCCCGGCCGACGGATTTTTCGGGGCGGGATCATTTACGAAATTTGACGGGATACTTGCAATGTATCACGACCAGGGTCTAGCCCCTTTTAAGGCTTTGTCGTTCGACACGGGGGTGAATTTTACAGCAGGACTGCCCTTCATCAGGACTTCCCCTGTTCATGGTACTGCTTTCCAGATAGCCGGAAAAGGAGAAGCTTCGGAAAGCTCATTCCGCCAGGCAATTTACCTTGCCTGCGATATATTCCGGAACCGGCAGATGTATGCAGAGATCGCACGCAATCCACTAAAACATCAGGATATAGAAATTCATTCAGACCGGGTTGACGAACTGCCGCCTGAAATTTTTAACTCTGAACAACAAATATGATTGATTATATAAAAGGGAAATTAGCAGAATTGACCCCTGCATTTATCGTTATTGATAATGGAGGTATTGGTTATTTTGTAAACATATCCCTTTCAACATTTACAAAGCTTGAAGCTAAAACGGAATGTAAGATACTCGTTCATGAAGTCATAAGGGAAGACAGCCATCAGCTCTTTGGATTTGCAGATAAGGAGGAACGTGATATTTTCAGGTTGCTGATATCTGTGTCGGGCGTTGGTGCAAGCACCTCGAGAATGATGCTTTCTTCTCTCAGCCATGACGAAATTGAGAAAGCTATCCTGGAATCAGATGTCAATACTTTAAAGAGCATAAAAGGGATAGGTTTAAAGACTGCTCAGAGGATAATTGTTGACCTGAAAGACAAGCTTGGCAAACAATCCGGAACCGGCGAAATATTTGCATTTACAGACAATACTAAGCGTGAAGAGGCGTTATCAGCTTTAGTGATGCTTGGGTTTGGCAAAAGTGCTGTCTTAAAAGTTCTTGAAAGGATAATCAGAGATGAGAAAAATCTGACTGTCGAGGAGCTGATTAAGAAAGCCCTTAAGAGCCTGTAAATACATATATTTTCATTTGGGATCAGGGATATCATATAAAAATCTGCTGAAATTTTCATATTTTCTATTATTCGCTTCCCTTTTACTCTTTACAACTGAAGCAAATAGTCAGATTCCCGTCCCGGCTACGGCAGGAGATACAATTAGAAAATCCCCGTTAAAACTTAAAGATGTTTCAGGAAATCCATGGGAGTCAGTCCGGAAGGCCCCGTTATATCTGAATAACCCTTCAAACGTCACATCCAGTGTTATTTACGATCCAATAAAGAATGAATATGTGATTTATCAGAAAGTCGGAACTTTTGATTACCGCACGCCGGTGCACATGTCACCCGAGGAATTTCGCAAATACCAGTTCAACAAGGAGATGCGCGATTACTGGCAATCAAGGGTATCAGGTGAAACAACAGGTTTCAAATCGAACCTTATTCCACAGATAGAAATCGGAGGTGCAACATTTGATAAAGTATTCGGCAGCAACGTTATAAATATCGTTCCACAGGGATCGGCAGAACTGGTTTTTGGCATCAATATTTCACGCACTCAGAATCCCACTCTGTCGGAAAAGCTACAAACCATCCCTACATTCGATTTCAAGGAAAAAATCCAGATGAATGTGACAGGGACGATCGGCGATAAAATGCAGCTCGGTGTGAATTATAATACCGATGCCATGTTCGATTTTGAGAATAAGACCAAGCTTCAGTACGCAGGGAAGGAAGACGAGATTATTAAGAAAGTTGAGGTCGGAGATGTGACACTACCGCTCCCGGGAACCCTTATCACCGGGAGCTACAGCCTGTTCGGACTGAAAACCGAGATGCAGTTCGGGAAATTAAACATGACTACTGTTCTGTCACAGCAGAAAGGTGAAACTTCAACCATTGAAGTCAAAGGCGGGGCCCAGATAAGCGAATTTGAAGTCTATGCAGATGATTACGAAGCAAACCGTCATTTCTTTCTTTCGCATCATTTCAGAGATATATACAATGATGCCTTAAAAAACCTCCCTGCCGTCAGTACCGGACTGAATATCACCCGTATTGAGGTATGGATCACAAATAAGACCAGCAGCTATGATGAAACAAGGAACATAGTCGCCTTTGCCGACCTGGCTGAAAACAACAGCCATATCTTCAACAAAGTCCCTGCCTTCCAGGCATCACCGGGAGCAGTCAGATTTCCAGACAATGCAGCTAACCATTTGTATGAACAGCTGCTGGCGAACTATACCTCAATGAGGGATGTTGACCAGGTCACAACTGCCTTCAGTTCATTGTACCCCGGGTTCCAGATCGGTCGGGATTTTGAGAAAATTGAAAATGCCCGGAAGCTCAATGACAGGGAATACACTCTGAACAGCCAGCTGGGGTATATCTCTCTTAACACTGCATTGAATACTGATGAAGTTCTGGCTGTTGCTTATGAATATACACTTAACGGGCAGGTTTACAAAGTGGGAGAATTCTCCACTGATGGAATTATGGCTCCCCAGGCACTGATCCTTAAGCTTATTAAGGGAACAACTCTCAGTCCTAAATATCCGACGTGGAACCTCATGATGAAAAACATTTATTCACTAGGTTCGGGAAGACTTGAAAGCGGCAATTTTCAGCTAAATATTCTTTACGAGGACGACAAAACCGGAAATTCCATCAATTATCTGCCTGAAGGCAAGACTGCAAACAAAATACTTTTGCAGGTGCTTGGACTGGATAATCTTAATTCACAGCAGGATCGTATGTCAGATGGGTTTTTTGACTTTATTGACGGTGTTACCATAATGATGAGCAGGGGCAAGGTAATTTTTCCTGTAACTGAACCTTTCGGCAGCTATCTGAGGAGCCAGATTGGTGACAAGACTATTGCGGATAAATATGTGTTTCAGGAACTTTACGATTCAACCCAGACCATTGCCAGGCAAATGGCCGAAAGGAACAAGTTCAAAATGACCGGCCAGTATACATCGGAGTCAGGTTCCGAGATCAGGCTCAATGCAACAAATATTCCTGTCGGATCAATTATCGTTACAGCAGGAGGGGTGACCCTGACTGAAAACACTGATTACACGGTTGATTATAATATGGGCGTAGTAACGATTATAAACTCAGCCCTTATTGAATCACAAACACCTATCAAGGTCTCACTCGAGAACAACCAGTTTTTTGGATTCCAGACCAAGACCCTCATTGGCACTCATCTCGATTACAGGTTCTCCGATAATTTTAATATTGGAGCTACAATATTGCATCTTAATGAAAGGCCCTATACCCAGAAGGTTAATTTCGGCGAGGAACCGATATCAAATACTATCTGGGGACTTAATACGTCATACAGGGGAGAATCGCAGCTTCTTACAAAGCTTATTGACAAGATCCCCCTGCTCGAAACAAAAACCCCCTCAAGCATCTCATTCAACGGGGAGTTTGCAGAGCTGATCCCTGGCCATTCCCGCGCAATTTCAAATGCAGGCAATTCCTATATTGACGATTTTGAATCGAGTGAAATCCCTCTTGATCTTAAGTCGTTCAATGCCTGGTCAATATCAAGCATCCCGCAGGGCCAGGATCAGCTTTTTCCTGAAGCATCAATGAACAACAATCTGACAACCGGGAAAAACAGGTCTAAAATTGCCTGGTATGTTATCGATCCTCTTTTCCTGAGAAACGGTTCTTCAACACCCTCAAATATTAAGCAGGATGCTAATACCCAATCAAGCCACTTTGTCAGGGAAATATATGAAAATGAGATCTTTCCGAACAGGGAGAGTACCAGCGGGATCCCAACTACAATATCGGTACTTAACGTAGCTTACTATCCGGAAGAGAAAGGACCTTATAATTACGACACCGATCCCAATTCATACTCAAGGGGAATGAATTCAAACGGAAAGCTTAATGATCCTCAATCGCGTTGGGGCGGAATAATGCGGGAGGTTCTTACAAGCGATTTTGAGACAGCTAATATTCAGTATATTGAATTCTGGCTGATGGATCCTTTTGTTGAAGATCCGACCCATCAGGGTGGCGATCTTTACTTTAACCTTGGAAATATCTCGGAAGATATTTTAAGGGATTCACGTAAAAGCTTCGAAAACGGTCTGCCTGGTTCACCAAATCTTCAGAATGTCGACACAACAGTATGGGGAAGAGTTCCTACAGTGCAGTCGGTAGTGCATGCGTTCGATAACAGTTCCGAATCGCGAATTTACCAGGATGTGGGGCTTGATGGATTGAGAGACCAGGATGAGCAGTCATTTTTCATTAATTATGTTCAAAGATCCGAGGCTATTACTTCTCCTGATGTTTACAAAGAGATACTCAAGGACCCTTCGAACGACGATTTTCACTATTTCAGGGGATCAGACTATGATTTCAGCCAGCTTGGGATCCTCGACAGATACAAGAAATATAATGGACAGGACGGTAACTCACCAACCTCGGATATGTCAACCGAATCGTATCCGACAACCGGATCAACACTGCCCGACATGGAGGATATCAACCGTGACAACACCCTGAGCGAAACTGAAAGCTATTACCAGTACAAGGTCAGCCTGAGACCGGAGAACATGAAGGTCGGATCGAATTATATTGTTGATGAGATCGAACCTACTGTAAAATTTGCTAACGGTAATGAATCGAAAGTTAAATGGTATCAGTTCAAGATACCGGTAACAGATTACCAGAGAACGGTTGGAGTGATAAGCGATTTTAAATCAATAAGGTTCATGAGAATGTTCCTGAAAAACTTCAATCAGCCTGTTATAATGCGTTTTGCTGAACTTAATTTAGTAAGGGCGGAATGGAGAAAATACAATATCACCTTCATGGAAGGGGGAGAGAGGATTACAATTCCGGAACCGGAGGATGGCACGTTCGAAATAAGCTCTGTAAGTATTGAGGACAATGCAGGTAAAAAGCCTGTAAATTACGTTCTGCCTCCGGGATTTAACAGGGTTGTTGATCCTCAGAATCCCCAGCTGAGACAGCTTGATGAGCAATCAATGGTATTAAAAGTGCAGGATCTTGCAGATGGCGATGCCCGTGCAGCATACAGGAATGTAAACCTTGACATCCGTCAGTACCGTCGGCTGAGAATGGAAGTTCATGCCGAGGCATTGATCGGTCAGCCTTTATATAATAAGGAGCTCACGGCTTTTATCAGAATCGGATCGGACTATAAATCAAATTTCTATGAGTATGAAGTTCCTCTGAAACTTACGCCTCCGAATGATAAATATGATAATAATTCAGATGTAGACAGAGCTATTGTCTGGCCCGAAGCTAACAAGTTCGATATTGATCTTTCAGTGCTTCAGGAGGCCAAGAAAGAGCGAAACAGACAATTGCAGGCGAACGGATCATCGCTGAGCATTTCAGATGTATTTGCCTTCAAAAATGATTCAAACAAGGTATATGTATGCGGGAATCCCAATCTGAGCAATGTAAAGGTTATAATGATTGGGGTCAGGAACCCAATAAAGACAAGAAATCCTGATGGAGACAACGGCGATTCCAGATCGGCTGAGATCTGGGTGAATGAATTAAGGCTCAGCGACTTCGTGGAAAACGGGGGCTGGGCGGCAAATACCCATTTACAGGCTCGCCTCGCCGACCTGGGAACTGTTGATATTGTGGGTCAGGCAAGCACTCCAGGCTGGGGAAGCATTGATAAGAAGGTTAATGAAAGGAGCAAGGAAGAGGTTCTGAAATATGATGTCTCTTCGACACTGGAACTTGGAAAATTCTTCCCGGAGAAAACAGGCGTTCGCCTTCCGGTATATGCAGGTTATTCGGAGACACACATCAAACCGCAGTACAATCCCCTTGACCCGGATATCACTCTCAAAGATGCTCTGAACGAGGCTGTAAACAAGAAGGCAAGGGATTCGATCAGATCAATTTCGGAGGATTATTCAAGGCGAAAAACAATTTCAATAAACAATGCAGGCATCACGAAACGTGGTGAAAAACCCCATGCATGGGATCTTGCCAACTTCAGTGTCAACTATACTTTTAACGAAAATTACAGGAGCAATACCAGGACAGAGATAGACCTTGAAAGGAATTACAAGGGAGGCATAAATTATAATTTCGAGGGCCAACCTAAAAACATTACGCCTTTTAAGAATGTGAAATTCCTAAACTCACCACTGTTCAGAATAATTAAGGACTTTAATTTTTATCCTTTCCCGAAAAGCATTTCATTCAGAACTGACGTATCCCGGTATTATAATGAGGTAAAAACCAGGAATATAAACAATCCTAATCTCCTGATATCCCCTACTTTCAGAAAAGACTTCGAATGGACAAGGATCTTTGATGTTAAATATGACCTTACGCGTCAGCTGAAAATTGACTTTACATCGACCAACATTGCAAGGATAGATGAACCTGAAGGAGCCGCCGACCGCAAAAGATACAGGAGTGATTATGAAAACTGGCGCGATTCAGTGTTGACGAATCTGAAACGATTGGGGAGGACCACATCCTATAATCATTTTTTTAATGTCACATACAATATTCCGATAAACAAGCTTCCCCTGCTTTCGTGGGTCACTGCAAATGCCAGGCTCGGGTCAGATTATTCATGGCTGGCCGGAGCATTGTATCCCGATTCAATGAAAATCAATCTTGGAAATGCGATCAAGAACCATACTGAGCTCACATTTTCAGGAACAGCCAACCTGTCAACGCTTTATAGCAAATCAAAATTTCTGAAGAACATTGAAAACAATACGCGACCCGATGCAGTTCAGAGAATGAAGACCGAATACAGGACAGTAACTTACACCAGGGGCAATCTTAATTTCAAGGCAAATATTGTAAGGGCGATTGCTCATAATCTGAAAACAAAGGATGTAAAGGTAAAGATCGTTAAAAAAGACGGGTCGGAGCTTAAAGGCAAAGTGGAAATAATAAGCGAGAACAGAGTAAATTTCACATCGGCAGAAGCTGCTGACGGTACCCAGGTAACAATAGAAGGCAGAATCCCTAAAAAGCGAAATCCGCTTACTGTCTCCGGCGAATACATGCTGCGTGCATTAATGGGAGTTAGATCATTGAGCCTGACCTATACGTCAGCGCAAGGGCAGTATATGCCCGGATTCCTCCCTGAAGCAAAATTTCTGGGGATGTCAAGGAACAATAATATCATGGCCCCGGGTCTGCCATTTATTCTGGGTTACAGCAACAGGAAATTCTTTGAAAGGGCTATCACAAACGGATGGCTTACTACCGATACTCTTCTTAACACTCCGGCAATCTATAACAATAAGAAAGACCTTTCGCTCAGAGGTGTGGTGGAACCTTTTCCGGGTCTTAAAATCGACATAAATGCCGACAGAAGATTTCTTGAAAACGAAAGCTCATATTATACAGCAGATTATAATGGCAATTTCCCCGACAGTACCCGCAACAGGGTTATTACAGGAAACTTTTCAATTTCAATAATTTCATGGGGAACTGCATTTGAAAAAGTCTCAAAAAAGAACAACTATATCTCAAACACATTTGAAGATTTCAAGAAAAATGCAGTGATAATATCCGGAAGAAGAGCCGAGGCACGCCAGAAGATGGACCCCGGGTATAATCCTGATACAGATCCGGAAACCGGTCAGCCTCTTGAAAGTGATTATAAGAGCGGGTATGGCAAAACCTCCCGTGAAGTTTTAATTCCCGCCTTTTATGCAGCTTACACAAAATCAGACCCGCATAAGGTTGGACTTGCCACATTCCCGTCAGCCTTCAGAATGATGCCAAACTGGAGAATAAGCTTTGATGGATTTTCAAAATTTGAATTTGTGAAAAGAGTATTCCGGTCAGTGAATATCACCCATCAGTACAGAAGCGTTTACCAGATCGGCTCATATACAACAAATCTGAACTATTTTGTCGACGGCAATGGAGTGAACAATATCAGGGATCTCCAGAGGAACTTTATCCAGCAGTATGAAATAAATACTGTGACTGTCAGTGAGCAGTTCAGTCCTTTGATCAATATTGATATGAACTGGAAAAGCAACCTGACATCAAGATTTGAATGGAGGAAATCACGCACAATCTCTCTCAACCTCACCGGAAACCAGATAACTGACAATCGGATCAACGAGCTGGTTGTTGGTGCAGGATACAGGTTTGATGATGTTCAGATAACATTGAAGACCGGAGGTGCACAGAGATCTCTTAAAAGCGACCTTAACATAAGGCTGGATCTTTCAATAAGAGACGACAAAACGGTTGTCAGGAAGCTTGTTGAGGATGTTAACCAGCCTGTTGCAGGGATAAAGATGTTTAAAATTGGTGCAACAGCCGATTATGTCCTGAGCGATCGGTTCAACCTTCAGTTCTTTGCAGATCATACAATGAATAATCCCTTTGTTGCCAATACTTTTCCGACTTCCAACACCAATTTTGGATTTAGCCTGAAGTTTACTCTTGTCCAGTAGAATTCTCTGGAAATAAATTGATATTTTTATCAAATGTCAGAAAACGTTTGAAACAAAGTCGTAATGATTTTCCGGCTTGAAAATCAATGAATCTCTGTGAAAATAAATGACATACAGAGGTTGAATTACCAATCATTTTCTATATTTTTGATTGCTTTACCTAAACTTTTTACAAGGTTTCCTTCTATTTTAAATCAGGCTTTATGAAAAAATCAAAACCGCTGTTAAGCTTCTGGCAGATATGGAACATGAGTTTTGGATTTTTAGGGATCCAGATTGGCTATTCACTTCAGAATGCAAACGTGAGCCGTATCTTCGAAACACTTGGTGCCAAGGTAGATGATATACCTATACTTTGGGTGGCAGCTCCTGTAACGGGACTGATTATGCAACCTATTATCGGTCATATGAGTGACAGAACCTGGAACCGTTTTGGCAGACGACGTCCTTATTTTATGATTGGTGCAATGCTTGCTTCCATTGCTTTGTGCATAATAACGAATTCACCGACATGGCTTTTTGCAGCCGGAATGCTCTGGATAATGGATGCATCCATAAATATATCAATGGAACCTTTCAGGGCGTTTGTTGGTGATATGCTCACTTCAAAGCAGCGTACAACAGGTTTTGCAATGCAGAGCTTTTTCATTGGGATTGGGGCCGTTATTGGCTCATTTCTTCCATGGGTCTTGGCTAACTGGTTCAATGTTCCGGAAATACCGTCACCGGGGAAACTAATTCCAATGAATGTAAAACTCGGATTCTATATTGGTGCAGCGGTTTTCTTACTGGCTGTCTTATGGACAGTTTTGCGAACCAAAGAGTATTCACCTGACGAGCTAAGGGAGTTCGAGGAAAGTGATAAGATTGCAAGAGGTGATAAATCGGAAACACAGGTTTCAGAGATCAATAGTCAGGCAGCGGGGAAAACAATTAATTATTATTTACCAGGCCTGATATGGCTATGCGCTGGTTTAATACTGACATTCATACTTTCAAGGGTTCATCTTGAGAAAGAACTGTACGTAATAACAGGAGGTATCGCACTGTTCGGTCTGCTTCAGTTGCTTGCAGGTGCTTTACAGTCATCGGGGAGAGGGGAGAATGGTCTTAATTCGGTTCTTTATGACCTCAGAAAGATGCCTGCGACCATGGGGCAGCTTGCAGTAGTTCAATTTTTTACGTGGTTTGCTCTTTTCTCGCTCTGGATATATACAACCTCAGCGGTTACCTCACATATTTACAATACTACCGACACAACATCAGTGGCTTATAATGAAGGAGCAAACTGGGTTGGAGTCCTCTTTGGCATCTATAATGGTTCTGCCGCACTGATTGCTTTCATGCTGCCGGTTATGGCAAGAGCAACAAGCAGAAAAATCACACACTCAATCTGCCTTGCAATAGGAGGTATCAGTCTGATTTCCATTAGTCTGATTTCTTCTCCATGGCTTTTAATACTACCGATGGTCGGAATAGGAATTGCATGGGCAAGCATCCTCTCAATGCCTTACGCAATGCTTACAGGAGCTCTGCCACAAAACAAAATGGGGGTTTACATGGGTATCTTCAATTTCTTCATTACAATACCGCAAATACTTGCAGCAAGCATTCTTGGAAGTATGGTAAAACACCTCTTCGCTGGCAACACCATGAATGCCCTTATAACAGGAGGGATTTCGATGATAATAGCTGCCTTGACGGTAAAATTTGTCCGGGACCTTGACGATAAAAAATAATTATGGGTTTGAAAGCTTGCATTTTTGATCTTGACGGTGTGATTGTGGATACTGCAAAATACCATTATCTGGCATGGAAGAAACTTGCCACGATGCTGAACATAAATTTTACAGAAGAGGATAATGAACGGCTAAAAGGTGTCAGCAGAATGGCCTCGCTTGATATAATCCTTGAGATCGGGAACATGGTTCCTGATGACAAAACGAAAGAAGAATATGCTGCACTCAAGAATAAATGGTATCTCGATTATATAAACCAGATGATGCCGGATGAAATCCTTCCCGGAAGTCTTGAATTCATTTCTGAACTCAAAAATGCCGGAATAAAAGTTGCCCTGGGATCAGCAAGCAAGAACACCCCTTTGATTCTTGAGCGCCTGGGAATAGGAAAGCTGTTCGATGCAGTTGCCGATGGCAATGTTGTCAGGAATGCTAAACCTGATCCTGAAGTATTTATTACTGCCGCAAAAATGCTGGGAGTTCAACCGGAAGATTGCGTTGTCTTTGAGGATGCGGTGGCGGGTGTTGAGGCGGCACTGAATGCAGGTATGCGCTGTGTCGGGATAGGCTCGGAAAAAATTCTGAAAGATGCGCATTTGGTTGTTTCAGGTTTAGATAAAATGAGCCTTGGAAAATTAAAAGTATCAGCAAAATAATCAGATTATGAACAGTTGCTATAAACTGGATGAATGGCTCATAATTGAAGAGGGATTTCACCCTGAATTTAACAGGGAATCGGAAAGTATCTTTTCGATAGGAAACGGATATATGGGCCAGAGAGCAAATTTTGAAGAGCAATATTCGGGCGATTCTCTGTCTGGCAGCTATATTGCCGGGGTTTATTACCCTGATAAAACCAGGGTAGGATGGTGGAAAAACGGCTACCCGGAATACTTTGCAAAAGTCCTGAATGCTCCAAAATGGATAGGTATAGATGTTTGTGTAAATAAAAAGCCTGTCGATCTTTCTTCAGCAAAGATTAACTCCTTCACCAGGACCCTGAACATGAAAGAGGGATATCTTGACAGAAAATTCACAATTGCAGTTGCCAAAAACAAAACTCTTGAATTCAATTCAAGAAGATTTCTTAGCATGTCGGAACCAGATATTGGAGTAATAAAGTATTCTGTCCGTTCGGTTGATTTTGAAGGCATTATCGATTTTACAGTGTACCTTGATGCTGATGTAAGGAATGAAGATGCAAATTATGGAAAGAAATTCTGGAAAGAGGTTTCGAGAGAAATAAATAAGGAATCAGGAACCATTGTCTCGCGAACAATGAAAACAGATTTCCATGTGGCAACAGGAATGTGTTTCAGTCTTTTTAAAAACGGAAAAGAACTCAAAGCAAATTCCATAGTAATTGACCACGATAAGTATGTCGGTAATGCTTTTTCAGAAAGAACACAACCCGGAGATGAACTGACACTTATCAAATTTGTCTCAGTGCTTTCTTCCCTTAACAATCCAAAAGGTGATTTAATGGGTGACGTTAAGAAACGTCTGAAGGAAGTGTCATCTGAAGGATATGACAGGCTGTTTTCAGGTCATAAGAAGGAATGGGAAAAGATCTGGAAGTCGTCAGATATTGTGATTGAAGGAGATGCAGCAGCACAGCAGGCTATCAGATTCAATATTTTCCAGCTTAACCAGACTTACACCGGGAAAGATGAAAGGCTTAATATCGGTCCGAAAGGTTTTACAGGTGAAAAATATGGCGGAAGCACATATTGGGATACGGAGGCTTTTGTCCTGCCGTTCTTTCTTAAGACAGCAGATCAGAAAGTGGTCAGGAATCTGCTGCTATACAGATATAAGCATCTGGGAGCCAGCATTAAAAACGGTTCAAAGCTTGGTTTTAAGAACGGAGCTGCCCTTTACCCGATGGTGACCATGAACGGAGAAGAGTGCCATAATGAATGGGAAATAACTTTCGAGGAGATCCACAGGAATGGAGCAATTGCTTTTGCGATCTTTAACTATATAAGGCATACAGGCGACAATGCCTATCTTGCAGATTACGGGTTGGAGGTCCTTATAGGAATCTCGAGATTCTGGAGCCAGAGGGCAACCTGGTCTGAAAACCTGAAAAAGTATGTCATACTTGGTGTTACAGGGCCGAATGAATATGAAAACAATGTCAATAACAACTGGCACACCAATTCCATGGCAGTCTGGACATTGTCTTATACAATAAGCGGTCTGCTGAAGGTGCAAAAGGAGGCTCATGAAAAATATAAGGAACTCATAAGGAAAACCAATTTTGATTTTTCAGTGGAAACCCCTCTCTGGCAGAAGATCATTGATAACATGCATATGCCGTTTGACAGGAAGAGAAATGTATTTCTTCAGCAGGACGGCTTTCTGGATAAGGAATTAATAACTTCAGATAAAATTCCTTCAGAAGAGCGGCCAATAAACCAGCATTGGTCGTGGGATAGAATATTACGGTCGTGTTTTATAAAACAGGCTGATGTACTTCAGAGTCTGTATGTCTTTGAAGACAAATATGATACTGAAACCATAAAGCGTAATTTCGATTTCTATGAACCGATGACTGTTCATGAATCTTCATTATCAGCATGTATCCATTCCATTCTCGCCTCCCGGATAGGGAATATTGAAAAAGCTTACGAGCTTTATCTGAGAACTGCCAGGCTCGACCTCGACGATTACAACAATGAAGTCGGAGACGGCCTTCACATAACAAGCATGGCAGGTACCTGGCTGGCAATTGTCGAAGGATTCGGCGGTATGCGGATAATTGATGGCAAGGTTCAAATAAATCCGCTAATCCCGGGTCAATGGAAATCATATTCATTCCATACCAGATTCCGTGGGATTCTTTTTGAAGTGAAAGTGAACCACAAAGAAATAATTATTAATAATCTGTCTGAGAAGAGCCTGACAATAGTCATCTTTGGTAAGGAGTACCGGATAGCCGTTTCAGAGAAGAAATCGATAAAACTAATGAACTAATGAACTAATGAAATAGAGAAATAGATAAATAATGAAATAGATAAATAATGAAATAGTGAAATAGTACATTAGTATAATAATGAAAAAGTGAAATAATAAATTCAATGAATAGAATTATGGAAAGGATACATGTAAGCATTCTAATAATTTTACTACTTGTTGCTGTTGCAATGGGCGGTTGCTCATTATTCGGCAAAAAGAAGGAATTAAAACCCTTTACAACAGAGGTTGTACATCCCGAATGGTCAAGAAACTCTGTTATGTACGAAGTGAATGTCAGGCAATACACTGATTCCGGAACATTCAAAGAGTTTGAGAAACATCTTCCGAGGCTCAGGGAAATGGGTATCGACATTTTATGGTTTATGCCAATATACCCGATAGGCGTTCCGAACCGGAAAGGCGAACTGGGGAGCTATTATTCAGTCAGCGACTATATGGGAGTTAATCCGGAATTTGGAACCATCGAAGATTTTAAAGAAGTTATTGACAAGGCTCATGAGCTCGGAATGCATGTTTTGCTCGACTGGGTGCCCAACCATACTTCCTGGGATAATCCTCTTACAACTGAACATCCGGAGTGGTATGTAAAAGATTCAACGGGTAAATTTACTCCTCCGATCGGAACCGACTGGACAGATGTAATTCAGCTTGACTGGTCACAGAAGGGGCTGCAGGATTACACGATAGATGCTTTCAAATTCTGGGTCAATCTGGGAGCAGACGGTTTCCGGGTCGACCATCCGCATAATACGCCGAAAGAATTCTGGGAAAGGGCAAGAACCGAGCTGGATAAAATAAAACCTGTATTTATGCTTGCTGAATATGAGGGAGAAATCGGATTCACCGGGAAGGCATTCGATATGGATTATGCCTGGGTGATGCATCATCTTATGAACAGCATAGCCCAGGGAAAGGATAGTGCAAATGCAATGCTGAAGTATTTCCGGAAGGAATGGGCAGTCTATCCAAATAATACATACCGTCTTATGTTTCTTACAAACCATGATGAGAATTCATGGGCCGGGACGATCGATTCATTGATGGGTGATTCACAGCGGGTATTCGCGACTCTGATATTCACTGCTCAGGGGATGCCTTTAATCTATAGCGGGCAGGAAGCATGTCTCGATAAAAAATTAAAATTCTTTGTACGTGATGCAATTGAATGGGACTCATGCAACCTGACTGGTTTCTATTCAAACCTGATAAAGCTAAAGAAAAACAATCCTGCTCTCTGGAACGGAGACTTTGGCGGCAAAATGATAACAATAAAGACCAATAAGGACAAAAAGATCTTTGCTTTTTACAGGGAAAAAGATGAAAACAGGGTTGTCGTATTCCTGAACCTCTCTAAAAAACCGGTTTCGTTCAAACCTGTTTTGAAAGATATCGAGGGTGAATACACGGAATATTTCACAGATCAGAAAACAGGTTTAGATAAAAGTTTAAACATTACACTTGATCC
>Ga0326726_10001337_pt1 | contig 22906 bp, 25 predicted proteins | sample MHFenrmetagenome_2_FD_207603 | JGI IMG/M metagenome (GOLD analysis project Ga0326726, IMG submission 207603) | Lab enriched peat soil microbial communities from Michigan Hollow, Ithaca, NY, United States - MHF15MN | ecosystem: Environmental > Terrestrial > Soil > Wetlands > Peat | place: USA... | reverse complement strand
ACAACCGTGGTCGCATCACGGTACTCGACCGGCCGGGCCTGGAGGCACGGGCCTGTGAGTGCTACGCGGTGGTCAAGAAGGAGTTCGATCGCCTGCTCCCGTATTTCGTCGCTCCGTAATCCGGTTGTGAGTGTCGTGAATAAAAAATAGCGGAACAAAATAAAACGGATGGATTTTTTCGCAGGGCGAGGCGCGAGGAGGCGACATAGCCCGGACTATGGCAACGACGAGCAACGCCGCCATGCGGAAAAAGACGCCATTTTATGTTTCAGATATTTCTGATTCACGACACCAGGGTGCTGTCGCACTCGATACCATGGTTGCTTGCCACACCGCTCGGTAGGCACCTTATGTGCGCTACCGTCCAGACAATCGCCAGGTTTTACTCCAATCTGAAAAGAGTCCATCCAGGGTAATCTGTTCGCCCTGGGTCAGCATCCGACATCGGGATTTCATTGCCGCCACTCCGTGTGCCGCCTGCCGGGTTTTCCCCCATGCCAGGAGAGTCCACGTGTCCTTCACCAAGCCTGCCCCTGCTGCCAATCGTCTGCTTGCGGCTTTGCCGCACAAAGACCGTCAGCGTTTTCTGGCGGGCTGCGAGCCGGTCGACCTGGTGTTTGCCGAGGTCCTGGCCGAACCCGGCGAGCGCATTCGCCACGTTTTCTTTCCCACGGAAAGTTTTATTTCCCTGGTTACGCCAATCAATGGTTGTGCCGGCCTGGAGGTGGGGTTGGTCGGTGACGAAGGCATGCTCGGGGTTTCCCTCATCCTCGGAATAGAGGTGTCGCCACTGCATGCTGTGGTGCAGGGCGCAGGTCCGGCACTGCGGATTAAGGCCGCGCCGTTTCGCCAGCAACTCGAATTGAGTCCCGCATTACAACGGGGACTGAAGCGCTACCTCTATGTGACGCTGGGCCAGCTTGCGCAAACAGCGGCCTGCACCCACTACCATGTGGTGGAGGCGCGCCTCGCCCGTTGGCTTCTGATGACGCAGGACCGGGCGCACTCGGACGCGTTTCATGTCACGCACGAGTTTCTGGCTTACATGTTGGGCGTGCGCCGAGTCGGCGTCACCAAAGCCGCCACGTCGCTGCAAAACCGCAAACTGATCCGCTATCATCGCGGTGATATCACGGTTCTCGACCGCAGCGGCCTGGAAGCCGCATCCTGTGGGTGTTACGAGGCTGATAAAACGATCTACGCTCAAGTGATGGGCAGCCGGAGCAACCGGTCCACTGCCGCAAGTCGCACCGAAAATTGACCATCCGGAGAAGATAAGTTGTCTGGAAGACGCGGATTGTTTGAAACAGGGCCCACGCCTTTCGCTGTTACATTTTTCTGCTAGTTTTAGAAAAGTGGGTAATTGGCAACTGCTATTCAAACCTGCTCCTGCGCGTGCATTCGACTGTGCTTTCAAGCATTACGGAGACCATACAAACCAAACCTTATGGATATCACCATGAAACAACTGAACAAGTATCTTTCCGCAGTTTTCCTTGCCGTTACGCTGACCTCTGTCGTCGGGTGCGCATCGACAGCCCACCAGCAGGGTACCGGCGAGTATGTCGACGATTCCGTCATCACTACCAAAGTGAAGGCAGCCATATTCGACGATCCCATGACGAAGGTCCTGGAGATCAAAGTCAAAACCTTCAAAGGCGAGGTTCAATTGAGTGGCTTCGTGAGTTCGCAAGCCGCAGCAAACAGGGCGGTTGAACTGGCACGCGGCGTCAGTGGTGTGACATCCGTCAAGAATGACATGCAGATCAAGTAAGGTAGAAACTGCTCGTCGCCAGCCGGTCCCCGGCATCCCAATAAGGGAGGTGGGGGCTGGCCGGGTATAAGCTGACCGTGTTTTGACAATGGCTAACGGCCTCTAACTACCATCTGGTCGTGCCACCAGTTCGCGACGGCCACCTCGTATTGAAGGTGGTCTTGAAGCGGTCGTCAAACAATTTTAGAGGGAGTAGCAAACATGCTTGAAACTATTGCGGTCATCCTGATCATCCTGTGGTTGCTGGGCTTGGTTACCTCGACCACCATGGGCGGATTCATTCACATTCTTCTGGTCATCGCGATTGTGGTGATCCTGCTACGTTTCATTCGTCGTTGAGCGGCTGCGCCTGTTTTCGGCCGCTATTTGACAGACGGCCGAAAAATTTCCTGCCCGGGAAAAGTGGTCAAGCTCGACTGCGGCTATGTTTATCGACCTGGAGGTCAAAATGCTGAAAATTCGAAACGTAATCCTTGCGCTGGGGGTACTGATGTCCCCCCTGGCTGCTTCTGCGGCTCAGGTGAGCATCGGTATCGCGGTGCCCGGGCTGAGCATCGGGATCAACCTGCCGGCCTACCCGCGACTCGTCCGCGTGCCGGATTACCCGGTCTACTACGCGCCTGAGCTGCAGGCGAACTTCTTCTTTTACGACGGGATGTACTGGGTTTACCAGAATGATGACTGGTACGCGAGCACCTGGTACAACGGGCCCTGGGGCCGTGTGGAACGGGCGTATGTGCCGGGGTTCATCCTGCGAGTCCCCGTGCGCTACTACCGCCGGCCTCCTGCTTACTTCCACGGGTGGGTGCCGGATGCCCCGCCACGCTGGAATGATCACTGGGGCCGTGATTGGGAACAGCATAGGAGCGATTGGGACAAATGGGACCGCCGCGCTGCCCCGGCACCCGCCCCGCTGCCTTACTACCAACGGCAGTATTCAGGGGAACGCTATCCCCGGCAAGTGGAGCAGCAGCATGAGCTTCAACAGCAGAAATACCGTTACCAGCCGCGTGACCCCGTAGTGCAGCAACACTATCAGGAGCAAGGAAAGGGTCAGGGACAGGGCAAGAACCAGGGTAAGGACCATGGTCAAGGCCAGGGCCAGGGCCACAATAAGTAATACAGGCTGGGCCGGTTTCCGTCTTCACTTGGTCGCAGATCGTGCGCTTTGATCTGTCAGCCGGAGCAGAATCGGGCGATGGCTTGAGCGGCATCACATACAAAACATACAAACGCATCCGGCAGTCGTCATGGCTGCCGGGGTCTGCTACCGGCTTTGCCGCGCACGCCTCTTCAAAACACACCGTGCAAAACACTTTGGATCAAATTGTCGTAAGCCCGTGAAGAAGGACGGCGGAATTAGCGCGAGGCTGGATCAGGCCAATGTCAAAATCACTCAAAACCATTAGCTTTGCCATCGGCGCGCTCATCGGACTGCTTGTCCTCATCGCCATCGCGCTGGGTCTTTTCCTGGATGTTAACGCCTACAAGCCCCGGTTTGAAGCGGCCGTCTCGGACGTTTTCGGGATGGAAGTCAAAGTCGGCGGGCGTTTGTCAATTGGCTTCTTCCCCAACCTGCTTGTCACACTCAAGGACGTGCACATTCGTAACCGGGGGACGGAGGTCGCCACCGCAAGGGAGGCCCGGATTGGGATCGATTTCCTCTCCCTGCTCCACAAGGGAGTCCGGATCGATCAGATCGTGCTTGAACACCCGAGCATATCCATCGAGAGGGACCGCGATGGCACGTTCAACTTCGAGAAATCGCAGGAGGTTCGAGGAGCATTACCCAGCCTGAACCTGGCAAAAGTATCTTTTTCGGACGGGACGCTCATTTACGTGGACAAGCAATCCGGAGAAGGATTCGAGGCCGCTGATTGCAGCCTGGACGTAAGCCGCCTGCAGCTTTCGGGCAGGGAACGCCCGGGCATCATGAAGAACCTTTCCTTGGCGGCGGAACTCGTCTGCGCGGAGATCCGGACAAAGAACCACACCGCATCCGACTTGAAGTTTTCGGTTGCCGGGCAGCGCGGGATCTTCGATCTCAAGCCGCTCACGATGCGTGTCTTCGCCGGGCAAGGTTCGGGGAGCATCCGGGCGGACTTTACGGGCGCTGTTCCCCTGTACCACGTCAGCTATTCCCTTTCACAGTTCCACGTCGATGAGTTCCTCAAGCCCCTGTCGCCGAAAAATGTCGCGGAAGGGTCGATGGACTTCACCGCGAACCTGTCGATGCAGGGGGAGACCGTGATCAAACTGAGGCAGACCACGCAGGGGCAGTTCTCGCTGCGCGGCAAGAACCTCATCCTCAATGGCCACGATCTCGATCGGGAGTTCGCCCGCTATGAGTCCAGCCAGACCTTCAACCTGGTGGACGTGGGCGCCCTCTTCTTTGCCGGTCCTGTCGGCCTGGCGGTCACCAAGGGGTACAACTTTGCGAGCATCTTCCAGGGATCGGGGGGCCGCAGCGCGATCCGGACGCTCGTCTCGGACTGGAAAGTCGAGCGCGGCGTGGCGCAGGCGCAGGACGTGGCCATGGCGACGAACAAGAACCGGGTCGCCCTCCATGGCAGGCTCGATTTCGTCAACGAGCGGTTCGATAACGTGACCGTGGCGTTGATCGACGCCAGGGGCTGCGCCAAGGTGCGGCAAAAGATACGCGGCACCTTCCAGAAACCGGTGCTTGAAAAGCCGAGTGCCCTCAAGTCACTCACCGGGCCAGTGACCAAGTTGCTCAAGCAGGTGGAAAGCCTCTTTCCGGGTGGAGAGTGCAAAGTGTTCTACGCTGGTTCGGTAGCGCCGCCGAAATAAGGGGTTTGCAACGGTACCGGCGGACTGGCAGGACGCAATTTCCCCTGATCAGGCGTCGTGTGTTTGCTCTGCGCGAGCCAGTTCGCGCAATCCGTCAAGCGCCTGTTTCAGCGTGGCGTTATCGCTGTCGCGCGGGAACACCATATAGGCGGGCAGTTTGAATTGCGGGGTGTGGGGCACGCGCCACAATTGCCCCGCTTCGATATAACGCCGCACCAGACGTTGGGGGAAATAGCCGCTTCCGCCATAGGTCAGCAGCTGTTGCACCCCCAGCCAGCCGATGTTGGCAACCAGCGCGGGCGGTCCTGTCTCGGGGTGGTGATCGCTGAACTGGGCATGGAATTCCGGACCCCAGTCGATGTGGATGTAGCCTGAATCCGGCCAGCCGCGCTTGAGATCGCTGGTCACCAGCAACAGGGTTTCGTCGAACAACAATTCCACCGTAAGACCCGGTCGCGAGGTAGGCGTGTACATCACGCCGATGTCCACGGTGCCCTCGATCAGGCCCTGCATGATGTCGGGCTCGAAACCGATTTCAAGCCGCAGCGACACATCCGGTGCGGCCTCACGCATCCAGGCCACCCAGTGCGGCAAAAATCCTTCCCACAGTGCGATGCGGCCGCTCAAGGTCAGGACGTCTCGAAAACCCTGCGGCAGGCCGACGTCGTGGTGGGCCTGCTCGACGGTGCGCACCAGATTCTTGGCGTGGCGCAGAAAGCGCTTGCCCGGTGCGGTAAGTTCGGCGCCGTTGCGCCCGCGCTGGAACAGGCGCGCGCCCAGCGTGGTTTCCAGGGTGTGGATGCGCGCGCTTACGGTGGACTGGGTGACATGCAGGCGGCTGGCCGCGGCGACGAAGTTGCCGGTGGCGGCGACCATCAGAAAGGTACGGGCGAGTTCGGTGTCCATGATTAATCAATCGGTATTTCCGATATTAGACAGCAAAATTTATCGTTGGATGAATATATAAGAGGTCCCTAAACTAGTTCCATCGCAAATTGAGGAGCCTGTCATGGAACAAGTAACCGACCTCGCTGCCGTGTTGCCGGAACGCGATACCGAGGGCTATCTGGTCGAACCCGGCGACTGGAACGAGGAGGTGGCCAGGGCCCTGGCGCAGGATGAAAACATTCAGCTGAATGACGACCATTGGGACGTCCTGCGTTTCATGCGCGACTTCTACGAGGAACACCAGGTCGCGGCCGATGCCCGCTTTGTCATCAAGCATCTGTCCGAACGTATGGGCAGGGATGCGCAAAAGAACCTGTTCCTGCTGTTCCCCTACGGCTACGTCAAGCAGGCATGCAAAATTGCCGGCATGCGGCGCCCCCGCGCCTGGAGCACGGGTTGAGGTCGCAGGCCGTGCCTCGTGCCTGGCGGTGGCCTGAGGTGAATCCCCGTGCCTGCGTTGCCCCGTTTGGGCCAACGCCCCCATGCACCATCCGGTTCATCGAGCCAGGAGGCTCACGCTAATGGTTCGCAAACTGGCTTACTCGGTCTCCGAGCGTGAACACTGGATTTCGGCTGGCGGTAGTCTGCTCGGTATCCTCGCGGTGGTGTGGGTCAGCCATGTATGGCTGGGTGGAAATGGCGCCATATTCGCCGCCTCTTCGATGGGCTCCGCGGCGGTGCTGCTGTTCGCTGCGCCGCACGGCGCGATGTCGCAGCCGTGGCCGCTGTTCGGCGGCAATCTGGTGTCGGCAGTGATCGGTGTCGCCTGCGCGCGCTGGCTGGGCAACGAACCCATGCTGGCCGCCGCGCTGGCGGTATCCCTGTCGATCGCTGCAATGTACAGTCTGCGCTGCCTGCATCCGCCGGGCGGCGCGACGGCGCTGTATGCGGTGCTCGGCGGTGAAACGGTGCATGCGCTGGGTTACGGGTATGTGTCCAGCCTGGTGTTGCTGAACGTGGTGGTTCTGTTTGCCGTGGCCGTGGTGTTCAACTACCCGTTCGCCTGGCGGCGTTATCCGCAAAGCTGGGTTCGCCGCCCGCAAGCTGCTGCCGAAACCGCCGAAGAGAGCATGATTCCGCACAGCAGCCTGGTCTACGCGCTGTCGCAGATCGATACCTTCGTCGACGTCAGCGAAGAGGATTTGCAGCGGATTTATGCGCTGGCGCTGGCGGGGGCGCCGTCCGCCAAACAGGCGGTGTCGATCGCGCCCGTCTCCGTCCGGACATGATGTCACGCGGGAGGGCAGTCAGCCGAGCGCGCTGGCGACGAGGTTGATCATCAGTGCCAGCACCATCAGGTTGTAGCCGAACGACACCAGCCCGTGCAGCAACACCAGACGACGCATCGCCGGATGCGCGACGCCGACGTCGGCGACTTGCGAAGTCATGCCGATGACTGCGGCGAAATAGGCGAAGTCTAGGTAGGTCGGCGCGGCTTCGCCGGGAAAAATCAGGCCGCACGTGCCCTCCATGTAATAGCGGCGCGCGTAGCGCAGGGCGAACACGGTCTGGATCAGGAGCCAGCTTGCGGCAAGCGTGGCGAGCGCCAGTCCGATGTGCAGCCAGCGCGCGAGCCCGATGTGACTTTTGACCGAGTCGGTCACCAGCAGCACGCCGACCAGGCTTACCCACGATATTGCGACGATCAGGGTGTAGAGGGCTGTCGATCCCGGGTCGAGGCTGGACGCGCGCAGCCGGGTCTGTGCCGCGTCCAGCCGTCCAACGCCCCACCAGACGATGATGAGATACACCAGACAGCCCGCCAGCCAGCCGGACAGCAGCCAGGTTTCCCACAGTTGCGACCGGGTCAGCTGTGCGACGGCCACACCGGTCAGGCCCGCCGCGAGCATGCGATGCCAGGCGCGCAGCCGGGCGAGCGGATGGAGATCGGGGTGGGGAAGAGGCAACAACAGTTTCATCGCGGTGCCCTGCGCTGGCGTCGTGCGGCGAGGTGGACAATGAGAGCCAGCATCGCGACGGCCAGCATGCCCCAGTGTTCGACGCGATGCAGGCCGTCGACGTGGCGGGCGAGCAGGGCGCCGAAAACGTAGCCCACGCCGGCGACCAGTGGCGCCCACAACAATGCCGAGAACAGGTTGAGGAGCACGTAGCGTCGCCACGGGACGCTGCTCATGCCGACCGCGACCGGCAGTGCGATGCGCAGGCCCCAGGCAAAGCGCATGGCGATGAGGATTGCTAACGCGTGGCGCTCGATCAGGACCAGTGCGCGGCGGACCCTGTCGCCGAGCCATGGCCGGCGCTCGATCAGGCGATTGCCCTGGCGGCGGCCGAGCACGAACCACACCTGGTCGCCGATCATGGCGCCCAGAGCGGCGACGGCGACGACTTCAGCGAAATCAAGATAGCCCTGATGCGCGGCGTAGCCCGCCAGCAGCAGCACGGTTTCGCCCTCAAGCAAGCTGCCGGCGAGCACGGTGATCAAACCATAATGTGCAATCAGGTTGGAGAGATCCATGGGTGGGATTGTAGCCCCTGGCCCGGGTGCGTTCACCCCGGCGACGCGACCATGACGCTCTGTGGCGGGGCCTGCAAACCGGTGCCGCGGCCGCACCTGCTGCGCAGACGCACTGGGATGGGAACTGTTCTGCCATCCGGGTAATCCATAGGCACGCGTAAAACATGTTTGTGCGAAGGACGAAATCATGAATATTTCAACCCGAATCTGGACTGTCAGAATCTTCGCGGCAGCCGCGCTGTTTGCCTTGGGGAGCGCCACCCACGCCTGGCTTGCGCCGGAGCCGCATGCCGGGCTGCCGACGACGCCTGCGGCTGCCGGCGCCCCCGCCCCGGTGCCGGCCGGATTGCCGGACTTCACCCCGCTGGTGCAGCAGAATGCGGCCGCAGTCGTCAATATCAGCGTCACCCGCAAGCTTCCATCCCTAGCGGCCTTGCGCGATCTGCCCGATGGCCTGAAGCCATTCTTCCGCCTGCCCCCGCAGGCTGATCCCGAGCCGTCCGGCGTCGGTTCCGGTTTCGTGATCGAGCCGACCGGGTACATCCTGACCAATGCGCACGTAGTGGAAGACGCCAGCGAAATCAGCGTGAAATTCAGCGACAAGCGCGAACGCAGCGCGCAGGTGATCGGCGTCGATCCGTTGTCCGACATCGCACTCATCAAGGTCGACGCCCAGGGACTGCCGACGGTGAAGATCGGTCACGCCGATACCCTGCGCGTGGGGCAGTGGGTGCTTGCCATCGGCTCGCCGTTCGGATTCGAGCAATCGGCGTCGCAGGGGATCCTTAGCGCAATCGGCCGCAGCTTGCCGGGCGACGCCTATGTCCCGTTCCTGCAGACGGACGTGCCGATCAATCCGGGTAACTCGGGCGGCCCACTGATCGATCTGGCCGGCCGGGTCGTCGGCGTCAACGCGCAGATTTACAGCCGCGATGGCGGTTATCAGGGCGTGGCGTTTGCCATCCCCATCGACGTGGCGATGCAGGTGGCGGCGCAACTGAAAGCTGGCGGCAAGGTGACGCGCGGCTGGCTCGGCGTCGGCATCCAGGAACTGAATCAGGAACTCGCCGCGTCGTTCAAGCTGAATGAACCGGTGGGCGCGCTGGTCGCCTCGGTGGAGCCCGGCAGCCCGGCCGCGGTGGCGGGGCTCAAGCCGGGCGACGTGATCCGTCGCTATGACGGCAAGGCCATCATCGATGCCGGGGATCTGCCGCCCCAGGTCGCGGCCACCCCGCCCGGGCACGACGCTGCTCTCGAAGTCTGGCGCAACGGCAAGTCGCTCGGGATCGACATCACCGTTGCGCGTCTGCCGGACCGCATTGCCCACAAAGGCTAGCGGTTCAGATTCACCGGCGGGCGGTGATGTCCTTGTCGCCGAAGAAGCGGATGATTTCGCCACGGCTGTTTGTGGCGATGCGATCGGCGACCATGTCTTCCCGGATCATGTCGATCAGCGAGTCGCTCTCGACGTATTCGCCATGCGAGCGTGGGCGCGCAGAGTCTTCATGCCGGTGAGAAAGGGCTGCCTGGCAGCGCATTGCCCAAGGCCGAAGGTGAGTGCTATTCAGAATGACAGGAATCAACCCAAGCTGGTATCCAGCACCATCATCACCGCGAACCCTGCCATCAGGCCGAGCGTGGCCGGCGTCTGGTGGCCGTTGCGGTGCGTTTCCGGAATCACTTCGTGGCTCACCACGAAGATCATCGCGCCGGCCGCCAGACCGAGGCCGATGGGGTAGGCCAGTGCCAGTCCGCTTGCCAGGCCGATGCCGAGCAGCGCGCCGATGGGCTCCGTCAGGCCGCTCGCGACTGCCACCCACACCGCGCGCAGCGGGCTGAGGCCGGCGGCTTTCAGCGCCATGGCGACGGCCAGCCCCTCCGGAATGTCCTGGATGGCGATGGCGCTGGTGAGCGGCAGACCGACACTCAGATCGCCCTGTGAAAACGACACGCCGATCGCCATCCCCTCGGGCAGGTTGTGCAGCGCGATGGCGAACACGAACAGCCACACCCGGCTCACCCGCCCGCAGCCCGCGCCGCAGGGTCCGAGATGCTCGTGCTCGTGCGGCGTGAACTGGTCGAGTCCCAGCATCAGCAGCACGCCGAGTCCGAGGCCGACCACCACCGTGAGCGCCCCCACGGTCGTGCTGCCGGTGAGGGCTTCTCCGGTAGCCAGGCCGGGCAGGATGAGCGAGAAGGAACTGGCGGCCAGCATCATCCCGGCCGCCAGCCCGAGCATGGTGTCCTCGGTGCGGTTGGACAGGCCGCGCAGGAAACAATGCTGGCAGCGCCCCCAGCGCGGTGGCGGCGAAGCCCGCCAGGCCGCCCAGCAGCCCAAGCCGCAATGCTGCATCCGCTTCGCCCGCGGCCAGTTGCCAGATGCTGGCAATCAGCAGCCAGGCGACCGCAGCCACCGCCATCCCCAGACCTGCGCTGGTGTAAGGGTGGGCATGTGCCTGGGCCAGCCAAGTCGCGCGCCAGGTGGTGGCTGGTGATTGTTCTGCAAGCTCCATAAGAACCGTATCCCTGTTTGCGGTTAACCAATCCCGAGCGGCGCGTCCTCACCAGACGCTGCGGCAGCACGCTCGGCTGCGACTTCGCGCCGCCAGTTCCAGTAAATACTGTACAAGCTTAATGCCATGATCTTTTCCTGTGTGATTGAGTGGAGAAGCCTGCTCCGTGCGACTATTGGACCGCATTCTGCGCTGTTTGAAAAACGCAAAGTATCGAAGAGTTTGATAGGCAATATCAATGGGTCGTGGCGGCCGGACCAACGGCCCGCCAGAAGCGGTGCGGATAGTCCCGTGCCGGATCCACGACCGGCAGCCGCTGCATGCCTTGTGCGCTGAAAAAGCCGTTAGCATCGGCTTGTGCCTTGACCAGCAGGCCATCGAATCCCTGCGCCTGCGCAGCGGCCAACGCCGCGTCGAGCAGGTGGGTGCCGACGCCGCGGCGCAGGTGCGCCGGGTCGACGTAGAGCCCGTACAGCAGCAGGCCGCGCTGCCCCGCCGGGAGGTCGCGCGGACTAGCCGGTTCCCATGACGCGACGCCGATGATGGCGTGTGCCGCATCCTCCGCCACCACGATGTGCAAATGGCGCAGGTCGTGCGGGTGATAGCGGTAGCTGGGCAGGTTCACGCGCTTGACGCGCTCGGCCAGCTGCCAGGTCATGATGGCGCGCTCGATGACGGCATTCAATGCCGCAAGATCGCTTGCGTGCGCCTGCCGGAGCTGGACGGCAGTGGTCGCCGGATTCATGAATGCGGCGGGCCGCGTCATGCCATCTCCAGGCCCACGCCCTCGAGGCCGGCGCCGAGCATGGCCAGCGCGGCAAGCACATTGTGTTGCCAGGTTTCGATCATGGTTTCACCCTCCTGCGGTTCAAAGATATTTGATGCGGTTGCGCAGCGCATCGATGTCCGTCGCCGCGTCGTGCAGCGTGGTGCCATCCGCGCCCGTGCCGACGATCACGCCTTTGCCCGACACGGGAATGATCGTGTCGATCTGGAAGCGCCCGCTGCTGCCGCGCAGGAAGCATTCCTCGTCGAAAAACAGGCGGTCGCCTGCCGTGCCGACCGCATCCGATTCGAGGGTGTCGTAACCGATCAGCCTGACGATGTCGTCGTGCCCGCTGATGTCGATGGCCTCGATGGATCGGTGCTCGGGGTCAATCAAAATCGCTTTCATGTCTAACCTCATTTATCACGCGTTCAATTCATGTACCCGCCCCGATCGGGGCGGGCTTTGCTTCCCGATCAGGCGAGATCGAAGCGATCCAGGTTCATCACCTTGTTCCATGCCGCCACGAAGTCTTTAACGAACTTCTCCTGCGCGTCCGAACAGGCATAGGCTTCAGCCAAGGCCCGCAGCTGGGAATTCGAACCGAAGACCAGATCGACGCGGGTACCGGTCCATTTCTTTGCGCCGGTCTTGCGATCGCTGCCCTCGAACACATCGGCGTCGGCCGAGGTCGGCTTCCACTGCGTGCCCATGTCGAGCAGGTTGACGAAGAAGTCGTTGGTGAGTGCCCCTGGCCGCTGGGTGAAAACGCCATGCCGGGACTGTCCGACATTGGCATTCATCGCACGCATGCCGCCCACCAGCACGGTCATCTCGGGCGCGGAGAGCGTCAGCAGCTGCGCCTTGTCGAGCAGCAATTCCTCGGCCGAGACCGAATATTTGGCTTTCTGGTAGTTGCGGAAGCCATCGGCGATCGGTTCGAGCACGGCGAAGGAGTCCACGTCGGTCTGCGCCTGCGAGGCGTCCATGCGGCCCGGCATGAAGGGCACCGTCACGGCGTGGCCGGCCTTCCTGGCGGCCTCTTCGACGCCGGCGCAACCCGCCAGCACGATCAGGTCGGCCATCGAGACTTTCTTGCCGCCGCTGTTGAATTCACGCTGGATGCCATCGAGCTTGCCAAGCACCTTCGCAAGTTGGCCCGGCTGGTTGGCTTCCCAGTCCTTCTGTGGCGCCAGACGAATGCGCGCGCCGTTCGCACCGCCGCGCATGTCGGAACCGCGGAAGGTGGACGCCGAGGCCCAGGCGGTCGAGACCAGCTCGGAAACCGACAGCCCGGACGCCAAAACTTTAGCCTTGAGCGCGGCAACGTCCTTGTCGTCGATCAGGGGATGATCGACGGCGGGAATCGGGTCTTGCCAGAGCAGGTCTTCCTTCGGCACTTCCGGGCCGAGGTAGCGCGACTTGGGTCCCATGTCGCGATGGGTCAGCTTGAACCAGGCGCGGGCGAAGGCGTCGGCGAATTCGTCCGGGTTCTGTTGGAAATGCCGTGCGATCGGCTCATAAATCGGATCCATGCGCATCGCCAGGTCCGCATCGGTCATGATGATCGGCACCTTTTTCGAGGCATCGTGCGCGGCCGGGGCGGTGTTGCTGTCGGTCGCCTGCTTCGGCGTCCACTGGTGGGCGCCGGCCGGGCTCTTGGTCAACACCCAATCGTAGCCGAACAGCATGTCGAAATAGCTCATGTCCCACTTGGTTGGGGTCGGCGTCCACGAGCCTTCGAGGCCGCTGCCGATCTGGTCGCCGCCCTTGCCGCTGCCATAGCTGCTCTTCCAGCCCAGCCCCTGTTCATCGAGGGAGGCGGCTTCCGGCGCCGGACCCACGTGCGTGGCCGGGCCGGCACCATGGCATTTGCCGAAGGTGTGGCCGCCACAGGTGAGCGCGACGGTTTCGTAATCGTTCATCGCCATACGCGCGAAGGTCTCGCGCACGTCGCGGCCGGATGCGAGCGTATCGGGTTGGCCACCGGGACCTTCCGGGTTGACGTAGATCAGCCCCATCTGCACGGCGGCCAGCGGATTTTCAAGCTCGCGTTCGCCGGTATAGCGGTCCTTGTCGTCCAGCCACTTTTTCTCGTTGCCCCAGTAGACATCGATTTCCGGCGCCCAGATGTCCTCGCGCCCGCCGGCGAAGCCGAAGGTCTTGAAGCCCATCGATTCCATGGCAACGTTGCCGGCGAGAATGAGGAGGTCGGCCCAGGAGATTTTCCGGCCGTACTTCTGCTTGATCGGCCACAGCAGCCTGCGCGCCTTGTCGAGGTTGACGTTGTCGGGCCAGCTGTTGACGGGGGCGAAACGCTGGTTGCCGTGCCCTGCGCCGCCGCGACCGTCGCCGGTGCGGTAAGTGCCTGCACTGTGCCACGCCATGCGAATGAAGAAAGGCCCGTAGTGACCGTAATCCGCCGGCCACCAGTCCTGCGAATCGGTCATCAGCGCTTCAAGGTCTTGCTTCACCGCCGCGAGATCGAGGCTCTTGAACGCTTCGGCGTAGTTGAAGTCTTCGTCCATGGGGCTGGACTCGGGGGTATGCTGGTGCAGAACTTCCAGCGGAAGCTGGTTCGGCCACCAGTCCCGGTTCGACGCACCACTCCCAACTTTATGAACAAACGGACACTTGCTTTCTGACATGGCTCTCTCCTATCGATATTCGACTCCACAACGGAGTTTATGCATTTAAGGCCATGAATGAGAATTTGTCTCATGAATAATCTAGAATTGTTTAATTGATGAAATCGAACGGTACGCCATGACCCTGCAGGAGCTGAAATACCTCGTTGCGCTGGCCGATCACGGCCACTTCGGCAAGGCAGCCGAAGCCTGTTTCATCACGCAGTCGACGCTTTCCACTCAGACCAAGAAACTGGAAGATTTTCTCGGCGTCACTCTGTTCGATCGCAGCCTGAAACGCGTCACGCCGACGCCGATCGGCCGTGAAATCCTGCAGGCGGCGCGCAACATCGTTGAGGAGGCGGAACGCATCCGCGAACTGGCCAAGCACGCGCAGGACCCGATGGCGCGCACGATCCACCTTGGCGTCATCCCCACGCTGGGGCCGTATTACCTGCCGCATGCGCTGACCCTGGTGCACAAGAAACATCCCGGCCTGCGCCTGTTGCTGCGCGAGGAAATGACGCCGCAAATCTTGGAGCATCTGGTCGATGGCAAGCTGGATGCAGGCTTGCTGGCGCTACCGGTGACCGACGACAGCCTGCGTGTCGAACCCCTGTTCTACGAGCCGTTTTTTGCCGCCCTGTCTGCCGGGCATGCGCTCGCCAAAAAAGAAGTACTGAAGGTGTCCGACATCATGGCGGAAAAACTGCTGCTGCTCGACGAAGGGCACTGCCTGCGCGATCAGGCGCTCGACGTGTGCGGCACCGGCTCGCGCGGCCGCGAGGAAGTGCGCGCCACCAGCCTGGAAACCCTGCGGCAGATGGTGGGCATGGGGCTGGGGTTGACCTTGCTGCCCGCACTGGCGGTGGATGCCGGGCCGCGCGCAAGCAAAAAGACGATCGAAATCCGTCCCTTCAAATCACCGCCACCGGGACGCACTATCGGCCTGGTGTGGCGCAAGCGAGCGCCGTTTCCCGAAACCTTCGAGCGTCTCGCTGCGACGCTCAAGGCCAGCCTGCCATCCCAAGTGGAGCCTGTCTGAGTATGTCCGACCTCAACGATCCGCGCGTTTTTTTCGCTGCCGAACGCACGCTCATGGCTTGGAACCGCACCGGCCTCACCCTGATGGCGTTCGGTTTCGTACTCGAACGCTTCGGCCTGTTTCTGCACATGCTGCGGCAGACGCCCAGCCACACGGGGCGGGATTTTTCATTCTGGATCGGGGTCGCTTTCATCACGCTTGCGCTGATCGTGATCGGATTTTCCGTCGTGCAATTCAGACGCGTGCTTGCCACGCTGAAGCCGATCGAGATACCCGCGCGCTATTGCACCTGGTCGGGGATTGCGATGAACCTGTCGGTGGTGTTGCTGGGCATCGCGCTGCTGGCGTATCTGTTCTCGGAGCTTTAATCCTGGACATGACGGGGCGCAGGGCGTGAAGATTTTCCCGCAACAACGGATGTCTTGATGGGGCACTCAGGAAGATTTTCCGCGATCGGTGGCAGGCAAGGGCGCAAGCAGGGCGCGAATGTCGGCTTCGCCGAATTTGGCGAGCGCGGCGCTGTCTTCCGACAGGACGCTGGCGGCGAGTTCGGCTTTTTTCTCCTGCAGGGCAAGAATTTTTTCCTCGATGCTGCCCGCCACCACCAGTTTGTAGACGAAGACGTGCTTGGTCTGGCCGATACGATGGGCGCGGTCGGTGGCCTGGTTTTCCACGGCGGGGTTCCACCAAGGGTCATAGTGAACGATGGTGTCGGCGGCGGTGAGGTTGAGGCCGACGCCGCCTGCTTTCAGGCTGATTAGAAACACCGGCACGCTGCCTTCCTGAAAACTGCGGATGACAGTTTCGCGATCGCGGGTGTCGCCGGTCAGCAGGCAATAGGGAATATTTTGCTCGGTCAGTTCCGCCTCGATTAGCGCAAGCATGGAGGTGAACTGCGAGAACAACAGTACCCGGCGGCCTTCTTCCACCATCTCGGGCAGCATGTTCATCAACAGGTCGAGCTTGGCGCGTTCCTTGACCTTTTGCGCGCCCGCGCTTTTGAGCAGGCGCGGGTCGCAGCACACCTGACGCAGCTTGAGCAGCGCATCGAGGATGACGATCTGGCTGCGGGCAAAGCCTTTTTGCGCGATGGCTTCCTGCACTTTGGCATCCATTGCGCTGCGCACGGTTTCGTACAAATCGCGCTGGCCACCGACGAGCTCCGCTGTGCGCACGATGATGGTTTTCGGCGGCAATTCCTTCGCCACGTCTGCCTTGCGGCGGCGCAGGATGAACGGGGAGACGCGTTTGGACAGAATCTCTGCGCGGACAGCATTGCCGTGTTTTTCAATGGGCGTGCGGAAGGCGCGGGTGAATTGTTTGCTGTCACCCATGAAACCAGGCAGCAGAAAATCGAATTGCGCCCACAGTTCACCCAGATGATTTTCAAGCGGCGTGCCGGTGAGGCACAGGCGATGGCGGGCGTTGATGTCGCGCACGATTTTGGCCGCGCGGCTGCCGGCGTTTTTCACCGTTTGCGCTTCGTCCAGAATCAGTAGATGCCACTCGATCTTTGCCAGCGTGTCGTGGTCGCGCCATAGCAGCGGATAGGTGGTGAGCACGATGTCGTGTTGCGCAATCTCGCCAAAGCGTTCGGCGCGATCCTTGCCGTGCAGAGACAATACTTTTAAATCAGGCGCGAAGCGTTCTGCTTCGCGCTTCCAGTTGAAGATGAGCGAGGTCGGCAACACGACCAGTGCCGGGCGATCGAGCCGTCCGGCTTGTTTTTCCAGCAGCAGATGCGCCAGCGTCTGCGCGGTCTTGCCCAGCCCCATGTCGTCGGCCAGGATCCCGGCCAGATTCTGTTCGCGCAGGTATTGCAGCCAGGCCAGCCCTTCGCGCTGATAGGGGCGTAGTTCCAGCCCCAGCCCCTTGGGCGGTTTAACCGCCTTGACCACACCCTGGTGCTGCAATTGACGCGCGAATTGGATCACCGCATCGCCTCCGGTGGCGCGCCATTGCTTGTTATCCACGAGATCGGCCAGGCGCGGGGCATCCAGCCGCGACACTTTGAGCGCGCCTTGCGGACGCGTGTCGAACAGGTCGATAAGCGTGCGCGCCAGTGGCTTCAGGCGGCCGGCCGGCGCGACAAAACGCAAGCCGTCGGGCGTATTCAGTGTGACGGTTTCGGCGTCGCGGATTTTCTTCAGCTTGGCCGCGTCCAGCCAGCGTGCGTCGCGCTGAAACAGGTCGTACAGCAGCGGCGCCAGCGGTAGGCGCTGGCCTTCCAGCACCACCCCAAGATCGAGCGACAACCAGCCGTTGCCTTCGTCGCTGAAGTCGGCCTCCCATGATTCGGCCTCCAGCACGTAATGGCGAAAATCGCTGGGCAGATCGACCGTCCAGCCATCGGCGCGCAGTGCGGGTACGCCAGCTGCGATAAAGCCCGGCCAGGCGGCTTCGCTGGACAGGCCGTACAGCTTTTTTTTCTGCTTGTAATGCCACACTTGCGGCGGCACAGCGGACAAACCGTGTTTCTCAAGTTGCTTGAGGTAGTCGGCTTCGTGCTGGCTGTCGCGTTTGACCCGCACCGCTTCGCCTTGCGACGTGGTGACGAATTCGCCGGAGTCTTCCGCAGCGAAGCTGAAGCTGTCGTAGCGAAACTGAACCGTCGCGTAATCGAACAACAGCCAGTAGTAGGAATTGGGATAGTTGCGATAGCGGTTCATGCCGTGGGCGTCCAGCGTTGCCAGGGTCAATTGCGGCAGCGGCGGCGTGTCGATAATGCGCAGGCTGGACGCGGCCTGCGGGCGCGGCAGCTCGGGCGCGAGTTCGGCCAGCGCGCCGGCTACCACCGGCACATCCAATGCGGATAAGGGCGGTAGCGCGAGCAGTTGCGTCATCTGCGCAGTCGAATAGGGCGCATCCAGCAACCCCAGCTCGCCGCGGCCGCCGTCGATATACCAGCTCTGTTTGAGGATGAGCACGTGCGTCGCCGGCGGGGTGGCGGCCAGTTCGGCGCGGGTGTGCTGGCTGGCATCGGTTGGCCATTGCAGGGTAGCCAGGCGCTTGGGCGCGGCATGCAGCGGCTGCAATTCGTCGCCCGCATAAAACAGCCGCCCGCTTGCCAGCATCCGCTGCAGCACGGTTTCGCCCTTGGCGCCCGTCAGCGGAAAACTGTCCGCCCAGGCCTGGCGGTCGCGCTGGCTCCACAACAACGGCAGGATGGTCAGATCATCTTCTTGTATGAACGATGGCGGGTTGGTGATGGCGCGCTCGACATTGTTCCAGTCGTCGAGCTTCAGCGGACGCTTGTTGTCGTCCAGCCGCGCCTTGAAAAACGTGATGCGCACCCCGCCATGGGCTTGCGGCGTCAGGCAGTACAGCAGGGAGTCGCGTTTGGCCGGGGCTTTGGCGGGCTTGGTCGCGGCCGGCATGCGGTGGAATGTATCCAGCCAGACCAGCACCTCCGGATTGATTGTTGTCGGCGCTTTTTTCTGCCGCAGCCAGGCCAGCAAGGCCGCTGCCGCGTGCTTGCAGCGAAAGCCAACCGGGCAGGTGCAAAACGGCGCAACGCCCGAAGCGCCCGTCAGCTTGTGGCTGAAGGCTATCCTGACTGCGTAGGGCTTGGGCGCGCTGCCCGCCACCTGCGCGGTCAGCATGTTCGTGATGACGGCCAGATGGGTGACGGCGTCCACGTAGGCGCGCGCCTTTTGCAGTTCGTGCGCGCCGAACCAGCGCAATACATCGGCTTCGGTGAAATCGGGGAGGGGCATGATTGAAACTGGTTTAGGGATGGGGGATTTTACTCGCCGTACGCCAGCGGCTGTATGCCGGGTAATCGCGCAAAGCTGTCGCGTTTCACAGTGGCGATGAAGTCGATCACAAACGCACGCGCGGCATCGGCTTTGCACATCGCAACATGCAACCCGACACACATTCCGTGTTTGCCGATGGGACGGATGCCGGCACATGTCTCTGGATAAACACGATTGAAGTTTTCAATCGTGTTTATCCAGAATATCCGTTGGATCGATATATCGATGATCTCTAATATCGCTCCTGTCTTGATTGACCCCGTAAATTAACTCGACAGGAGCACACCATGCAGAACACGAAGTCCCCCACCATCCAGAACCTTGAAGCCGCTTTTGCCGGCGAATCCATGGCCCACATCAAGTACATGTGGTTCGCGCGCCAGTGCCGCAAAGTTGGCGACGAAGCGACCGCCAAGGTGTTCGAGGACACCGCCGCGCAGGAAATCCTGCACGCCTTCGGCCACGCCGAACTGCTGTTCTCCGACGAGACGATGACGCCGGCGAAATGCCTGCAATACGCGATCGAGGGTGAAACCTACGAATACACCGAGATGTACCCGAAGTTCCGCCACGAAGCGATGCAGGAAGGCCATGACGCCGCGGTGGCTGAGATCGACAAGCAGATCGCCGAATCGAAAGAGCACGCCGAAATGTTCAGGAGCGTGCTGGAAAAGGCCGCCAAGCGCTTCGCCGCGCTGGCCAAGGTGGAAGAGAAGCACGCGAAGCACTATCAGGCGCAAAAAGATGCGATTGCGGCCTGACGAGGCATTAACACAGAGGAAGCAGAGGTATCAGAGAAACCCTTGCGCCTTCTGATTTCCTCTGTGCTCTCTGGTACCTCTGTCTAATAAATGAATTCAAATTGAAAGGGAACATCATGAAAGCTTGGCAATGTATCGTTTGCGGTTATGTGTTCGACGAAGCGAAGGGCGACCCGGAGCACGGCATCGCCCCCGGTACCCGTTGGGAAGACGTGCCGGAAAGCTGGGAATGCCCGGACTGCGGCGTCAGCAGGATGGATTTCGAGATGGTCGAAGTCGAAGTCGCCACCGCCTGATCGTCGTTAACCCAAGGCGCGCGCGTTGCGTGTGCCCCCATTAATCAGGGTAAAACAATACGATCGCTTTGAATCCGTTCCGTTCGCCCTGAGCCCGTCGAAGGGCAGCCCCCATTCGGCCGGCTCTGGACAGGCTTCGACGGGCTCAGGGCGAACGGTGCGAAAAAACACACTCAAAGCAAACAGTATTGGGATAGGAGCTTTCCATGCAGCCCATCATCATCGTCGGCTCCGGCCTCGCCGGATACACCCTGCTGAAGGAAATCCGCAAGCGCGACGCGAGCACACCGGTCACGCTCGTCACGGCGGACGACGGGGCGTTCTATTCCAAGCCGAACCTGTCGAATGCGCTGACCACGGGTAAATCAGCAGCAGCCCTGGCAAGTGCCAGCGCGGAGAAAATGGCCGCCAATCTCAATGCGACGGTGTTGACACGCACCCGGGTCGAGTCTGTCGATACGCAGGGCCAGCGCATCCGTACCGACAGTGATGAACTGGCGTACGGCAAACTGGTGCTCGCCCTCGGCGCCGACCCGATCCAGCATGGGCTCTCCGGCAGCGGCGCGGAGGACGTGCTGGCGGTGAACGACCTGGCCGATTACTCCATGTTCCGTCGTGCCATCGCAGGCAAGCAGCGCATCACCGTGCTGGGTGGTGGCCTGATCGGTTGCGAATTCGCCAACGATCTGGCGCAGGGTGGATTCGCGGTGGATGTGGTGCACCTGGGCGACTGGCCGCTGGAGCGCCTGTTGCCGATCGAGGCCGGCCAGCGACTGGCCGCCAGCCTTGCCGCGATCGGAGTGACCTGGCACTTCGGGCGCACGGGCAGAACCGTGGAAAAAACGACGGACGGCTATGCAGTCACGCTGGACAACGGCGAAACCCTCGCGGCGGATGTCGTGCTCTCGGCCATCGGCCTCAGGCCGCGCACGCAACTTGCGCAGGCGGCCGGCATCCCGGTTAATCGCGGCATCCAGACCGACCGTTTGCTCGAAACCGGCGCCGTCAACGTGTATGCGATGGGCGACTGCGCCGAGGTCGAAGGGCTCAACCTGCCCTACGTGCAGCCGCTGATGGTGCAGGCGCGGGCACTCGCCGCCACGCTCACAGGGACGCCCACGCCCGTTGTCTATCCGGCCATGCCGGTGATGATCAAAACCCCGGTGCACCCGGTGGCAGTGCTGCCGCCGAAGATCGGCGCTGCCGGCGGCTGGCAGGTGGAGTGCGGCGAAACCGGCATCTGCGCATTGCACCTCGACGCGTCCGGCCGTATGCAGGGCTTTGCGCTTACCGGCAGCGAGACCGGGCGTCGTAACACCCTGGTGAAGGCGATGGTGGAATAGGACAGATCGAACGCGGGTGTCCCCGGTGAGCGCAGCGCTCTGCTGACGGCCACATAGCCATTGCCGGCGACATGCGCGAGAATGTCGCATGGATATTTTTCGCCTGTTTCACCTTCAATGCGCCCGGCGCCTTCCCGCGCTGCCAGCATCCCACCCCTGCTCGCGCCTGCATGGCCATTCGTTCGAGGTCGAACTCACCGTCAGCGGCGATATCGATCCCGTGCTGGGCTGGGTGCTCGACTTCGCCGACATCGAGGCGGCCTGGCGACCCATCCACGCCGCGCTCGATCATCGCTTCCTGAACGACATTGCCGGCCTCGACAACCCCACCAGCGAAAACCTCGCGGTGTGGTTGTGGCAGCAGCTCAAGCCGGCGTTGCCCGGTTTGTCTCAAGTGAAAGTGATGGAAACGCACGATTCGGGCTGCGTCTATACCGGTTCTGTCTAAGCTGCTTCGGCATGGCGGTGTGCGATCCCGGGTAGCTTTTTCTACCCAGGAACATCGAGATCTTTCCCCCGATGGTAGAAACATCACTTGTTATATTCTAATAATCGTGAGAATGTACGTCTCATGGATAAACGCAAAACTAAAGACCTGCTCTACGAACAAGTTGCCCGCATCGGCAAGGCGGTCTCCAGTCCCAAGCGGCTGGAGTTACTGGAAATCCTGGCGCAGGGCGAGAAAACCGTCGAAGCCCTGGCCGCCGAGGCCGGCATCGACATCAAGCTGGCGAGCGCACACCTCAAGGTGCTGAAGGCCGCGCGGCTGGTCGAGTCGCAGCGCGACGGGCGCTTTATCGCCTACCGGCTCTCCGGCGAGGATGTCAGCGCGCTGTGGGTCAATCTGCGCACGGTGGCGGAAGAGCATCTGGTCGAGCTGAAAGTGGCGATGGACCAGATTTTTGCCGCGCCGGAAAAGCTCGACACCGAAACACGGCGCTCACTGCTGGAAAAAGCGCGGCGCGGCGACGTGGTGGTGATCGATGTGCGCCCCTCGGCCGAATATGCCAGCGGCCATCTGCCGTTTGCACGCTCGATGCCGCTCGACGAAATCCGCCAGCGCATCAAGGAACTGCCAGCCGACAAGGACATCGTTGCTTACTGCCGTGGGCCGTTCTGCATGATGTCTGCCGAGGCGGTGGCGATGCTGAAGGAACACGGCTACCGCGCACAGAAAATCGCCGACGGCACGCCCGAATGGCTGGCGGCGGGGCTGCCGCTGGCCGAGTCTGAATAACAACGCAAGGAGACTCCTATGTTTTTCCGTCAATTGCTGGCTCAAGACGCCACCCTGTCCTACTTTTTTGGCTGCGGTTCCTGCCATGTTGGCGTTGCCATCGATCCGGTGCTCGGCGATGAGGACTGGTTCATCAACGAAGCCGCCAAACAGGACGTGAAAATTACCCACGTCATCGATACGCATGTCCACGCCGATCATTACTCCGGCGGTCGCACGCTGGCCGAAAAAACCGGTGCGAAATACTGCCTGCATGAATCCAACAGCAGCCGAGTGAGCTATCCGTTCGAGTCGCTGAAGGATGGCCAGCGCATCGAGGTCGGCAATGTCTGGGTTGACGTGTTGCACACCCCCGGCCACACACCCGACTCGATCTGCCTGCTGGTGACCGACAAGCGCCGCACCGAAACTCCGTGGTTCGTGCTCACCGGCGACACCCTGTTTGTCGGCAGTGCCGGGCGTCCCGATCTGGCGGGCAAGGAGACCGAAATGGCGGGGCAGATTTACGACAGCGTGCATCAGAAGTTGCTGACGCTGCCCGCCGAAGTCGA
>Ga0326726_10001336_pt1 | contig 22916 bp, 17 predicted proteins | sample MHFenrmetagenome_2_FD_207603 | JGI IMG/M metagenome (GOLD analysis project Ga0326726, IMG submission 207603) | Lab enriched peat soil microbial communities from Michigan Hollow, Ithaca, NY, United States - MHF15MN | ecosystem: Environmental > Terrestrial > Soil > Wetlands > Peat | place: USA... | reverse complement strand
ATAGCTGATAAAGAAAACACCGGTAAAGCCTTTTGCGAAGGATTTAAGGTTGGCGCGCAAGGCCTTCGCGCCAGCCAGAAGTATCGCCAGCAAGAATATGTATGTGCCGAGCAGAGAAACCAGGCCCGGCAAGGTTTTGTAAGCTTTCGATACAGGGTTGAGCGCCTTCGCCGGCGCAGTCCAAACCGCCGTCGTGACTACCCACCCCAGGATGTCAGCCCCGAACAGCAGGCCGAGGGAAAGTACGAACACCCCCAAACCAATGCACACCGCCAGCCAGTCTTCGCTGAGCCACGGTTGTGGCGCAGGCGGAGACGGACCAACTGCCGGCGGCGGCGCAGGTTTATGGGGTGCTTCTATCAAAGTTGCCATATTCACCTCGCCTCACGTACAGAAACCGTGATCTTGTAGAACACGGTGATCATTAACGCCCCAATCGCCCACACCCCCAGAACGATGGCCCATTCCGGAGGGGTGGGCGAATATCGAGTGACCGATCCCAGCGGCGAAGGTACAAAACCGCCGACGATCAGCCCCAGTCCTTTTTCAATCCACAGCGAACCAAACACCAACACGGCCGCGGCCGCCAGCAGCGTGTCCTTCGCCCTGAGCCTGGGGACCAGCAGCAGGACGAGCGCGACAATTGCCGCAGCGACCGAAATCCACATCCACGGAGCCAAGTGGCGCTCGCCATCGAGCCCCACGAACAGGTATCGGAAATGCTCCATCTCCTCAGGAATGCCGCTGTAGAAGACTGTGAACAACTCAAGGAGAACGAAGAACACACTGATCGACATGGCGTAGGCGACAATCACGCCCAGCTTGCGGATGGCCTCCTGGCCGGCGTCGAACGAGGTCAGACGCCGCAGTAGCAAGCACAACAGGATGAGCAGCGCCGGCCCGGAGGCGAACGCCGAGGCCAGGAATCGCGGCGCCAGGATGGCCGTCAGCCAGAAGGTGCGGCCCGGAAGTCCGCTGTACAGGAACGCCGTTACGGTGTGAATCGAAACCGCCCAGGGGATGGAAAGAATCGCCACCGGCTTGATCCAGTGCGGCGCGGGGATCCCGGCGCGTTCCGAGCTCAGCATCACGATCGAGATCACCGCGTTCAGCAACAGGTATCCGCCCAGCGACACCATGTCCCAGAACATGATCGAGTGCAGGGTCGGATAGCGGAGCACGTTGATCACCCTTGCCGGCTGTCCCATGTCGACCAGGATGAAGAGCATGCACATGGTCACGGACGAAACCGCAAGTAGCTCGCCGAGAATGGTGATGTTCTGGAATTGGCGGACGTCATGCAGGTAATACGGCAGCACCACCATCACCGCCGACGCCGCCACGCCGACGAAAAACGTGAACTGGGCGATGTATAGTCCCCAGGCCACGTCGCGGCTCAGGCCGGTAATGACCAGGCCGTTCTTAAGCTGGCTGAGATAACAGGCGCCGCCGATTGCGATCAGCAGCAGCAGGAACGCGATCCACTGCCAGTATCTGCGGCTGCCGACCATCGCCTTCTCAAGCATGAACATGGCGATCACACTAAATAAAAGACCGAAGGGCCTGTCCCCAGCTCCGGCTGACGCTGGATGGAGTGGCGTGCCCGTAACAACCGGCGCACCGCCGATTTCTCATCGTTCAGGTCTCCGAACACGATTGCCTTCTGCCGGCATGCCTCCACGCACGCCGGAACGCGCCCGTTCGCCAACCGTTCTTCGCAGAAATTGCACTTCTCCACCACGCCCTTGGTGCGCGTGGGAAATTCCGCCGTCAAGTTGCGGATGTGCGGACGGGGATCGCTCCAGTTGAAGCTCCGCGATCCATACGGGCACGCCGCCATGCAATAACGGCAGCCAATGCATCGGTGGAAATCCATCATCACGATGCCGTCCTCGCGCTTCCACGTGGCCGCCGTCGGGCAGACTCGCACGCAGGCCGGACTCGCACACTGGTTGCATAGGACAGGCAGCGGGTGCCCTTCGTAGGCGCGCCGCGTGTAATCTGACTGCTGGAACGGGAACACCTTCTCGTACCGTTCCTTCCAGACCCACTTCACCTCGCGCTGCCGGTCGGCGATGTCGGGGATGTTGTGCGCCGCGCTGCAGGCATGCAGGCAATCGTCACAATCGCTGCCGGCGCGGCACTTCTGAAAATCGATCACCATGCCCCACCGCTTCGCCGTGGGGGAAGCCTGCGGCGCCGCAGGATCAGCGCAGCTGCTCGCCTGCACCGCTCTGGCCGCGCCCGCGCCGGCGGCCGCCAAACCGGCTACATGAAGAAATTCCTTGCGCGTGATCTTCATGGCGTCGGCATCCTCCTGGCGACGGAGGCCGGCTCCACGTGGCAGTCCCAGCAATACGGCCCGGAGACAGCGGCATACTTGTGGCAGCGGTCACAGAACTCCTGCTTGTTGGTGTGACACTGGCCCAGGCATGTGCTGGAGAGGTTCACTCGGTACGTCTTGCCGTCGTAGCCGGCGTAATTCAGGCGGCCATCGCGCACCGCGCCCTCGCGCCAGTCGGCGAGCAGCTTCATGTGCGAGGCGCGCATGAACGCCAACGGCGCAACACACGCCTTCTGCTGTTCCGGCAACTTCACCTGCGGCCCCGCAGCCGTGGTTTTGGCGTATGCCGCGTGCCACATAGGGTAGGTCACCACGGACACAAACAACAGCAGCCCGATCACGATCAGCACACGGTCACGCATTGGCCACCTCCGCCGCGAAGGGTTCACCGCGCAGGTTGGCAGTGCGTTCTTTCTCGCCGCGCATCACCAGGGCGTTGCCCAGCAACTCGTGGACTCCGGCTACTTCCACGCCCGGCACCCAGTACTCCATCAGCGTGGGCAGAGTTGCCTTATCAATCGCGCAGATGCACGCCAGCAGATTGACCCCGTGCTTCTCTTTTACGTACTTGACGGCATTGGCGCGCGGGAACCCGCCGCGGAGACGCATTTCCAAGTTTTCATCCGTGCCCAAGCCGGCGCCGCTGCCGCAGCAGAAGGTCTGCTCGCGGATCGTGGTCTCCGGCATTTCGTAAAAGCGGTTGCACGCGTTGCGGATGATGTACCGCGGCTCTTCGAGCATCCCCATGGATCGCGCCGGATTGCACGAGTCGTGAAAGGTGACCGTCCAGCGATCGTTGCGCGAAGGGTCCAGCCGCAGTTTTCCGCAGTAGATCAGGTCGGCGGTGAACTCGCAGATGTGCACCATGCGGGTGGAGCGCGCGTTCTCGAATCGCGTTCCGGTGATGGGCGAGACGGGCTCTTCCAGGAAATCGGCCGGGCCATTCATGGTGTCCATGTACTGGTGGAGGACGCGCCACATGTGACCGCACTCACCCCCGAGAATCCACTTCACGCCCAGCCGACGGGCCTCTTCATAGACCTTGGCGTTCAGCCGCTTCATCAGCTCATGCGAGCTGAACAGTCCAAAGTTGCCACCTTCGGAGGCAAACGCGCTGAAGGTGAAGTCCAGTCCGATTTCGTGGAACAGCATCATGTAGCCGAGCAGGGTGAAGTAGTGCGGCGTGGCGAAGTAGTCGGCCGACGGCATGACGAACAGAATCTCGGCGCCCTTGCGGTTAATCGGGACGTCGACACGAATGCCGGTGATCTCTTCCAGTTCGTCGGCGGCAAATTCCAGGCTGTCCTTGAAGCCGTGCGGCTGGATTCCGAGATGATTGCCGGTGCGGAAACAGTTCGCCGCCGGTTCCAGCACCCAGTTGGTGTTGCACCCGATCAGGTTCAGCAGTTCGCGGCCGATCATGGTGATCTCGGCCGTATCAATGCCGTACGGGCAGAAGACCGAGCAGCGCCGGCATTCGGTGCATTGGTAGAAGTAGAAGAACCACTCCTTGACCACGTCTTCGGTGAGCTCACGTCCTCCGGCAAGCGCGCCAAAGATGCGGCCGGAGAGCGTGAAATACCGGCGGTAGACAGAGCGCAGCAATTCGGCGCGCACCACCGGCATGTTTTTCGGATCACTGGAACCAACGTAGAAGTGGCACTTGTCGGCGCACGCGCCGCAGCGCACGCAGATGTCCATGAACAACCGGAACGACCGGTACTTCCGCAGCCGGTCTTTCATGCCCTCCAGCAGTGTTTGCTTCCAATCGGGCGGGAGCTTCCAATCGGCATCGAAGGGCTGCCAGTCGCGCGGGTGGGGCAGCCCGAGCGCGCGCACGTTTTTGGCGGCGGCGCTATAGCAGATGACTCCCTTACGGAATTCCACCGCGGGATTCTTCCAGTCGCCAGCGGGTTTTTTCGCTTCAATCTGCAGAAGCTCTTGCGGCATGGTCGGCCTCCAGCGGAAGGTCTGCTCCTTTCAGCTTGTCGCGGAATTCTTCCTCCCACTCCGCGTAGGTGTGGGTCTTCACCGGATAATTCCAGGGGTTCACGTGGCGCTTGGCACGGTTGTTATTCGCCAGATTGCGCGTGGGACTCAGGAACACGCCGCCCATGTGCATCAGCTTACTGAATGGAAAATACGCGGCGAGCACGCTCACCATCCCCAGGTGAACGGCAAATATCAGCCCCAGCGCCGAGGGACGTTGCGGGTGAAATGTCGCCAGTCCCAGAGCGAACTGCTTCACCGAAACCACATCGACTCGCGTGAGATAGCGCATCAGCAAGCCCGTAATTGCTATGCCCGCGAAAACAAACAGCGCGAAGTAATCGCTGAATTGCGAAATGTAGCGGACGGTGGCGTCGCGGAATCTTCGCGCCAGCAGGTACGCCAGCGCGCAAGCAAAAACAACATCGGACAGGTAGACGGGCGGCACGCCCGCCTGGAAAAATCCGTCGATGCGTTCCATCGCCAGCAGCAGCGCGGGCACTGGTTCCACGAGCAGCCGCAGATGCCGAACCAGGATCATTAGCAGCGACCAGTGAAACGCCAAAGCCGCCAGCCACAAGTACTTCGCTTCGGAAACGACAAGCCGGCCCTGGTTGAGCCTGGCGTCGTTATTCCGAAACAGCGAGCGGAACAGGAGAACCTCCAGTCCCATGCGCCCGAGCACCCCTGCCAGTGTTGACGGGTTATCGAGACGGCCCGGCCTGATCCATGGCAGCGACTTTTGTTGCGCACAGGTTGTCGGAATGCGGAACGGAACCGGCGATGCCGCCCAGTGCGCAACGCGGTAGCAGAACCCGGCCAGGAACACGGCTAGCGCGGCATACGGAACGATTATCCAGGCAATCGTTCTCCCGCCGGCGAGCTGTCCGGCGATGGCGGCGACAACCGCGACTGCCACGACCGCGCCGATTGAATAAGCAGCCTGCATCCCTTCTGCCTCAGTTCCGGTTCAGCGCCGGCCGCGCGCGGACCTTGCGCTTCGCCTCGTTGGCGCGCACCCGGGCGATGTCTTCGCGGCAATCCATGTAGTGATCGAAGGCCATGAGCATCAGTTGGTCGATTCTCGCTTCCAGCATCGCCGGGCGGGGCGGGTTGGAACCCAGCAGGATAGATCGCAGCAGGAAGATGAATCCCACTGCTTCGCTGGGCTTGAAATCCTGCACGGCGCGAATCCGGACAATGCTGTCCAGCGCGGGCGATATCTCGCTCACCCTCATCTCGCCGAGAATTTCCTGCAGCAGCACCGCCATGCCTTCGCGCAGCGTGTGCCCCACCGGGTTTCGAAACGCGTCGCATTCCGCCGCCAGGAACTGCGCGGTCAGTCGCGGATACGATTCAATCGCTTCTGCGAACCACTGCTCAAGAATCGTCTCCATGCTTGTCATACTTGCTCACACGCAGCCCGTTGGTTTGGGCAGTCCCGCCAGCTTGCACGCACCCTTGGCCGGCCCAGACGGGAACATCTGGTAAATCTCGTTGAGCTTGTACCCCGTCTCCTTGCACAGTTTCCGCACCATGGGCGCAATGCCGAACTGGAGATAGTAGTTGCGGATGTAATGGATCACCTTCCAGTGACCCTCGGTCAGCTCGTTGACCGCCTCTGTCTGCGCAAAATCCCTGGCCACATCCTGGTTCCAGCGGTCCGGCTCCTGCAGGAAGCCGTCCTCGTCCACCTCGTATGTCCTTCCGTCTACTTCGAATACCGGCACAGTTCTCTCCTCGCTTTAGTTCAACTCGATATAGCCGCAAGGGCATGCTTCCGCACACTTCTTGCATCCGTTACACAACTCCAGCTTGATCCTATAATGTTCACCTTTAGGAAGTTTGGCGAAACAGTTGACGCTGCAGTACATCCAGCAAGTCTCGCAGTCCATGCACAGGCCGCACGACAGGCAGCGTTTGGCCTCTTCGGTGGCTTCCGCTTCGGTGATTCCCAACTGCACCGCGGGTGGAATATCGGCATGCGGCGACGCCGCCGGATACCAGCCGAGCTTCATCTGCTCCGACCTGATCACCGGGGGAGCAGTCTTGCTTTCCGGCTGACATCCTCGCAAAAGCGCGTCAATTTCTTCCGCTACCTTACGGCCTTGCGCGATCGCGGGGCTGATGGTGTTGCCGACCCGCGCATCAAACTGGTCCGGCTCCGCGTACGCGCCGCCCGGCGGTTCTGCGTGAAGCTCGCCCGCGACCACGATGCCTTCGCCGTCACGCTTTAACATGAGCTGCGAAGGCTTCTGCAGCCCCATGGCGAAAAACACAGCGGCGTACTTGCGGCGAACTTCATCAAGAGCCGCGTCACGGCCCACCGCGCAGTCGCAGCGGAGTTCCACCCCGGCGGAGACCAGGTTGGCAATTTCGCCGTCCAGCACCTCGCCGGGAATCATGCTGCGCGGCACGCCGTACCGCATCATGCCGCCCGGCTTGGGCGCCGCCTCGAAGACGGTGACGGAATACCCGCGTCGTGCTAGGTGATACGCGCACGAGAGTCCCGCTGGCCCGGAACCGATCACCGCAATCGGCTGATCGAAGCTCTGCTTCGGTTTCTCCAGCTTGAATCCGTGGGCGATGGCGTAATCGCCGAGAAATCGCTCCAACAAATGAATGGAGACGGCACCGTCTTTCTGTTTGCGGTTGCACGCTGGTTCGCAGGGATGCTGGCACACTCGGCCACAGATGGCGGGAAACGGATTTCGTTCCGTGATCCGTCGCCACGCCAACTCCAGCGCCTGCGCAGTTGTGCGCCCGTACGCCTGCGCTTGCGCGATGGTCACCAGCACGCCGCGAACGTCGTTGCCGTGGAGACAATGCGCCCGGCAGGGCGGCGTCTTCTCGACATAGCGGGGGCGCAGAGGGCTGATGTCACCATTGCCCGCTGTTGCACTCTTGATGACCGGTTTCTTGACTTCCTTGAACAGTCCCATGGGCCCCATTCCTGCGCGATCAGTACTTGATGTGCGCCGACCGCGCGTAGGTCAAGCCGGCATGCTTGAAATCGTCAATGTGATAGCGCGTGAACTCGAACCCGGTCAGCTGGAAGAAACGCGGCCACCCGATTCGATCGATCCACTCCCCGACCCGCTCGTACTTGTGGGCGTGCTTCGCGTACACATCGACGATCTTCACCACCGCGTCCACCACCTCGGGCCAGCGTGGCGGGTTGTTGGGCAGGAACGGAATCGCCAGCTTGGAAAACTTCGGCGCGCTGCGCGCATTGCTTACCTTGCCGCCCACCCAGATGGACAGCCCATCGTTCTCCGGGTCGTTCATCGGCATGGCGGGGCATACGGTGTAGCAGTTGCCGCAGAACATGCATTGCTCTTCCACCAACTCCACCGAAGGCTTGCCCTCCACCGTCGCCGGCCGGATCGCGCCCGTGGGACACGATGCGATCAACGTCGGCACCTCGCAGACCTTGGGCAGCAGGGTGTGGTTGATCTTGGGCGGCAGGCGGTGAATGCCGAGGATCGCGATATCGGAACAATGCACGGCGCCGCACATGTTCAAGCAGCAGGCCAGCGCGATGCGCAACTTCGCCGGCAGGTCCTGGTGCGTGAAGCGCTCGTACAACGGGTCCATTACCGCCTTCACGATGCCGGAGGCATCCGTCGCCGCCGAGTGGCAGTGGATCCAGCCCTGCGTATGAACAATGTTGCTGAGCGAGTTCGCGGTTCCGCCAACCGGGAATCCCAGCTCCACCAGTTCTCTCTTCAGCGGCTCGATGTTGTTCGGGTTCTCCAGCAGGAACTCGATATTGTTGCGGCTGGTGAAACGTATGTATCCGCCGCAATACTTGTCGGCGAGGTCAGCGAAATGCCGCAGCGTTTTCACTCCCATCAGTCGCGGCGTCGCTGCCCGCACGGTGTACAAGCGGTCGCCCGACTCCGCCACGTGGCAGAGCACGCCCGGAGCGAGCACTTCGTGATATTTCCATTTCCCGTAGTTCTTCTTGACCAGCGGTGGGAGGAACTTCTCGTAATGCGGCGGACCAATGTCGGTGATGCGTGGAGTTGTCGGCGCCGTCGTCATTTCGCGCCTCCTTTCGCGGTCTCAAAGAAAATGTAGGGATTGTCACGCGGCGCCGAGACCATCTCCGGCACCGGATCCAGCCCGATCCCATCCAGGAACGCCGGTAGGCCGACGCGCTGGATCAACTCGCCCACGCGCTCACGGTTGTTGCCGTATTCGTCCCAGAAATCCCAAATGCGCTTCAGCAGTTCCTTCAACGTGTCCAGCAGTTCTTCGGCAGGAACGAAGGGAACAAGGACGGAGGAGAGCAACGCCCCCTGCATGATCGGCGCTTTGGCCCCGATTAAGACCACCGCGCCGCGCTCCTTGCCTGGCCGCAGCGCTTTGCCCAGCACATTGATGCAGTGCATGCAGTGCACGCATTCGCGGTTCTCGATGGTGAGCCTCTTGCCGTCCCAGCCCATGGACTTGCTGGGACACAGATCGCAGACCTCTTTCTGGATATCCACGCCCGCGGCGGCGTAGTTCGCGACTTCCGCATCGTCAACCTGGATGTCGTCTCTCCATGTGCCGATGATCGACAGGTCGGCGCGCGCCACCGAGGCCACGCAGTCATTCGGGCAGGCGGCGCACTTGATCTTGAATTTGTAGGGAAACGCCGGCCGGTGCAGCTCGTCCTGGTACGCCATGGTCAGGTCGTAGCAGAGCTTCATGGCGTCGTAGCAGGCCCACTCGCACCGCGCCATCCCGACGCAGCAAGACGGCGTGCGCATCGCCGAGCCGGAGCCGCCGAGATCGAAGCCATTTTGCGCCAATTCCTGGAACGTGGGCTCGAGTTGATCGGTAGTCGTGCCCAGCAGGATGATGTCGCCGGTCGAGCCGTGCATGTTGGTCAGGCCCGATCCGTGCCGCTCCCAGATGTCGCAGATCTTTCGCAGCGCATCGCTGGTATAAAACCATCCCGCCGGATGGTTCACCCGCATGGTGTGAAAGTGAGCTACGCTTGGGATCTCGGCGGCAACGTCGCTGTAGCGGCCGATCACACCTCCGCCGTAGCCCAGCACGCCGACCATGCCGCCATGCTTCCAGTGCCCTTTCTTTTCCTGGTATGAGAGTTCCAGCTGCTGGAGCAGGCCCGCCGCCTTCTCGCTGGTTTCGGCGGCGGACTTGATCTCCCTGACGAAACTGGGCCAGGGGCCTTTTTCTAACTCGTCGAGTAACTCTGTCTTCGGCTTACCATTCGTGGCATCGGCCATGGTTTCTCCTTTGCCTGCACCGGGATTTCTCCGGGCAGCAAACTCTGTAACAGGGCAGCTTAGGCCGGTACGAGCGCCGATAAATGTGATAGCGATCAAACTTGCGTGTGATGCAGTGGCCGTCACGCGGCGGCGCAACCATCATCACACTCATCATGTGACGCACCGCACGCTCACTCGTGTCGCGGTCAAAGGGCGCTCAAAACCGCTGTTGATGCGGCTCCGCGTGGGGTACCATGAGCGGGTCATCAGATGTCGAGGACGCGAGATGGATCTGTTTCCCTTAATGGTCAGGCTGGAATCAAAGACCTGTATCGTTGTTGGTGCGGGTGAGATCGCGGCGTCCAAGGCAGCCACGCTGATTGGTTGTGGCGCACAGGTCACTGTGATCGCGCCCCACGCTACTGAGTCCATCCAGGCCCAGGCACGAGAAGGGAAATTGACCTGGCATGGTCGTGAATTCGTTCCCACCGACCTCGACGGCGCGTTCCTCGTGATTGCCGCCACAAATTCACCCGCGGTCAACGAAGAAGTCTTTCGCGCCGGCCGCGAGCGCGGGGTTCTGTGCAACGTGGTGGACGATCCCGAGCACTGCGATTTTTTCTATCCTGCCGTGGTGCGCCGGGGAGCGCTGCAGATCGCGATTTCGACGGGCGGGCACAGCCCGGCGCTGGCGCACCGGCTGCGCGTGGAACTCGAACAGCAGTTCGGTCCGGAGTATGAAGCGTGGGTCGAGGAAGTCGGGCGCCGGCGTCGCGAAATCATGGCCCGCGATCTCTCCGACGCTCGCCGCCGCGACTTGCTGGAACAAATTGCCAGCCGCGAATCGTATGAGGAATTTGTTCGGCGGCGCGCCTCGGCAGCTAGCGCAAAAAACGGTGCCGCTCCCCGGGAGTGGTGAGCGAAAGTTCAGCGCCACTCCCACTCGATGAAACCAGGCTTCACGTCCGCCATGGCGTTCACGATCAGTTCCACCAGCCCGCCATACAAAATCCGGTTCTGATCCCACAGCTTGTAATAGGCGAGCATGTCGCGAAACTGTCCCTTGCAGTTGCTGCAGGGTGCGCACAGGTACTTGGGAGTTTCCGGTTCCAGGCAATCGGAAAATGCCTGCAACACCTGCTGCAGTTTTTTCCGTCCCGAAACATGGAACCGCCAGTCAGGAAAATTGAGGCCGCTCATGATGGCGAATCCGCTGCCGCCGCCGCAGCAGTAGTTGTTGACGCCGTGCGGCTCCATCTCGCGGAATTGCGGGCAAATCAGGCGCAGCACTTCCCTTTGCGGCTCCACCACGCCCATCAGCCGCACGACATTGCAGGGATCGTGCAATGTCACCGGAAAATCGTTGCGCGCGGCATCCAACTTGATTTTTCCGCTCATCACCACGTCACGCAGCAGGGTGAGCGAGCTCTCCCGCGGGATGTTCAGATCTCCGCCGAGCAAGCGGTCGGCGATCACGCACAGCGCTTTGTGCGCGTGGCCACACTCCCCTATGACGATCTTTTTGACCTTCAGCTTGCGCGCCGCCTCCGCATGTTTCAGCGCCACTCGCGCGAACTGGGCATCGTCGTACCACAGGCCATAATTGATGGAGTCGTAGGCAGCCAGCTCCGACGACATCGTCCACTTCACTCCTGCCATGGTGAGGATCAGCGCGAACGCCCCGGGGTTTTCCGGCCAGGCCATGATCTCGCCGGCATTGTGAATCAGCAGCACGTCAGCGCCTTCCACGTCCCACGGTGTATGGATCTCGATCCCGGTCCTCTCGCTGATGTCTTCGTCAATGAATGCGATGTTGTCCTTCACCACCTCCGGGCTCATGCCGGTGGAGGAGCCAACCTTCAGTTGCAGCATCGAGCCTTGCTCGTGAATTTCCTTCGCGGAGATGCCCATCTCCTGGCTGAACAGTTTCCGCAATTCGTGCGCCACCAGCCCGTTATCCGCGCCGATCGGGCAGGTCTGCGCGCATCGCCGGCAAAGGTTGCATCGGTAGGACAGCTCGATCAGACGCGCCACCAGCGGCCAGTTCACCTGGATGTCGCCGTGCTGCCAAGCGGACAACAGTCCGCCGTGCTTCACGTACTTGAAATAAAGGCGACGCAGGATTTCCGAGCGGAATGCCGGCCGGTAGAGTTCGTTGCGTCCACTGGCCTCGAAGACGTGACAGGCGTCGGCGCACGTCTGACAGCGCGTGCAGTGCTCCATGGTGAGCAGCAGAGGCTGGAGAAACGTCCAGTTGTTCTCCTTCATGAACAGCTTGTCGAGTCCGGAAAGAAATGTGGCGACCAACCGCTTCTCTTCCTCGGGACTCTCCGGCTGACGAACACTCACCGCGCAGGTGTCGTCGAGCCCGCACTCATATTTCTTGGTGGCTTGGGGCGAAAGCGGCGCCCACGAGCGGTCTTTTTCCACGATGTCCAGCGGCGCCGGCAACGGCATCAGGTCGGCGTTCTCGACGTGCGTCAAGGGTTCGCGATCGACGCGCCACATCTCCTCGATGTTCAGCTCCCGTTTCACTTGCGCACCTCCCGCGCCGGGTTGGCGGTGGCGATTTCCGCCCAGGTCTTCTCGCCAGTTGCGCCGACGTGCTTCGCTGCCCAATTCGGCTTGTACCTAAGATATCCGGCGACGGCCGTTTCAATCTTGCCTCCTCGCAGGTTGGCGCGGTCGTCCCACCTCACGGCGTGATAGGTGAAGTATTTCGCGATGAAGTGCGCCATGTGGGTCAACGGAATATAGGCAATCAAGACGGAAGCCAGTACCAGCCCGAACCCGATCATCGGCGCCACTTCCGCTTTAATATCGAAAGTCAGTACTCCGCGCGCGATGGACGTCACGCTCGCCGCACCCTCCGGCCGCAGGCAATAACCCGCCCCGAGGATGCAATACGTAAGGATGAAGAACACCAGGTTGAAAATGTCGGCGGGGCTGGTGAAGTTCTTCAGCTCCGCATCGCGCATGCGCCGCCACAGCAGCGCCAGGGCTCCGGCCAGCGTCAGCAACAACGCCGCGTAGCCGGTGACGCGGTAACCCCCCGCGACCGCGAGCCCGCCCAGTCCGTTCGTCCACCCGGCAACCGCTGCCGACATGATCACCTGTCCGACAACCAGCACCATGCTCGCGATCGTGCAATACAGTCCAAAGTGAAACAGGAACGACGCGTACCACAGCCCGCGGTTGAATTCCCACAGACCCTTGAGAAACAAGATTTCCGGGATCATGGCGCGCAATTCACCGCGCCAGTTGAAGTGGCGAGGCTGCGTCCACCAGTCGCTGCTCTCGAAGTACGAGCCTCCGTGCGCCACGCGCCCGGGTTCCTCGTGCGGCACGGGGTACAGTTCCCAGCGTAGGTGGATGGGCGCTCGGGCATACTGAATCACGCGGCGAACGCATCCGATCAGAAAAATGAGGAAGCCCAGATAAATCCCGACGTAGACCGCAACTGTCATAGCTGCCCCCGGACGGTGGCTTGGCCCGGACTGCCATTGCTTTGCTGTGAACCAGCGTACCGCGCTGACCTCGCTCCGTGGTGTGACGCGCATCACGGCTCGCCGTCAAGGCAGCCCCCCACGTTCGACGAAGAACGACTCAGCGTCCGGTATCTTTAGCGGCGGAGGTAATTTGATATGGGACGGATGGCGCCCGCGATGTGCGCTCGAGCGCTCGGAAAAGCGCGCCAGGAAAGGGATTCGTCCTGCGCGTGTGTGTGCAAAACTTTGCCTATAGGAAAACCTTTCCTCTTGACAGCCTGGTCCACTGCCCACAAAATCCCAACCACCTTTGTTCCTCGTTTGAGAGTGTGGGGTTGGCCACTGTTTTGAATCAACGCAAGAGTCGTCGCCGTGCGGCGTCGCTCGGCACATACGGATGCCGGGTGGCCGCGAGGACTAATCCCCCCAACTAGTTAAATCGGGTAGTTGTAACCGGGACCTCAACGGCAGAGGCTTGCAATGGCCGTTTGAAAGACTAGGGCACAGGGCAAAACGGGCGAGGGAGACCCGGGGGCGGCTGATCTGTTGGTACCAGTTGCACACGAAAACAGGACTTCGCGTGTCGTGGAGGCGTTATGTTCCGGAACAGTTTGTCGCAGGTTTTTTCGGCCTGCCGGTTGCTGGTTGCTGTCGTTGCCTCAGGACTCGTGGTGATCGTGGCGCTTTCCCAAACGAGTTTGGCGCAATCCGGGCCGCTGACCTTCGGCGAAAATTTTATTGTGACCGGCGACTACGTCGTTGCCGGCGCGTATGGCATCAACACGAATTCGTTGGGCGGCTACACCACCGGGCTGATCAGCGTTCCTGACCCGAATCCCGGTATTACCGGCACGAAATACGTCCCCGACGGGGCAGAAATTGTTGCCGCGGTGCTTTACTGGCAAACGGTCGAAAAGTCCGGCACAGTTCCCGGCCAGCCGGGATCGGGCCAGATTGGTTTTTTCCGGCCGGTGTTCCTCGGCGGACCTCTTTTTGGTTATCAGATCACCGGAGTACCCCTGGAGCTGAATCACACCGTGTCGTTCAGTTCCGGTGGTTGCTCGGGTACTTCGACAGGGAAGCTGGTGCGAGCCTATCGCGCTGATGTCCGTGCCTACCTACGGCAAGATTCGAAGGGGAACATTTTAGCGAACAGCCTGTACGAAGTACGCCTGCCCAGCGTTGGTAACAGCACGCCCCTTACCTTGGGCGCGACGCTTGTCCTCGTCTATCGAGTCCTCTCCCCCGATGTTCCGTTGAACGCCATTGTTATCTACGACGGCTCCTTTGCCGGCACCAGTTCCACGTCGATGACGCAGACCCTGCAGGGGTTCTATCAAGCTGCGGCAAGCCCGGTGTCCAGGCTGACTCACATCGTGGGCAGCGGCCAGCGCAACAAGTACCAAACCGTAAAGTTGAACCAAATGCAGCTTCCCTCACTTTATGGAAATGGAAGCCAACCGCCATTCCCCGGCTACTACGGCAATTGGGACAATCCAACCTGGACATTCACCAACGCGGCGACAAATCCAATCAAGGTAGACCAAGCGTCGGCGATAACGGAGGTCAGGCCGACCTCCAGCAACGCGGGGTGCGTGACATGGGGTGCAACCATCGTCAGCACTACGGTTAAAGACACCGACAAAGACGGCCTGTTGGACGCGTGGGAGGCAGCTCCCCGGCCTGGGTACTGCGATGCCTCCGTGAACGAGGGAATGTGCAATCCCGGGGATCCTTCCTGGGTGGACCTGCCCGGAGCAACCCCGGGCAACAAGGACGTCTTTGTTCAGCTTGATTACATGACGGGTGGTCCGAACGGCTCATTCGACCCGTCGCAGTTCGTCGATCCGGTGGACAACAAGAACGCCGTCCGGAAAGTCATTGACGCGTTCAATAACAAAGGCATCACCCTGCACGTCAATGCCGATTTTCCCGGCACGCCGTCCGTGCATGCTATTCCCGAGCCGCCGGGGTGTACCGACACGACCGATGCGTCCGGACACCCGGTGCTCTGCACCTTTCCGAATCAGCCGGGGGTCGTCGCCTGGAAGGGCGGTTTTGCTTTCTTCAAGAACCAGATGATCCACGGCGACGGGAGCATCTGTACGGACCCGGGCGATACAACCTGCTTCCGCCGTTTCCAGCACGGCAAGAAGGACGCCTGGCACTATGCATTGTTTGCCGATGCCGTGGGGCGGACGAAATGGAAGCTCCAGGGCGGCACGCTGACGAGCGCCACGCAGCTCGGCACCACGGTGACATTCACCACTTCTACGCCTCACGGTCTAGCTGACAGTACGACTGCGCCGACCGGCAGGGTCACGATCGTGGACGCCATCAGCAATCCCAGCCTGAACGGGACTTACCTCGTTCACAAGCTTAACGACACCAAGTTCATAATCAGTCTTGCCAAGCCATCAATCGCGCTTTACACGCTTGCCACCGACCCGAACCTCGGTGTTGCCCCCGGATACCTTAGCAGTTCATCCGGCTTTTCCGATGTCGGCGGCGCAGACTCGCTCATCACGCTGGGTCTCTGGGGAGACGACGGCAAGACCTGGCAGACGAACGCCGGCACGTTCATGCATGAGCTCGGGCATGGCCTGGGCCTGACGCACGGCGGCTTCTACTTCGACAAGTTGAACAACATCCCCAAGAATTACACGCCGACTGTCGAGGCCAACTGCAAGTCGAACGTGCAGAGCGTGATGAATTACCTGTTCCAAGTGGACCTGCTGGACACTTATGACTCGGTTCACAAGGTCTTCCGTGGAGGGTTCCTGGATTACTCGGAGGAGTCGCTGGCGCCGCTCAGCGAGGTAGCTGGTGCAGGCGTGTCTCCGATCGGCAACAGTTTGTACGCAAGCACGAGCTGGTACGTTCCATTTGTTGGCGTCGGCACCGCTGCTACACAGCATTGCGACGGCAGTCCCATCACCGACGGCGCACAAATGCTTCGCACGCCCGCCCTGACCAGTTTACTTTCCTGGTTGCCTAAACAGGACATCAATTTCGATGGCAATAAGACCGAGATTCTGCGCGGCCACAACGACTGGGCCGGTACGTCTGCGGCGCCTGGCATCGACTTGCGGCAAATCGGCGTTAGCAGTTGGTCCAGCGGCGGGCAGTTCAATGGCGGCGGGCAGTTCAATGGCGGCGGGCAGTTCAACGGCGGGGGCCAGTTCAACGGCGGCGGCCAGTTCAACGGCGGCGGCCAGTTCAATGGCGGCGGCCAATTCAATGGTGGTGGTCAATTCAATGGCGGCGGCGGGGAAATTGATCATGCCACCGCCAACTCCGTGACCCGCCCTCCCAGGAACCTGACAGCATCGGAGGGAGCCTCAGCGCGCTACATAAACTTGAGCTGGGACAGACCATCCTTCGGCCAGATCGGCAAGTACAAGATCTACCGTGCTGCCGACAACCCACCTCACTTCAGCTTCCTTACCGATGTTTCCGGCAACCAGCTTACGTTCCAGGACACTGTGGGCTGCAACCCAACGGGCTATCAATATTTCGTGACCGCCGTGCTGGCAGGATCGAATCCTGAGCAGGAGAGCGTGCCTTCCAATGTTGTGCCGCTATCCGATCAGCCGAAGCTGACGGGGTGCTACACGAACACGCCGCCGGCGGTCAATATCAACTCGCTGACGGTTACCGGCCCCAACCCCGTTACACAAGGCGACCACGTTGTCATAACCTGGAGTTTGCAGGACGACAACGACAGCGCTTTCGTGAATAGGCTGGCAGCCAACACACTCACCGTTATCGGCCCGATTGCGAACACTGCCACCTGCGGACCCGTGGGGCAGAATCCCCCGCGTATCGCGCTCTTGTCAAGCGGAGTCGTCAACCCGAATTACAGCACGAACACGTTTAACGTCAATGCGGCCTCGCCTTACGTCTTCACCTTCAACTGGGACACGGCGCCATTCCAGGCGGGCTGCTACTTTTTCGAGCTGCGGTTGGACAGCGGCCAAACTCAGACAACGACGTCTCCGCTGAAGATCCTGATTTATGTGTCCGACAGCGGCCCCTATGTCCTCACCACCACTCTGCCCGATGGAGTCGTGGGGAAGGCCTACAGCAACACAATTATGGAAGCCGGCGGCATCCCTGCTGCTCAAGCACCCTATTTCACGTGGAGCATCGCAGCCGGTCAACTCCCGCCTGGCATCTCGCTCGATGCGGCATCCGGCATGCTCTCTGGCACACCCTACAAGGTCGGCGACTCTACGTTCACAGCGAAAGTCACCGACTCGGCGGGGAACTTTGGGATGCGAGAGCTCATGATGCATGTACTAGACGGCTGCAGCCGCGGCGACAACACGCTCGCCTACAACGCGATGCCTTTTGCGACGCTGTATGCTGGGCAAGTGGCGGTGGGTCCCGGTCCCGCGTCCACCGAGTGTGTCCCAAAGAACAGCCAGGGCTTCGAGGCTAGCGCCACCAATGAGTTCGGAGACGAAGTGGCGCTGGCGGGTTCCGCAAGGCAACTTGTTTCCCTCAACGTGAACTTCTCCAGTTATGGATGCAGCGTCGGCGGGCACTGGAACACCGGCGACTGCATGACGAACTGGGGGGATGCCTTCGAGGTTCCGATCACAGCGAACATCTACGCGGAGAACTGCTCTGAAAGCGGGTGTGTCCCGGGGGCAGTGCTTGCGACTGTTACCAAGACCTTCGCCATTCCTTACCGACCTTCAGCAGACTCCGTGAACTGCTCAGCTGATCCGGCCCAGTGGTACAACCCCCTCGCCAACGGTGGCGCCGGCGCGTGCCAGTACTCAGTCTCGAAGGTGCTCACGTTCGACTTCTCCGACACGAATATAACGCTTTCCAACAACGTGATCTGGACAGTCGCATTCAACACCACGCACTCCGGTTACCATCCGATTGGCGAAAGCGCCGAGTGCTACTCCACCTCGGTTGGTTGCGGGTACGACTCGCTCAATGTCGGAACGAAGAGCTTCACCGGGGCGCCATATGCCGGAACCGACCTCGATCAGGATGTGGTCTTCACTAGCTTCTGGGATCCCGGTTACCCGCCACCCACTGGGAGCGGTACGCTCCAGTTGCTCCAATCGCAAACCGACTGGACGGGCTACAGGCCGCTGGGGCAGATCACGACGAAGCCCTGAAATAACTGGAATGTAGATTTGAAAGGGTGCGCTGATCGCGCACCCTTTTTTTGCTGGCCAAGGGTGGCGCGCGCTAGAGCATATTCATAGTTGGCGTGTCCCGTATCCGCAGTGGCGGAAGAAAGCGATAGCGTCGTTGTCGGTGATGGCGGCGATAGCCTCGGCGAGCGCCGGTTCCAGCCGTTCGAGCGTTCGGGCCTTGGCTGCGCGCAGCAGTTGTTTCAGCTTGGACCAGGCTTGCTCGATCGGGTTCAGGTCGGGGGAGTAGGGCGGCAGGTACAGCAGTTGTGCGCCGCAGCTTTCGACCAAGGATCGAACGCCGGGGACCTTGTGTGCCCCTAGATTGTCAAGGATGACGAGGTGCCCAGGCTCCAGTCGTGGAGCGAGCGCCTGTTCGACAAAGGCGAGGAACACGTCACCATCGGTTGGCGACTCGATGGTCATGCTCGCCAGTACGCCGCACGTGGTCAGGGCGGCCAACACCGTCAGCGTCCGCCAGTGGCCGGCAGGAACGGCTTCCGAGACGCGCTCGGGCCGCGGTGCCCAGCCGTAACGGCGGGTCATTTCCGTGGTGACGCCGCTTTCGTCGACGAATACCAGGCACGCGGGATCGGCCCCGCTCATCTGCTCCCGCCACGCCTCCCGTCGCCAGAGGTTCTGGGCGCTGTCTTGTTCTTGCGCGCGGAGCGATTTTTTTTATGGCGCAGTCCCAATCGCCGCAGCCATAGCCAAATCCACGAGCGGCTCAGCCATACGCCACGGGCTTGCTCGACCCGCTGCTGCAACTCCAGCAGAGTTGAATCCGGCTGCTGACGCAATGCCGAACGGAGCAGTTGCTGCACCTCCGCAGTGACGCGACTGGCCGGGCCGTGCTGCGACTGCACCGGCCGCTCCTTGCGTCCGGTCTGCAACTGCTGTCCCCGGATCTTCTTGCTGTAGCCGAAGCTCACCCCAAACTGCGTCGCCAACTCGCGCAGTGTGCCCCGGCCTGCCTCGTACGCGCCCAGGAACTTGCGGCGCAGGTCATCCGAATAGGGTTGTGGCATCCACGTCGCGCAGAGATCGCCACCTGCACCTTACCCCCACGCTACAACTCAGGGATATAGCTACTGTGGAACTGCTCTAGCAGCCGGCGAGCTGGAACTCTCGCGTTATCGGCCTTTCGCGGGCGTCTATTGACCGAGGCGCCGGCGGATTTCGGCAACCAGCGGATCTTCGCCCGCTTTTTCCCGGATGGTCAGGTAAGTGCGATACGCATCGGCGTAGCCGGGGCTTTTCAGCCCCTGGCGGGCTTGTCCCTGGTAGTAGTAGAGAGCGGGAAAGTAGCCATACGTAGGCGCTTCATCGAGAAACAGTGCCAATGTCTCGCCGCGCCGCCTGAGGCAGGCATCGAATTCGGCATCGGCTTCCACGTAGGCGCCCGCCTGCAAATAAGCGCGGCCAAGATCAAAGTGAGCGATCCAGGTATCGAGCTGATTTTTTGCTTCCGTAAGCGCCTTGATTGCCTGCCGCGGGTCTTGCCGCTTCAAGGCAAAGTCGCCCTCAATGATCTTGGCGTAGGACTGCGGGTCAACCTGCAGTTCGGAAGCCAGGCCGGCGGCCAGTTTCTGCGCTCTCGCCGTCTCTCCGGCCTCCAGGAAGGTGCGCGCCGCCAGAAAACGGATTTTGACCGATTGGCTGTTGGCCAAGGCCTTCTCGGTGGCGACAATCGCGGCACGTCTCTGTCCTTGCAAGAGCTGCGCGTAGGCCAGCGCGCCAAATTTGTCGGCAGCGGCATCGGCGTTCTTGGCTGCTACCTCGGTGGCCGCGCCTCCTTCGAGAATTCCCACAGCATCCGCGAAACGACCTTCATAGATGGCTAAATCGCCGAGACCCGAAGCAGCCATGGACGCGCCTCGCGCGCTGACCTTCTCAAGCTGCCGGTAAGCTTCGGAGGCTTGCGACAATTGGCCCTGCCCCAGTTTCGCGAACGCCAGCCCGAGATGGCTGTATTCATAGGACGGATAAAGTTTCTGGGCCTGCCGGGCCTCGCTTTCGCCGCCCTGGAAATCTCCCGCGTACGACAAAAACACCGCCAGGTTCGCATGCGCTGTAGCATTGGGATTGGCCGCAAGGTCCTGCCGAGCCTCCTCGACTGCTTTGGTCCAATTTCGCAACTGGCTCAAGCAAACCGCGAGGTTGTTGTGTCCTATGTTGTCGCCCGGGTATGTCTTAACCAGCTCGGTGTACTCTTCGGCACACTTGCGATAGTCGCCTACAGTACCGTAATAAAGGCCGCGTACGCGGTATCGCTCACGGTCGGTCATGCGATCGACGTGCGCCATGGCGAGCTTCATGTACTTCTCGGCATCCTGCAGGCGGTCCAACTTGATCGCCGCGGAGGTCATGCCGGAGTACGCGCGTGCGAAGCTGGGATCCAGTTCCGCGGATTTAGCAAAGGACTTTAATGCTTCCTGGACTTTGCCTGCGAACTGCTGTTCCATGGCCGTGCCGTACTGGTGTACTACTTCCAGGGAAGCGGCGGTAAACGCTCCTCCGGCTCGCTCGAGCTGAGCCGACTCCGGAGTAGTGTCGCCCAGGGCGTTGCGGATTGGGGCTGCCAGCTTGGGAATCGCGCCCAGGACCTTATCCTTATCGGCTGCCGTGACCTCCGCTTTCGCGATGACGTTGCCGCTGGCCGTGTCCAGCGCGACCGCGCTGACGTTATAGTTGTCACCGCGCCGGCTGATCTCACCGGTGATCACCGCGCTGACACCCTTGCTGAGGGCCACAAGCCGAGCCGGCTGCTCATCCAGCTTATCGGTGGGATTCGGGAGTTTCTGCGCGAGCTTGCGCGCCGTACCGCGGTTAAAACCGTTGATGAAGCTGGCGCCTTCCAGCGCGACATTGAACATCGGCTCCAAGGTGCCATCGAAAACCGGGTCGCCCGTGTGGTTGGTGAAGTCAGCCACCAGGACGGTCACGGGCTTGTTGGAGGAGTGGGCAGGAGCGGCCCGCCACCTCCACACCAGGGCCCCGATGATCGCCGCGACTAGCACCATCGCAACGGCTGCATATTTCCAATACGCCCAGATTCCCGCCGGCTGCGTCGCCAGTGTTCCGCGTGTCTGTGTCGTCGGCCGCTTACGCGCCTTGGAAGGCGGCGGCGCGGTGGCGGTGCTGATCGCTTCCAGCACCTCGGCCGCGCTGGCGTAACGCGACTCCGGGTCCTTCTCAATGCACTTCATGATTACCCGCGCCAGCCAGTCCGGGACTTCCGAGTTCTGCTCGCGCGGGTTGCGCGGCTGCTCGTGCACGTGCTTGTAAATAAGCTGAACTGTGGTCTCTGCCTGGAACGGGATGTCACCCGTGACCATCTCGTAGAGGATCAGCCCGAGAGCATAGATATCGGCGCGGTTGTCAATATGGCCGCCTTCGACTTGCTCCGGCGCCATGTAGCGCGGCGTGCCCAGCATCTCGCCGCTCCGGGTCATGCCGGTTGCATCGGTTCCGAAGGACTTGGAGAGGCCGAAGTCCGAGATGTAGGCGTGGTCCTCCTTGTCGAGCAGGATGTTCTGCGGCTTGAAGTCGCGGTGTACCACACCCTCACTGTGCGCGGCATCCAGGCCAGCACAGAGCTGGCGAGCCAGGTTGAGCGTGCGCTCCAACGGAAGTTTCCCCAGGGTCATCAGGAGCTGATGCAGATCCTCGCCTTCGATGAACGCCATCGAGATGAAGCGCGTCCCGCCAAATTCACCCAGGTCGTGGATGCGGAGCACGTTCTTGTGGGAAATTTTGCTGGCCAGCAGCAGTTCCTGTTTGAAGCGCTGCACCGCCATGGGATTGTCGGCCAGACCCGGTCTCACCAGCTTGAGCGCAACAGTACGGTCCAGTTCCTTGTCGTAAGCTTTGTAGACCGCACCCATTCCGCCTTCGCCCAGCATGCGCCCCAAGCGATACCGCGGGCCGAAATCCACTTCGTCGGCAGCTTTGCCTGACCGCCCGGTAGCCCATGGTGCCCCTGTCGTCTCATTCTCGGCAGGGAGCGGCGTCGCGCCCGGAGGAGTGAGGGTTCCAACCTCGACGGTAGGAACTGGCGGCAGAATGATTCCGCCCACGGTGAGGTCGTTGTCAACGGCAGGGCGCGCCGCGGCCGCAGAGCCGCCTGCTTTGGTCGAGAAGGAACTCGCGCCTCGCAGCGAATTGCCACACGAGGAGCAGAACCCGTGATTTGCAGGATTGTCCGTCCCGCAGCGAGAACAAATCATGGAGGGCCCTCGACACCCCACCGGGGAGAACCGGTCCGACTATCGCCCATCTCCCAAAGTTGTCGAAAATTATCCGGCACGAATGAGCCCTGCGGCAAGCAGAAAAGAACCTGCTGCGTGGTTAAGTTGCACCCCTGAAGCCTTATTCCGAGAATTGGCCCTGCGCCGCCGGCGGTTGCCGTATGATCGGACATGGGACGGAAGTCAGCGGCCGCTTCTGCCGTTGTGCTCACCGCGGGCTTTGCCGCTCTGCGGATGATAGAAGATTCAGTTGCTTGGACAGGAGGCCTTCCAACCAATGGGTTACATCCCGTCGACAATCTTGTTTTGGGACGTTGATACGCAAGCCGATTTCATTCATCCCGATGGCAAACTCTACGTCCCCGGCGCGAATGCCATCGTGCCGAACCTGAAGCGATTGACCGAGTGCGCCGGCCGCAACGGAATCCTGGTCATGGCGTCTGCCTGTGCACATCAGGAGG
>Ga0326726_10001335_pt1 | contig 22926 bp, 16 predicted proteins | sample MHFenrmetagenome_2_FD_207603 | JGI IMG/M metagenome (GOLD analysis project Ga0326726, IMG submission 207603) | Lab enriched peat soil microbial communities from Michigan Hollow, Ithaca, NY, United States - MHF15MN | ecosystem: Environmental > Terrestrial > Soil > Wetlands > Peat | place: USA... | reverse complement strand
CTTCCATACGTGGAGACGGAACTCGGCCTGGGCGGCCAGGAGGGACTTGTTCGAGTACCGGCCGTTGAAGGTGCCCCGCATGATCCAGGCGCCCCCGAGATTGGACAGATCATAGAAGGGCGCGTCCCCCGCGACCGTCCTCATGAACACTTGAAACGCCAGAACGTGCTTCTCGAACATCGGGACATAGGTCCTGAGGTCGAGCCGGAAGGCGGCATAGTTGAAATCGCTGCCGAGGTATCTTCCAAAGACGTCGGCCGTGAGCTGAAAGTAGCGGCCCCGGCGGGGGAAAATGATATTGTCCCGGTTGTCCCAGCTGAGCCCCAGTCCGAGTCCGGAGATGATCCCCCCCTGGCTGCCGGTAATTGTCCCCGAACTGAGCATCCCGCCGGGCTCGACCTTCTGGATGATCGTTTTCCTGAACTGGTATTGGACGCCCGCGAAAAAGTCTTCAAAGAACTTGCGCCTGACCGAAAGCTGGAGACCGAGAGTATCGGGCGTATACGTCTCCGCTTGGGATGACGGAATGTTGCTCCCGATCCCGTAGAATCTTGTGGGAAAGATGCTGTAATTCACGGCGCCGCTCAGGATGTAGGAGTTTCCCCCGAGATAGATTTCAGGCCTGAGGGAGATCCGCATCTGCTTGTTCATCGTGTAGAGGACAGTCAGCCCGATCGTGGACGGCCGGGTATCTTCTTTGTCCTTGCCCAGCCGGTAATTCGCGAAGCTGCCGATGCCGACCGCCAGCCGCGTCTCGGGTCTGTAATAGATGTCGGGAACGAGGATGAAATGGGGCGCCCAACTCTTCTTCTTGGGGTCCGCCTTGGCGGACTCCGGTTTGTTTTTTGGCGTTTCTTTGGCCGGCGCTGTTTGGGCCATGACCGCTTGAACCGCGAAGAGCAGAACGAGGAGAAGGGCCCAGGATGGGGACGAACCGGAAAACGCCGCCCGAGTCGGGCGGCGATGGCGAATCTGGGCCAACATCATGTCGTTTCTCATGTTCTAAGACTTATGGTTCCCCATGATACCGATCCGGTAACTAAAAGTAAAGCCAATATCCCGCGAAGGGCATTGAAATAGTTCCGTGTTTCGATTATAGTGACTTTTTTATCCGACCGGTCCTGCAAGTCCGAGCGAGAGACCGTTCCCGAGGAGGCTTCATGCGGAGAATTATCGTGTTGGGTTGCGGCATGGTCGGCCGCGTCATGGCCGCGGACTTGGCGAAAGATTTTGACGTGACCTCGGTCGACGTCAGCCGGGCGAATCTGGACAGGCTGGGCGACGCGCCGGTCCAGACGTTGATCGCGGACCTGGCCGATGGGGGAGTCGTCCGGAACCTCGTCCGGGATTTTGACCTGGTCATCGGCGCGGTCCCCGGCTTCATGGGCTTTCAAACCCTCCGCACCGTGATCGAGGCGGGACGAAACGCCGTCGACATCTCCTTCTTCCCTGAAGACGCCCTGGCCTTGGACGTCCCGGCGCGCGCCAACGGGGTGACCGCGGTCGTCGACTGTGGGGTCGCCCCCGGCATGAGCAATATGATCCTCGGATATCATGCGGCCCGCATGAAAGTCCGGAGCTTCAAGTGCTTCGTCGGCGGCCTGCCTTTCAAGAGGGACTATCCTTTTGAATACAAAGCGCCTTTTTCCCCCGCCGATGTCATCGAAGAATATATCCGCCCGGCCCGCTACGTCGAGAACGGCCACGTCGTCGTCCGGCCGGCCCTCTCGGATACGGAGTTTCTCGATTTCCCGGAAGTCGGCACCCTCGAAGCCTTCAACTCCGACGGGCTGAGGTCCCTGCTGAAAACGATGTCCGTCCCCAACATGATCGAAAAGACGCTGCGATACCCCGGCCACGTGGACTACATCAAGGCCCTGCGCGACAGCGGCTTTTTCGGGCAGGAGGAAATCGACGTCCGGGGCCGGAAGGTGAAACCCATCGACGTCACCTCGGCCGTCCTTTTCAAACAATGGCACCTTCGCGAGGAGGACGACGAGTTCACGATCATGAGGATCCTGGTCGAAGGGGACGAGCAGGGGCGTCCGCGCACCTATGCGTACAACTTGTTCGACCGCAAGGACCGGCGGACCGGTTTCTCGTCCATGGCCCGCACGACCGGATTCCCGGCGACCGCCGTGGCCCGCCTCGTCCTGGCCGGGACGTTCGCCAAGAAAGGCGTCTGCCCCCCCGAAACCGTGGGCGTCGACGAGCGGAATTTCCGTTTCGTGATCGATTATCTTCGCGAGCGGAACATCATCTACAAGCTGACGGACTGAAGCTCCACAGACTTGATTCTTTGGTATTCCGGAAGAATCTTCTTGTCCGGGGGGCAAATCCTAGGATATACTAGGGGATCTTGGCCCCGCAAGATCCCATGCCCGAAGCGATGCGTCATCAGGAAATCCTGACCGGCGCTCTCCATTTTTCTCCAAAATCCTATCCGTCCGAAGGAGGACTCATGTTGACCCGCAAGACTCTCGGCATCGGCCTCGTCGTCATCGCCCTTCTGCTGGCGCCCCTGGGGCTCTCCGCCCAGGCCAAGCCGCCGCAAAAAGGGAAACCGGCGGCCGCGGCCGCGCCGCTTCCGGCCGGCGATATCCTGAAGAGCATCGTCTACCGCTCCATCGGCCCCACCCGGCAGAGCGGCCGGTTCGTCGACTTCGCCGTCCCCCTGCAGCAGCCCGGCACCTTCTACGCGGCCACGGGCTCGGGCGGCCTCTGGAAAACCGTGAACAACGGCCAGACGTTCGATCCCATTTTCGACAACGAGAAAGTCTTTTCCATCGGCGACATCGCCGTGGCGCCCTCCGACCCCAATATCCTCTGGGTGGGGACGGGGGAAGCGAACAACTCCCGGTCGACCTATTGGGGCGACGGGCTTTACAAATCCACGGACGCGGGAAAAACGTGGACGAACATGGGCCTCAAGGAATCGCACCACATCGGCCGGATCGTCATCCATCCGTCGAACCCGGATATCGTCTACGCGGCGGCCCTGGGCCACCTCTTCAGCGAAAATCCCGAGCGCGGCGTCTTCAAGACAACCGACGGGGGGAAGACATGGACGAAGTCCCTGGACGTGACGGTCCAGGGGCGGACCATCGGTTGCGTCGACCTGGTCATGGACCCGGTCAACACGGACGTCCTTTACGCGTCGGCGTACGACCGCCTCCGGAAACCCTGGACGTACCAGGTCGGCGGCCCCGGCTCCGGCATTTACAAGACCGTGGACGGCGGCAAGACGTGGGCCAAGCTGGCCGGCGGGCTTCCCGGCGGCATGCTCGGCCGCATCGGCCTGTCGCTCTACGCCAAGAACCAGAACATCCTTTACGCGATGATCGAAAACGCCAACAAGCCCGGCCTGTCCGAGGCCGACCGCTGGCAGGAAATCCTGGACGGCAAGACGAGCCAGGGCATGATCGACGGCGAGATCTACCGGTCCGATGACGCGGGCGCGACCTGGCTGAAGGTCAGCCCCGACAAGAGAAGCATCGGCGGGGCGCCCGGCTATTACTACGGCCAGATCGTCGTCGACCCGGCCAATGACAAGACGGTGTACGTCCTGAGCGTCGGGGTGACGGTCAGCCGCGACGGCGGCAAGACTTGGGACCCGGCCTTCCGTTTCGGCGGCGATAACCACGCGCTCTGGATCGACCCCAAGGACTCGAACCATATGCTCCTCGGTTATGACCATGGCATGGGCCTGACCTGGGACGGCGGCATGGCCTGGTACCACCCGGACTTCCTTCCCCTGGCCCAGTTTTACGCCATCGATTTCGACACGTCCTATCCCTACCGCGTCGCCGGGGGGCTCCAGGACAACGGCTCCCTCATGGGACCGAGCAACAAACGGTCGGCCGGCGGCGGACGCATGTTTGATTTCGAGGGCGCGGGCGGCGCCGGCGGCGGGGCGCCCATCCGCCTCGAAGACTGGTCCACGGTCGGCGGCGGCGACGGCATGTACAACGTCTTCGACCGCAAGACCAACCGCTATCTCTATAACGAATCGCAATTCGGGCCGCTGGGCCGGCTGGACCTCGTGACCGGGGAGAACAAGAATATCGCCTATCAGAGCCAGAAGCCGGACCTGCGCTGGAACTGGTGCGCGCCGATTCTCGTTTCCGCCCACAACAGCGATACCATTTACCATTGCGGGAATATCGTCGTCATGTCAACGAACCGCGGCGAGACCTGGACCGAGATCAGCCCCGACCTGACGACGAACGACAAGGCCAAGATGCCGGCCGAGGGCGGCAAGGGCGGCGACCAGAACATCCAGTATTGCACAATCGTCTCGTTCGACGAGTCGCCCCTCGTCCCGGGACTCCTCTGGGTGGGCACGGACGACGGGAACGTCTGGGTCACCCGGGACAACGGCAAGGCCTGGGCCAAACTCAACGACAAGATCGCGGGCAACCCCGGGTACTGGGTCAGCCGGGTGGCGGCCTCGAACAGCGACCCCGGCACGGCGTACGTGACCTACTCCGGCTACAGGAACGACGATTTCCGGCCGTTCATCTACAAGACGACGGACTTCGGGCTGACCTGGACGCCGATCGTCGGCGACCTCGCCGTCGGCCCGGTCAACGTCGTCCGCGAGGACGTCAGGAATCCAAACCTGCTTTTCGCGGGCACGGAGCTCGGGGTTTACGTGTCGTTCGACGCCGGACAGCACTGGGCCAAGATGAAGAACAATATGCCGACCCAGCCCGTCCATGACCTGAAGATCCACCCCCGGGAAAATGACCTCATCGTCGCGACGCACGGCCGGGGCGCCTTTATCGCCGATATCGGACCCGTCCAGGAGATCTCGCCCGCCGTGCTGGCCGAGGGCGCCCACCTGTTCGCCATCAAGTCGAAAGTGCGTTGGGTCGGGTTCGACAGGGCTAATTCGAGCTCTTTGAACTTCGCCGGCCAAAGCGAGTCGACGGGGATCGTGATCAACTATTATCTGAAGGCGAAACCGAAGGGGGAGGTCAAGATCCAGGTCCTCAAGGGGAACATGGTTCTCAACGAAATCAACGGCTCGGGGAACGCCGGGCTGAACAGCGCCGTCTGGAATATGAACGGGCGCCGCGAGCGGACCGCCGAAGAGAAGAAGGCCATGCAGGAACAGGCGCGGCGCAGGCAGGAGATGGGTTACGGCGGCCGGGGCGGCATGGACGTCAATTACGCCAATTTCCCGGTCCAGGAGGGCGAATATAAGTTCGTCCTGATCGTGGACGGCAAATCTTACACCGGATACGCTTCGATCCTGAAAGATTACTGGTATCAATGATCCGGCGGTGGGGAGTCCTCCTGCGGCGGGACCGCCCGGCCAGGGCTCCCCACCTTTAATTCTTATGTAAAATCTTTTTACATCTCGTTCCGGAATTCCCCGCGGGGCTTAAACCCGTTCAGGCCCGACCCGCGCGGGACGGCCGCCTGTTGGAGCAGGCCTTCCTGAAGCTGGCCCGCCGGGCCATGCCCGGGGCCCCAACTGGTATAAAAGTTGCTGGTAAGACATAGTAAATGCTCGAGCTCAGGGGTGTGTCCAAGAAATTCTCGGCCATCAAGGTCGTCAACGACGTCAGCTTCAGCGTGGCCCCGGGAGAGGTCTTGGGATACCTGGGCCCCAACGGCGCCGGCAAAACGACGACCATAAGGATGCTGGCCGGCCTTCTCGTGCCCACGAAGGGGGATATCCTCTTCGATGGCGAATACATCCGCTCGGATATCCACGCCTACAAAAGGCGGATCGGCTACGTCCCGGAGCAGTCCGAGATCTATCCCCACCTGAGCGCGCTGGATTATCTCATGATGGTCGGCCGCTTGCGCGGCCTCGAGGAACGGCCGCTCAAAAAGAAGATCGTCGACTTCCTCACAATCTTCGACCTCGAGGAGGAAATGGACGCGCCCATTTCCTCCTATTCGAAAGGTATGCGCCAGAAGGTCCTGATCATAGCGGCCATCCTTCACGACCCGGACATCCTCCTGCTCGACGAACCCATGTCGGGGCTCGACGTCACGACCTCCCTTGTCATCCGGGACCTCATCCGGAGCCTGGCACGGGAAAATAAGACCATCATCTATTCCTCGCACGTCCTCGAGGTCACGGAGAAGGTCTGCTCCAAGGTCATCATCCTGCACAAGGGCAACATCGTGGCCAACGACTCGGTCGAACACCTGCGCCAGCTCATGAAGCTCCCGTCCCTCTCGGAAATCTTCAACCAGCTCGTCGTCCACGAGGACACGGCCCTCACGGCGGCGCGGATCGTCGAAACCATGAAAGGGGAGGGCTGAGGCCTTGGCGCCCCCCCGCGCCCGGCGGCTCGCCGCTCTCGGCGAAGAGGCCGGCCAGTTCGCCTTCCTCACCCGGCACTTCTTCGGCCGCCTGTTCCGGAACGAGATCGTGGATTTCGAGGACCAGATGAAGGAGCGGCTGATCGCTACGCTTTCCGTCCTGGCCATCGTTGTCTTCTGGAGCTCGGAGCTTCTCCTCTTCAAATACCATTTCGTCCCGGACACGGGGAGGTCCTGGGAGGAGAAGTCGTATATCTTTTCGCTGGTCATGATCATCTTCGGGATCGTTACCCTCCTCGAGTGGGACGTCCTCTTCCCCGACCGCCAGGACTTCCTCAACCTGACGCCGCTTCCCGTCAGGCTCCGGACCATCTTCGCCGCCAAGCTCGCCTCGTTCGTGCTCTTCATCGGGCTCTTCTCGGTGGCCATGAACAGCGGGTCCTCCGTCCTGTTCGCCATTTATCTCTCCCCGTGGAGGGCCGGGGCAAACCTTCTCTTCGCCGCCCGGTATCTGGCCGCCCATATCATCAGCTCTTTCGCGGCCTGCTTCTCCGTCTTTTTCGCCTGCGTTTTTATCCAGCTGTTCCTCATGGTTCTGCTGCCGTACCGCGCCTGCCGGAAGGTCTCGCTGCTCGTCCGCGGCGTCCTGGTCGCGGTCCTTATCTTTCTTTTCCTGGCCTTTCTTGTCCAGCCCGGGATCCTCGCCAGCTCATTCCCCACGATGGCCAGACTCAAGGACGCCGGGGACCCGTCCCTTCTCCGCCTGCCTCCCCTCTGGTTCACGGGCCTTTACGAAAAGCTCCTGGGGACGCGGGACCTGATGTTCGGAACGCTGGCGCGGACGGCGATCCTGGCCATCCTGCTTTCGCTGGCGTCTTTCGGCGCGGCGAGCGGGCTGAGTTACCGCCGGTATGTCCGCCGGACTCTGGAGGCGACCGGAGGGAAACCCTGGTTCCCGGGCCTCCGTGAGCGTTGGGGAAGACTCTTCGGCAGGGCGGCCCTGCGCGCGCCCGAGGAACGCGCCGTTTACGGGTTTTTTGCGCAAACGGTCCGCTCGAGCCCGAAGCAGCGGATCACCCTGACCTATTTCCTGGCCGTCGCGGCCGGGATGGTCTCGCTCTATATCATGGCCAACCGGAGCGGATTCCGCGTTCTGACGCCCGGGAACGGCAGCCTCCTGGTCCAGCCGCTGTTCCTGGCGTTCGTCATCCTGGCGGGGCTGCGGACAGTCGTCAATATCCCGGCCGCGCCCCTCGCCAATTGGGTGTTCGAGGTCACGGAGACGGGGCGGACATCAAGCTACGCCGCGGGCGCCAAGAAGGCCGTTTTCTTCCGCTGGCTGCTGCCCTTGTCGGGAGTCATTCTCGTGACCCACGCCTTTCTTTGGGGATTCGTGCCGGCGCTCGAACATGCTCTTTTCGGCCTGACCATGGGCGGGCTCGGTCTCGAGGCGTTTTTTTACCGCTTCCGGCAAGTCCCGTTCGCCTGCGCCTCGCTTCCGGGGAAGGTCAAGTTTCATACTTGGGGGGTCCCCTTCGTCATCCTCTCTTTCCTCTTTTTCGCCCTGACGACCGCCGTCGAAAAATCGCTTTTGAGGGCGCCTTGGAGGTTCGTCTTTTTCTTCGCCGCCGCCGCCGGCATCCGGCTGGCCTTCGCGGCGGGGAACCGGCGGTACTATCGCGGCGCGGCCCTGATCTATGAGGAACAACCGGAGCCCGCGCTGGTCACCTTCCCCGACGCTCCCTGAAAACGCATTGTCTTCCCGCGGGTCTTCTGCTAAGTTAGGGCGGGAGACGCGATCATGCCCCGGTTCACCATCGAAGAAGTCCGGCAGCGCCTCGGCCGCTTTCCGAAGGTCGACCTCATCCACCTGCCGACCCCCTTCCGGAAGCTCGAGAACCTCTCGGCTGAGCTCGGCGGCCCGTCGATTTTCATCAAGCGGGACGACCTGACGGGGCTGGCTTTCGGCGGCAACAAGTCCCGGAAGCTCGAGTTCATCGTGAGCGACATGCTGGCCAAGAAGGCCGACGTCGTCATCACCTGGGCCAGCGTCCAGTCCAACTGGTGCTTGCAGACCGCCGCGGCGGCGCGGAAATTCGGCATCCGGCCCATCCTCATTCTCTTCAAAACCTATGACTCCGCTCCGGGGCCCGATGGGAATCTTCTCTTGGACTATATTCTCGACGCCGATATCCGGATCAGGGAAGCCGGGAAGGGGAAGGTCGTCAAAGCGGCCCAGGCCATGCACATCCTGGAGGAGACGGGGGCCGAGGTTCGCGCCCGCGGGCTCAGGCCCTACCTTGTGCCGGTGGGCGGGTCGCTTCCGCTGGGGGACATGGCGCGGCCGCTGGGGGCCGTCAGCTATGTCGGCGCCTTCGCCGAGCTCGTGGGGCAGGCCGACGCCGCCGGGATCGGTATCGACGCCGTCGTGCATTCGACGGGGTCGGGCGGGACACAGGCCGGGCTCGTGGTCGGGGCGAGGGCGCTTACGGCCGCGTGCCGCGTCATCGGCATCAGCGTTTCGGACCCCAAGGGGCCTTTTTCTCAGGATGTCCTTACGATCGCCCGGGCCGCCGACTCGGCGTTGGGCCTCGGGCTGGACATTCGTGCCGAGGACGTGATCGTCACCGATGATCAGATCAGGGAGGGGTATGGGGTCGTCGACCGAGAGGTCGCCGAGGTCATCCGGCTCGTTTTTCAGCGGGAGGCGATCGTCCTCGACCCCATCTACACGGCCAAGGCCATGGCCGGCCTGATCGCCCTTATCAAGAAGGGGGCTTTCGGAAAATCCGAGAACGTCGTCTTTCTCCACACGGGCGGGACGCCGGCCCTCTTTCCCAACCGCGACAGGATCGTCGAATTCCTGGCGAAAACCTGAGCGCGGGCCCTCCGCTCCCTAGCGCCCCGGCTGTTTCAGGTACTTGAGGAACTCGCTGTCCGTGGACAGGATGAGCCAGGTCTCTTTTTCGAGCGCCGTGCGGTAGGTTTCGAGCGTCTTCAGAAACTGGTAGAATTCCGGGTCGAGATTGTAGGCCAGGGCGTAGATCTTGGTGGCCTCGGCGTCCGCCTTGCCCTTGGTCTCCTGGGCCTTGCGGTAGGCTTCCGAGGTGATCCTCTTGAGCTCCCGCTCTTTCTGACCGCGGATCTCGGCGCTCTTGCCGTCGCCTTCCGAACGGTACTTGGAGGCGATGCGCTTCCGTTCGGCGATCATCCGGTCGAACACCTTCCGCTGGACCTCGTCGACATAATTGACGCGCTTGATCTGAACGTCCTTGAGTTCGACGCCGAATATGGTCGTGATCTTGGCCGAGCTGTCGAGGATGAGCTTGGCGATTTTGTCCCGGCCGGTCTGGATCTTGCCGACGACCTCCGAAAAATCGAGGAGGGCCGCGTCTTCGGTCAGCTCGAACGTCCGGTTTGAAGACCTGACAATCTCGATCAGGTCGAACTTGGCGATGATGTTCCTCGTTTCGCCGTCCACGATGTCGTCCAAACGGCTGTGCGCCCCGCGCTCATCGTGGACTCTTTGAAAATACACCAGCGGATCGCTGATCCGCCAGCGGCAATACGTGTGCACCCAGATGTACTTCTTGTCCTTGGTCGGGATCTGGTTGGGGTCGCCGTTCCATTCGAGCCAGCGCTTCTCGAAATAGTTGGCCTTCTGGATGAAGGGGGCCTTGAAGTGGAGGCCGGCCGTGTTCACGGCGCCGCCGATGGGTTCGCCGAACTGGGTGATGATGACCTGGTTCGTCTCGGAAACGACGTAGGCGGAATCCAGCACGACGAGGAGGACGACGAGCGCCGCCCCGATGAGAAGGAGGGTCTTGGTCGTCTTGCTCACTTTTTCACCTCCTCGCCGAGGTTGAGCAGGGGCACGATATTTTTCTGGTTCTGGTCGAGGATGATCTTCTTGTTGATCTTGGGCAGGATTTCGTTGAGGGCCTCGAGATACAGCCTCTTCCGCGTTACGACCGGGGCCTTGGCGTATTCCTTGTAGACCGCCGTGAACCGGTTCGCGTCCCCGGCGGCGTTGTTGACTCTTTCCGTGGCGTATCCTTCGGCCGCCCGCAAAGTCTGTTCGGCTTCGCCCGTGGCCTTGGGGATTTCCTGGTTGTATTCGGCCCAGGAGTCGTTGATTTTCCGCTCCTTCTCCTGGAGCGCCTCGTTGACGTCGTTGAACGCGGGCTTGACGGTCTCGGGCGGGTTGACGTCCTGGAAGATCAGCTGATTGACCTCGATCCCGATCTCATACGCGTCGCAGAGGCTCTGGAGGAGCACCTTGGCGTCGTCGGCGATCCGGCCCCTGCCGACCGTGATGACTTCGTCCACGGAGTTATCTCCCACGACCCGGCGGACAACGGCTTCGGTCATGTCCCGGAAGGTCGCTTCCGCCTCGCGCATCTTGAAGAGAAACTTGAAGGGATCGCGGATTTTATACTGGACGATCCATTCGGCGTCGACGACGTTGAGGTCGCCTGTGAGCATCAGGGCTTCGGCCTTGGTATCGGCGTTGATGACGTATTGGGAATCGATGCCCGGCCTCACGGTCCGGAACCCGAACTCCAGCTTGAGCTGGCGCTGGACCGGAACGCGCATGACGCGCTCGATGCCGAGGGGCAGTTTCGCGTGGAGCCCGGGATCGGTCGTCCGGACGAATTTTCCGAAGCGCAGGATGACGCCGATTTCCTCGGGGGCCACCTGGTAAACGGAGCCCCAGAGAAGGACGACGGCGGCCAGGACGAGGATGGCGGCCTTGATAGCCTTGGCCGGGATTTTCGGCCAGCCCATGTTCTCGCTGAATTTTTGAAAGTTGCGAAATTCATCGCTCATCGGATTCTCCATATGATCAGATTCGACCCGGGTATCATATCACAGTCGCGGGGGGGAGCGGGCTTTTCACGGATGACCGGCCTGGCCGCGCCCCGCTCGGGCCGCCCCGCCGGGCTTGCGGCCCGGCGTCAGGTCAGGGTCCTGAGCCCGTCTTCGAGGCCGTCCAGCGCGAGGTCGTGGATCTCGAGGGGAAGCGAATCGAGGGCCTGAGGAGCCTTGAGACCGCTGCCCGTGAGGACGAGAACCGCGCGGCCGCGGACGGCGGGGACGCCTCCGTCCCTGAGCTTGATCAGGCCGGCCAATGTGACCGCCGACTCGGGCTGGCAGAAGAGGCCCTCTGACGAGGCGAGCGATCTCTGGGCCGCGAGCATTTCGGCATCGGACACGGACACGAGGATTCCGGCGTGGTCCCGGATCATCTTGAGGACCGTATTGCCCGCCGGCGGCGCGGGGTTGGAGATGGCGTGGGCCATCGTCCGCGCCTCCGTCAATCGCTCGTATGCGGACCGACCGGACTGGTAGGCCTTGACGAGCGGGGCGCAGCCCTCGGCCTGGACCCCCACGAACGTCGGATAGCCGGCGGTCATTCCCGCGCGGCCGAGGTCCTCGAAGGCCCGCATGAGGCCGAGGAGGTGCCCTCCCGAGCTGAGGGGGACGAAAATAGCGTCCGGGACCAGCCGGCCGAGCTCCAGAAAGATCTCCAAGCCCGTCACCTTGTATCCCTCGATGCGGAAAGGGTCGATGGAGTTCAGGAAGCAGATTCCCAGCTTGCGGCCGATCCGCAGGCTATCGTGGAAAAGGCGGCCATAATCTCCCCGGACGGTGACCAGCGTAGGGCCGAAAACCCCGGCGTTCTGCACGCTCGTCCGGGAGGTCCCTTCCTTCAGCAGAACATAGGTCCCGATACCCGCGCGGGCGCCGTAGGCCGCGGTTGACGCGGCCATGTTCCCGGTGGAGACCGTCCCGATTTTCCTGAAGCCTAGGGCCACCGCCTTCTGGATGGCCAGGGCCGTGCCCCGGTCCTTGAAGCTTCCGGTGGGGTTCTGGCCCTCGTTCTTCGCGTATAGGGAGGGAAGCCCGAGCGAAGCGGCAAGCCTGCCCAGGGGAACCAAAGGTGTGTCGCCTTCGCCCAGGCTTAGTTTCCTATCAGGAATCAAAAGGGGCAGGAAATCGGCGAACCGCGCCAGAGGGTAGTCCTCCCCGGCCCGGATCGTCTCCAAGACGTCCCGCGCGGCCGGGGCGACGAGAAGCGCCTCGCCGCAGTCGGGACAGAAGGGCGAAAAAGGGTCATGTGGGAATGTCTTCCGGCAGAAAATGCATTCGACGAGATCCATGCGGCGGCTCCTCCAAATGAGCCGGGATTATATCCCGAAAGGAGCCCCAAAGGAAGGACCTTGCCGGCCGCCCGTGCGGAAGCCGGGCCGGGCCCTGAACCGGGATTGTCAATGGGGGGCAACCCGGGGTAAAATCGCCCTGCGATGACCAAGCCTGCGGTGAGGGACGATTCCTGGTTCATGAGGGCGGCGTTGCGGGAGGCGGCCAAGGCCGGCCGGCGGGGAGAGGTCCCCGTCGGTGCGGTGGTTGTTCAAGACGGGAAGATCGTCGCCCGCGGTTCCAACCGCTCCGTTAGCTCGTCCGATCCCACCGCCCACGCGGAGGTCGTCGCGCTGCGCCGGGCGGCCCGGCGAGCCGGGAACTACCGGCTGACCGGGTGCGACCTATATGTCACGATCGAGCCGTGCGCGATGTGCCTGGGCGCCACGGTCCAGGCCCGCGTCGGCAGGCTCGTCTATGGCGCTCCGGACCCCAAGGCCGGCGCCGTCCGGTCCATCATGGTGTTCCCGTTCGATAGATCCAATCACCGGCCTCGCATCCTGGGCGGCGTCCTGGCCGCCGAATCGGGCCGGCTGCTCACGGATTTCTTTCGCGCCCGGCGGTACTAAGGCCCTGTTCAACCCGGGGCATTTCGGTTATAATCTTTTGACCTCGCAACTTCCATTGATGACGGAGAGGTGGCCGAGTGGTTGAAGGCGTCGGTCTCGAAAACCGATATATCGAGCAATCGGTATCGCGGGTTCGAATCCCGCCCTCTCCGCCATATGACTTCCCCGAACCGGGCCTCGTCCCGCCGGGCCCTTGAGCCGCGCATGAAGGCCGTCCCCGTCGCCCTCACAGGATTCGGCCGCGTCAGCCGCGCCTTCTTCACTCTTCACCGCGAAAAACGTGCCGAGATCGCCCGCCGGTATGGCCTCCATTTCGACATCATGGCCATCGTGAAAGCCGATGGCTGCCTGTTCTCAGGCCGGCCTCTCGACGTCGGGCAGATTCTCAAGGCCGAGGGGCCGTCATTCGCGGACAACCAGGCCTGGCGCCCGGGGATGCGGATTCAGGACGTTTTCCAATCGGCCGGGGACGGAGGCTGCCTGGTGGAGTGCACGCCCTCCAACCTGGTGACGGGCGAGCCCGGCCTGTCCTACATCGTCGCCGCCCTTGAAAACGGCTGGAACGTCGTAACGGCAAGCAAGGGAGCCCTCGTCATCGCCTTCCGCAAGCTCCGGTCGCTCGCCGGAAAGCACGGCCTGGCCTTGCTATATAGCGGGGCCACGGCCGCCGCCCTCCCGACCCTGGATATCGGCCTCGTGTCCCTGGCGGGCGCCGCGATCGAGGGCATCCAAGGGATCCTCAACGGGACCTCGAATTACATCCTCACCAAGATGGGGGAAGGACTCCGCTATGAGGAGGCGCTCCAAGAGGCCCAGCGCTGGGGAATCGCCGAGCCCGACCCCTCCATGGACGTCGAGGGCTGGGATTCCGCCGCCAAGCTTATACTCATCGCCAACACTTGCCTCGGCACGGAATTCGGGCTGGCCGACGTCAGAATCTCGGGAATCGCCGGCATGCCCGCCGATCTGATCAAAGGCGCCCAGGCGGAGGGAAAATCGGTCAAGCTCCTGGCCTCCGCTTCGCCGGGCAGGAAGGGCAAAGGCTGGACCCTCGAGGTCCGGCCGTCGGTCCTCGAACCCAGCCATCCGCTCTTTCACGTCAACGGGACGGAGAAGGGGATCACCTTCCTAACGGACACGATGGGCTCGGTGACGGTGACGGGCGGCCGCTCCAATCCGAGGGGCGCCGCCGCCGCCCTGCTCAAAGACCTGATCAACGTCTATCGCTCCCGTTTCTGAGGCGGATGTCTCCCGCGCCTCCGTTCATTGACCCGTCCTCCGTTTTTTGATAACTTAGGGTTCTCTCGGCGTGCCGGCGCGGCTTATTTCACCGGTCGGAGAGGTGTCCGAGTGGCTTAAGGAGCACGCTTGGAAAGCGTGTGTGCGTCGTAAGGCGTACCGCGGGTTCGAATCCCGCCCTCTCCGCCACTTAGAACGGCGGGCGCTGAAAAAAACCTAGGGAGGCACACCATGGACACCAAGGATCTCATCACCATCGAGGACCTGTACGGGGCCCATAACTATCACCCTTTGGATGTCGTCGTCAGCGAGGCCAAGGGCATTTGGATGTTCGACGTCGAGGGCCGCAAATACCTGGATTTCCTGAGTTCCTATTCCGCCGTCAATCAGGGCCACCGGCATCCCCGGATCGTCAAAGCCCTTGTCAACCAGGCCAAGAAACTGACCCTGACATCGCGGGCGTTCCGCAACGATCAGTGGCCGCTCCTGGCCAAGGAGCTCTGCGAAATGACCGGATACAGCATGGTCCTGCCCATGAATTCGGGCGCCGAGGCCGTGGAAACCGCCCTCAAAACGGCCCGCAAATGGGCTTACCAGAAAAAAGGCGTTCCCCAGGACAAGGCGGACATCATCGCCTGCGCCAATAATTTCCACGGACGCACGATCACGGCGATCAGCTTTTCGACCGAGCCCCTCTACCGTCAGGATTTCGGCCCCTTCACCCCGGGATTCACGATCATCCCGTTCGGCGACGCGGGAGCGCTCGAAAGGGCCATCACGCCCGACACGGCGGCCTTCATCGTCGAGCCCATCCAGGCCGAGGCGGGGATCCTCATCCCGCCGGACGGGTACCTGAAGCAGGCCCGCGAGATCTGCACGAAGAATAACGTGCTCTTCATCGCGGACGAGATCCAGACCGGCCTCGGGAGAGTCGGCAAGCTCTTCGCGTGCGAGCACGAAGACGTCCGCGCGGACATGGTCGTCATCGGGAAATCGCTCGGGGGGGGCTGCTACCCGATTTCCGCCGTCCTCGCCGACCGGGAAATCCTGGGCGTGTTCAAGCCCGGCGAGCATGGATCGACGTTCGGCGGAAACCCTCTGGCCTGCGCCGTCGCCAGGGAAAGTCTGTGCGTCATCCGCGACGAGAAGCTCGTCGAGAACGCCGCCGAGCGGGGCCGGTACCTGGTCGAGAGGCTCAAAAAGATCAGAAGCCGAAAAATCAAGGAAATTCGCGGCCGCGGACTCCTCGTGGGGATCGAACTCAAGCCGGAAGCCGGCGGAGCCCGCCGCTACTGCGAAGAGCTGATGAAGGAAGGCCTCCTTTGCAAAGAAACCCACGAGGCCGTCATCCGCCTGGCCCCGCCGCTCATCATCCGGGACAAAGACATCAACTGGGCCTTGAAACGCATCAAGGCCGTCTTCAAGCGCCTCGAAAATTGCTAACCATGTGTCCGGCGAGCCTTTTTCTGACCCCTGCGGTATTCAGGTGTCGCCTTTTTCGGACAGCCACCCCCTCGCCCGACTCATCTATCTGCAGGCATCCGCCTTGGCATATTCTTTGCTAAAGACATCGTCAGGAGGATGAAAATGAAGAAAATAGCGGGACTCATGATTCTCTGCTTTATTTTGATTGCGGGGTGCATCGTTTATGTTCCCCGAGGGGAAAACGGTCCATCCGGTCCCCCCCCGGAAGGTACCCCTCCGCCACAGCAGCCGCCGGATGACCGTTGGGACTCCGGCGGCCAGGATATGCCGGATTTCTATGCCTACCTCGGGCCCCAGGGACTGTGGGTCTCGTATGCCCCCTACGGCAACGTCTGGATCCCGCGCGGCGTGGAATATCAATGGCGTCCGTACACGCTCGGACACTGGGTCTTCTCCGACTACGGGTGGACATGGATGTCCGGGGAGCGTTGGGGCTGGCTGGTCTATCATTATGGCCGGTGGGGCTGGGACGGAAGGCTGGGCTGGTTCTGGGTCCCCGGGACGGTCTGGGGCCCTTCCTGGGTCGCCTGGAGGTGGGGAGATTCCTATATCGGCTGGGCCCCCCTCCCTCCGGGAGACGATTTCGACCTCCGCTATGGTTTCCGGCGCCGCGATTTTAACATCCCCGGGCATCATTGGAACTTCGTCAGGGGGCGCGATTTTATGGATAACTCCCTGGATCGCTGGGTGCTCCCCCCCGAGCGGAACGTGAACATCATCAATTACACGCACATCGACGTTAATATCCACGTCAAAGACAATCACGTCATCAATGACGGCGTGGGCGTCGACCATGTTCGCCAGCTTACCAATCGGACGGTGGAGAAGCATCAATTGAAGGACGCGCGCCGGCCGGACGAGGCCCGGGTCGACGCCAAGGACGTTGTCCTCTACCGCCCCGATGTCCGCAAGAGCGAGACGGCCCGGCCGAAAACCGTTCTGAACAAAGATCAGGCGGCCGCGAGGATTGACCAGGAGCCGCAGCCGGTAAGAGGGCTGGCCCGGAGGATCTCGCCTCAGGCCGAGCAAACCGCCGTCCGTCAGGCCCAAGACGAGGAAAGAAAGCGCCTCGAACAGGACCAGCGGACCGAGGTCAATGATATCAAGCGCAAGGCCGACGCCGCAAAGGTCACGGCCAGGACCCCGGCGGAGAAACAGAAGGTCGAAGCCGACGCCAAGGCCAGGATCGCCGCGGCCCAGAAGGGCCAGGAGGCCGAAAAAGCCCAGATGGCCGAACGGCACAAGCAGGAAGCGGACAAGCTCAAGAAGGTCCCGCCCAAGAAAAAAGAAGGCGTAGAGAAGCACTAAGCCGAACGGCCGGCCCTCAAACTGACCATGAGGACAGCGGCCAGGATGACCGCCCCTCCCGAGACTGTTCTCAGGGAGGGGCTTTCTTTGAGGAACGCCAGGGCGAGGGCCACCCCGTAGACGGGTTCGAGGGCGCTGACGATGCTTGCCGTCCTGGCTCCGATCCGCGTCATGCCGTTGATAAAAAGGGCGTGGGCGGCGGCCGTGCCGAAAACACCCAGCAGAACCAGAAGCCCCGCCGTCCGCCAGGTCAGCTCAAAGTTGGCCAGGAACGCGAAGGGCATAAGGAAAAGGACGGCAAAAAAATCCTGGTAGAAGGCCACGTTGAGGCTCGAATGCCTGCGCGCCAGGCTCCGGTTGAGCACCGCCAGGAAAGCGAAGGTCAGCCCAGCTCCCAATCCCCAGAGGACACCCTGAAAAACGGGGTTGGAAAGGTCGTAGCCGGGAACCATCAGAAACACCCCGCCCATGGTGAGGACCGCGAAAAACAGGCTCCAGGGGTCCCACCGTTCCCTGAGGGCCAGGGGCTCGAGAATAGCCGTGAACACCGGAAAGCTGGAGTAGGACAGGAGTCCCACGGCCACCGTAGAGATCTGGATGGACCGGAAGAACATCGTCCAGTGAACGGCCAGAATGAATCCGCAGAGGACCAAGAGCCCCAGATCGCGGGCCGGCGAGATCCTGAAGGACCGCCGGTTGACCGCCAGAACCGCGCCCAGCGCCAGGGAGGCGAAAACGACCCGGCCGAGGGCGATCAGGGGAGGGGAGAGGGGGAGCCATTTTCCGAATAGCCCCGGGAAGCCGAACAGGAAAACTGCCAGGTGGATTTCGAGGAGGCTCCGCGTCCTGAGGCCCTTGGCGGTCGCTTCGAGGGGTGGCATGGACGGGCCTTATTATACCGGTTCGGAGGGCGTGATTCTATTGTGATTTTTCCTTGATATTTCGGTGGATTGTGCTAAGATATGTTTTACTTTTTCCGAGGAAACGCAGGAAATTCCTGCCCGCGACAAGCGGGCGCCACCCATGTCCTATTTGATATTCGCCCGGAAATACAGGCCCATGACTTTCGAGGAGGTCATCGGGCAGAAGTCCGTCGTCCAGACGATCCAGAACGCCATAACGACGGGACGGATCACCCAGGCTTATCTCTTTTCGGGTATGCGCGGGACGGGCAAGACGACCGTGGCCCGCATCCTGGCCAAGGCCCTGAACTGCGTCCACGGACCGACGCCCCACCCCTGCAACACGTGCGAGTTCTGCACGGCCATCAACGAGGACCGGGCCATCGACGTGCTGGAGATCGACGGAGCCTCGAACCGGGGGATCGAGGAAATCCGGGCCCTGCGGGAATCTCTCAAGTACAAGGCCATCTACACGCGGTACAAAGTCGTCATCATCGACGAAGTCCATCAGATCACCAAGGACGGCTTCAACGCCCTTCTCAAGACGCTCGAGGAACCCCCTACGAACACGGTCTTCATTTTCGCGACGACCGAATTCCATAAAGTCATGCCGACCATCGTCTCCAGGTGTCAGCATTTCGAATTCAAAAAGATCTCCCACAAAGACATCATCAATCACCTGATGGAGATCACGCGCAAGGAAAATATCACTGTCACGCCCTCGGGGCTGGCCATGATCGCCGAGGCCGCGGACGGCAGCATGCGGGACGCCCAGAGCCTGCTCGACCAGGCCGTGGCCTTCAGCGGGGAGAACATCAACGACGAAGACCTCAAGACCATCCTGGGGACCATCGGTCCGGACGTCCTTTTCCGGTTCTCTTCGGCGGTCCTGGACGAGCAGCCCCGGGAGATCTTCCCCCTGGTCGAGGATCTTATCGCGGCCGGATACGACCTCCGCTTTTTTTTCTCCAAGCTCGTCGAGCATTTCCGGGCCCTGCTCCTTGTGAGCTCGGTCGAGAAACCCGAAGACCTCCTGCTCGTGACCTCCGAAGAACTCGACGCGCACCGGGCCCAGTCCCGGAAGGCCGCGCCCGAGGATTTCCTCCGCTATCTCGTCACCCTTCAACAGGGGGAGCAGGGGCTCCGGTATTCCTCCCAGCCCAGGATCTATCTCGAAACCTTCCTCATCAAGCTCTGCCAATTCCGGAAGCTCGTGCCCCTCCAGGAGCTCATCCGCGATGTCGAGGACATGAGGAAATCCGGGGGAGGCTCGGGAGCCGGCGAGACCCGGCCCGTGCCCTACGCGCCCAAGTCTTCCCCGCCGCCTTCTTCCGCGCCGGCTTCCCCCGCCGGGCCCCGGACGCGGACCGAGGCCGGGGCGCCGGTAGCGGGACAGCCGCCTGCTGCGGCTCCCATTCCCCAGGCGCCTCTGAGGCCGTCCGGCCCGTCCCAGAGGGAGACGTTTGCCAAGGTCCTTGAGCGGCTGGCCAGGGAGAGGGCCCCGCTGGCCGCCATCCTGGCGCAGAATTCGTCCGTCCGGATCAAGGATGACCTGATCGAGGTTTTCTTCGAAAGGGGCAAGGGCTTTTTCGGGACGACGATCCAGGAGAAGGACGTCAAGGCCGTGGAAAAGGCGGCCCTGGAGGTCCTGGGCCGTCCGTTTGCGGTCCGCTTCGCCGAGGAAGGCGAAACGCCCAAAGACCCCGTCCGGCCGGCGCCGGGCCGGGAGATGGAGACGGCCCTCAAGGACCCCACGGTCCAGTACTTCATGAGCACCTTCAAGGCCCAGGTCCTTTCGGCCGACCCGGTCAAGTCGCCCAAGGACAAGGAATCCAAGGGCTTCGGCCCCGGGGAGGGCGGATCATGACAAACATCCTGGACCTCCAGAAGATGCTGAAATCCGCCAAGGAGATGCAGGATAAGCTGCAGAAAGAGATGGCGGAGATGAAGGTCGAAGGGACGAGCGGGGGGGGCATGGTCACCGTCGTCCTGGACGGCCAGAAGCACCTGCTGTCGGTCCGCTTCGAGTCCGAGGTCGTCAACAAGGACGAAATCGACATGCTGCAGGACCTCACGATCGCCGCCTTCAACGACGCCGCCGCCAAGGTGGACGAAGCCCTGGGCCGGAAGCTGGGCGGCCTCACGGGCGGCCTGAAGATCCCGGGGATCGGCTGATGTTCGAGTACGCCCGGCCGCTTCACGACCTCATCGAAGAGTTGCGCAGGATTCCCGGCATCGGGGCCAAGACCGCCCAGCGGATCGCCTTTTACTTCCTCGGCCTGCCGACGGAAGACGTCGACCACTTGGCGGAGGTCATCAAGGACGCCAAGCAGAAGATCTTCTATTGCTCGCGCTGCAACAATATCACCCACGTCGAGCCGTGCTTGATTTGCTCAGACGCCCACCGCTCCGACGACGCCCTGTGCATCGTCGAGGAGCCGTTCAATATTTCGTCCATCGAAAAGACCGGCGCGTTCCACGGCCGCTATCACGTCCTCCTGGGCGCCCTGTCGCCCCTCCGGGGCCGCGGCCCGGACGAGCTCCGGCTGGAAAAGCTCATCAAAAGGATCCGGGAATCCGCCTTCAAGGAGATCATCATCGCCACCAACCCCAACGTCGAAGGGGAAGCCACCGCGCTCTACCTGCTGAAGGTCCTCAAGGACCTCGGGATTAGGATCACGCGGCTGGCCATGGGCCTCCCCGTGGGGTCCGACCTCGATTTCGCGGACCAGGTGACGATCAAGAAAGCCCTGGAGGGCAGGACCGAGCTCAAAGAGTAGCCCTGACGCGTTAGAAACGACGTCGATCATAAAGCGATTTAAGGAGTCATTCATGAAAAAAAATATGGAGACAATCGACGGTAACACGGCGGCGACGCATGTCGCTTACGCCTATTCCGAGGTCGCGGCCATCTACCCGATCACCCCGTCCTCGACGATGGGGGAGCTGGCTGACGAGTGGTCCGCGCAGGGCCGGAAGAACATCTTCGGCCAGAAGGTGGACGTGATCGAAATGCAGTCGGAGGGGGGCGCCTCCGGCGCCGTCCACGGCGCGCTGTCCGCCGGCGCCCTGACGACCACCTTCACCGCGTCGCAGGGCCTGATGCTGATGCTGCCCAACATGCACAAGATCGCCGGTGAGATGCTGCCGACGGTTTTCCTGGTCTCCGCCCGGTCGCTGGCCTGCCAGTCTCTGTCCATTTTTGGCGATCACAGCGACGTCATGGCGGCGCGCAACACCGGTTTCGCCATGACCTGCGCCGGCTCGGTCCAGGAAGCCCAGGACCTGGCCATCGTCGCCCACCTCGCGACGCTGCGCACGGAGATCCCCTTCCTTCACTTCTTCGATGGGTTCCGGACTTCGAACGTGGTCGAGAAGGTCGATGTCGTCCCTTACGAGACGCTGGCTTCGCTCTTCGAACCCCAGACCCTCGAGGCCTTCCGCCGGCGGTCCCTCAACCCGGAGCGGCCCGTCCAGAAGGTCGGGCAACAGAACCCGGACGTCTACTTCCAGGGCCGCGAGACGACGAACAGGCAATACGCAGAGGCCCCGGGCCTCGTGCAGCACTACATGGATAAGGTGGCCAAGGCCATCGGGCGCCAATACCATCTCTTCGACTACTTCGGCGACCCGAACGCCGAAAAGGTCATCGTCATGATGGGTTCGGGCGCCGAGACGGCCGAGGAGACGATCAACTACCTGAACGCCCGCGGGGCCAAGCTGGGCCTGGTCAAAGTCCGCCTCTACCGGCCGTTCGACGCCGCGGCCCTCAATGCCGCGGTCCCTGTGTCGGCGAGGAAGATCGCGGTGCTCGACCGGACCAAGGAGCCGGGGTCCCTGGGCGAGCCGCTCTACCTCGATGTCGCCCTGGCCCTCGCCGGCCGTCCGGTCAAGGTCATCGGCGGCCGCTACGGCCTCTCCTCCAAGGAATTCACGCCGGCCATGGTCAAGTCCGTCTACGAGCATCTCGACGGGAAGGCCTTTCACGGCTTCACCGTGGGCATCATCGACGACCTCACCCATACCTCCCTGCCCCTGGGCCCGGTTCTCGACACTGAGCTCCCGGGCACCGTGCGCTGCAAGTTCTGGGGCTACGGCTCCGACGGAACGGTCGGCGCCAACAAGAATTCCATCAAGATCATAGCCGATCACACGGACATGTACGGCCAGGGCTACTTCCAGTATGATTCTAAAAAATCCGGCGGGGTCACGATTTCCCACCTCCGCTTCGGCAAGGCCCCGATCCAGTCCCAGTACTTCCTCAACACCGTTGATTTCGTGGCCCTCCACAAGCCCTCGTATATCGGCCGGTTGGATATCCTCGAGGGCATCCGTGAGGGCGGGACCTTCCTCATCAACTCCAACTGGAAGACCGAGGAGGTTTTCGAGAACCTGACCGAGGACATGCAGAAGACGATCATCGAAAAGAAGGTCAACGTTTTCAACATCGACGCCCTGAAGATCGCCGGCGAGCTCGGCCTGGGGTTGCGGATCAACTCCATCATGCAGGCCTGCTTCTTCAAGCTCTCCGGCGTCCTGCCCGGGGCCGAGGCCATCGCCCTCATCAAGAAAGCCATCGAGAAGACCTACGGCCGGAAGGGCCAGGAGGTCGTGCAAATGAACTGGGACGCCGTCGACCGGTCGGCCGCAGCCCTCGAGGCGGTCCCCATCCCGGCCAGGATCACCAAGTCGGCCCCGGTGATCAAGGTCGTGCCCGATGACGCCGGCGCTTTCGCCAAGGAGGTCATCGATCCGGTCAGCCGGTTCAAGGGCGACAGCCTGCCTGTCTCGAAAATGCCATTCGACGGCGCCGTCCCCACCGCCACCGCGCGGCTCGAAAAACGCGGCATCGCCGTCGAGTGCCCGAAATGGCTGCCCCAGAACTGCATCCAGTGCAACCAGTGTTCGTTCGTCTGCCCGCACGCCACCATCCG